>ERZ859937.858-NODE-858-length-11087-cov-1.605874_pt1 | contig 11087 bp, 11 predicted proteins | sample MGYA00509985_ERZ859937 | MGnify/ENA primary metagenome ERZ859937 (study PRJEB30046, sample SAMN00715169) | human gut metagenome | study: EMG produced TPA metagenomics assembly of the A metagenome-wide association study of gut microbiota in type 2... | reverse complement strand
TCATTGACAGAAACCCATGCTTTTGCATATGAGAGGTATCAACTTTGAAAAGTGTAAGCAAAACAAGCAAGAATCAACGCGATTGTTAGATTATTAACAAATACTATATTAAATAATGTAAAAACAAGAAAACACATGAAAACGCATAAATATACAAAAGTGCTGATATTTTTGCATAAATATACAAAAAGGGTATCTAAAATTATATATTCGGGATTATATTTATCTATTTCGAGCTTCGTGCGTTTTCAAAACAAGAATTATTATATATTGTGTAAAACAATAAAATCAGATAATTCCGTGTAGTGAAGTATCCATCTATATTGATGTATAACACGGAAGTATCTGATTTTAATGATATTGTGATGTTAGTTTAGTGGCTTACACGCTATCAACGCAATGAGTAATTATTTATGCCGCAGATGCTCAGCATCAAGAGCGACAGTCGGTTTTAATGATTCTTTACCTCCACTATTTTTGTAGCAGCACGCTCTTTGTTACGTCTGTTGGTAACCGTCACCACTGCTTGTGCCAAATTGATGAATGCTTGGCCTGTTATCGTGTTCACATCAAGCGCAGCGGGGGTGCCTTGATCGCCGTTCTCGCAAATGCTCTGCACAAGAGGAATCTGTGCCAGCAAGGGCACATTCATCTCCTTGGCAAGATTTTTGCATCCCTCTTTACCAAAGATGTAGTATTTGTTTTCGGGCAATTCGGCAGGCGTAAACCATGCCATGTTTTCAACCAAGCCGAGGATAGGTACGTTCACCTTATCGTTTTGGTACATATCAATGCCCTTACGTGCATCGGCTAAAGCTACGTTTTGAGGTGTGCTGACAATAACAGCACCCGTAATAGCCAACGTCTGAAGCAGGGTGAGATGGATGTCGCTGGTTCCGGGAGGGGTATCGAGAACAAAGTAGTCGAGCTCGCCCCAATCAGCATCAGCAATCAGTTGTTTCAAGGCATTTGACGCCATACCTCCACGCCATAAGGTTGCTGTATCAGGATTAACAAAGAAGCCAATACTAAGCAACTTTATACCATACTTTTCAATGGGTTCAATCAGGTTACGGCCATCTTTCTCTACTGCGAAGGGACGTGCATCTTCAACATCGAACATTTTAGGCACAGAGGGGCCAAAAATGTCGGCATCGAGCAATCCTACCTTATAGCCCAAACGGGCTAATGAAATGGCGAGGTTTGCCGCTACCGTACTTTTTCCTACGCCACCTTTACCCGAACTTACTGCAATGATATTTTTCACCTGTGGCAACAGTTTTCCCACCTCTGGACGTGGCTTTGATGTAAACTCGGTATTGATGGTTACCTGCACATCTTTGCACACGTGATAGTGGATAGCAGCCTCGGCAGCCTTCAATGTCGACTTAAGGAAGGGATCGGTATCTCGTGGAAAGATAAGCGTAAACTGCACCTTCATGCCATCGATACGAATGTCGTCGGCCAGCATGTTGCTCTCAATAATGTTCTTCTTGGTTCCGGCATAAGTTACCGTAGCCAATGCATCTGTAATAAGCTTTGGATAAAGTGTAATGTCCATAATGTCAAATATATACTAATTTCATTATATTGTATGAAGTGCAGACGACCACAACACGGTGTTGCCTCGTCTACACATCATGTAGTTATTGCGGTTTCACATACTGTAGCGTTTGTCCTGGTAACGATAGCGATGGTGCAATATCGTGGCTTGACACAGCCCATCTTTTGTTGGGCTTGGTGCTCATCACAAACTGCAAGTTAATGCCATCTTTTACATCTTCCCAGGTGATGTACGACTTTGTATAGGGTTTACCATTTATAAACACCTTGTCAACATACACAGCCTTCTTGCTCCAGTTTTTCGTCGTCACACGTATCTGCTTTCCGTTACTCATCGTAACAGTGATGGCAGGTAGCGCTGGCGACCCAATGTTGTAATATCCACTGGAAGGACATATGGGATAGAAGCCCATGCAGTTGAAAATATCCCATGCCGACATCTGGCCACAGTCGTCATACCACATAATGAGCCTGGCTGGTCGCCATAAAACTCATCGATAACGCGGCGCACCCACTTTTGGCACTTCCAGCCCTCACCAAGATAGTTATACAGATAAGCTACATGATGACAAGGTTCGTTGCCGTGCCAGTAAGCGCCAATGCGCCCTTGTATGTCGTGTGCACCAGGTATATCTTCGGGCAATTCGTATTGGAAAAGCGAGTCAAGACGTTGACGGAAGATGTCACGCCCCATGAGGTTCATTAACCCTTGCACATCTTGTGGTACGTACCAATGATATTGCACGGTAAAACCTTCGGTAATATCGCCCCACCCGTTTACAGAGCCTGGACCTTGATAAGCCACTGGTGCAAAGGGTGTGCGCCAATGTCCAGCGGCATCTTTTCCACGCATATACTTAGTTTCGTTGTCGAACAAGTTTTGATAGCTCATGGCACGGTTTAAGAAATAGGCATATTCTTTTTCTTTGCCAAGCTTCTTCGCGGCCTGTGCTATAGCATAATCGTCATAGGCATACTCAAGTGTCTTCGATACTGATTCAGCCTCTTTATCATACGGCACATACCCCAACGCTCGATAGTCGGGCAAGCAATCGTAATGCTCATTCATAGCAGTGGTAACCATAGCTTCAAAAGCACGCTCGTAGTCGAAGCCTTTCACGTCTTTGCATATCATGTCTGACAACACAGAAGCTGCATGATACCCTATCATGCACCATGTTTCATTGCTTGCGAAAGACCAATAAGGCAACATTTTCTCTACGCTTTTGTCGTAATGAGCCAACAACGAATTAGCCACATCAGCCTGCACATCTTGATGCACCAAATTTAAGAGCGGATGAAAGGCGCGATAGGTATCCCATAATGAAAATTCAGAGCGGTTTATAAACCCATTTTCTTGTTCTATATTCTTATCTAACGCAAGATATTTACCATCGGCATCATCGTATACATATGGGCACAAGGCGGCATGATAGGCTGATGTATAGAAGGTGGCTTTTTGCACCTCATCGCCCTCAACTACATAGCGTGACAACTCATCGTTCCATCGTTGCACAGCATCACGATGAACATCTTCGAAAGAACGATTGTTCAACTCACGCATATTAACGATACAACCATTTGTGCTGGTTGCTGAGATTGCTGTGCGCACTGTAATTTGTTCACCTTCAGAGGTATTAAAACGTGCTGTAAACAACAGGTTCGGTCCCCAAGCCTCACGATTACTACGAAAACGCGAAGTGTTATATATCACAGGCTTTTTATCTTGATAAATGGTAAACTGGCGGAACGGTTTTGAGAATACCGCTCTGAAATAGATGTGGCGTTCTGGTCCCCATCCTTTCACCAGTTTATAACCTACGATGGTAGAGTCGTTCTCTACACGGATATTCGACCATACACACTTCTGCCATAACGTATGATTCATATCTACTAACACAAAGGCATCACTGCTCTTAGGATATGTAAAGCGCAACATACCACTGCGCACAGCCGATGTCATCTCTGCCTTCACACCGTAGTCGCTTAACATTACACTATAATAACCTGGCGTGGCCACCTCAGCGTTATGCGAGAAACGCGAGCGATAGCCGGTATCAGGGGCATCATCGGTGCCTGGCTGAAGTTTTATTTCCCCCACACCTGGCATGAATAAGAAGTCGCCTAAATCAGGAATACCTGTACCACTGAGATGCGTAAGTGAAAAGCCTTGTATCGAGTTACGCTTCCACTTGTATCCCGACGCGCAGTCGAAAAGTGCTCATCGGTGTCAGGGCTGATTTGTATGCCACCAAAAGGCACCTGGGCGCCAGGGTATACGTTACCGAACCCATCTGTTCCTACAAATGGATTAACATAATCGACAGCCGTTTTTCGGCCATCAACATTGTTCTTTTTAGCAGCTGAAGCTGTTAACGTAAGCCCCGACAAGGCCATAAGTATTACAAAAAGTTTTTTCATATCATCAAAAAAAAACATATTTGTTTATTACTGTTTGATGTCGCCCATTGCAATTTGGTATTCATGCCACAACGCATCGATGGTGTATTGTTTTCCTAAACATTTTTGTATGGCTGCATCCCACGACCATGTTTCCAACTCGATTGCAGTGCGGTTAAACTTGCGCAAGAAGTTGGGGTCTTTGGTTTGCTGTATCCAAGCCAAGAAATAGCCTGTATAGCGATATCCATTTTTATAGCTACCGCCCTTAGGTCGATCTTTCTCGCCATGAAATCCATCATTGGCTACACGCACAGCATCGGCCATTCCTTCAATAAAGCACCAATTGGTTTTATTCGTGCCATATGAGCCAATGCCGTGAGGCTCGAGCTGAAAGGCATGTGTTAGTTCGTGTAACAACACGCCACGTGTTTCAAAGTCGACCCGCGCTGTATCATTATTCGCAAACGACTTTTGTATGTGGCGGGTGCTATAGAAAATACTCACATTACCGTTTCCACCACCTTTTGCCGAGACGCCATCAACATCTTCTAACGTGTAATGCAACACATTAAAGGCGGGTATGCTGTCTTTCTCTGAATAATAGAGGGTGTTTAACACCTCACGTGCCACCTTATTTATATACGCAGTAGGATTAGGTATGAGCGCATGATAAATCTTCGACCCTTGGCTCTGCGGAGCCTTATCCTCAAACAGAATTTTAGGTATCGAGAAATTTTTCCAACGCTTTGCAGCTACCTGCTGTTTCTTCGTTTCTTTCAGTCCGCCAGCAATGCTTCCATTGTCGGCAGTAAGTTTTGTTGTTCCGCATGAAGCAATAATTGTTGCGACAGATAGTGTCGCCAATACATTTGTTAGTTTCATTAGTGAATTGTTTTTTAATGTTATTAATAAAATGATTTATTTGGTCATTGAGTAAGGTTTGTCAACGGCCGCCAAGCCACGCTTTTTATTGGGCTTACTGCCCATTGTAAACTCGACGGTACATCCATCAGTGAGCATTTTGTGTGTGAGATACAGTTTTGAATAAGGTTTACCGTTTACTTTCACGCTTTGCACATAACGGTTTTTATCACTCACCTTAGGAGCTTTTACCACAATGTGCTTACCATTTTCAAGTGTCACGTTCATGTAAGGAAGATAGGGAGCGCCCAATACATACTGGTCGGTACCTGGGCATACAGGATAGAAGCCTAATGCCGAGAAGATATACCATGCCGACATTTGTCCACAGTCGTCATTGCCGCCCAGTCCGCGTATATGGTTTCGATACATTTTATTCATAATGGTGCGCATCCATTGTTGCGTCTTCCAGGGAGCCGATGTCCATGCATAGAGATAAGGTATATGATGACTGGGCTCATTGCCATGCACATATCCACCTACCAAGCAATCGGCCGTAATATCCTCATTATCCTTATAGTATTTTTCGGGCAAATCCATGTCAAACAGGTTGTCGAGTTTTTGCACAAACTGTTTGTCGCCACCGAAGAGGCTGATAAGCCCTTTTACATCTTGAGGAGCAGAGAACGAAAAGTTCCATGAATTGCCTTCAATAAAGCCCTCGCCATAGGTTTGATAAGGATCAAGGTCGGCTTTAAATGTGCCATCAACACGTCGGGGCGAGGCAAAGCCTACCGTCGTATCAAAAGTGTTACGATAGTATAAGGCACGTTTGGCAAAGATATCTGCTATATCGTTGCGCCCTAAAGCCTTTGCTGCAGCATAAATAGTAAAGTCGTCGTATGAATACTCAAGGGTGTTTGATGCAGCTGTTGCATATTTATCGAATGGTGCATAACCATATTTCATATAGTCGCCTACGCTCTCATAGTAAGGACAAGTGGCCGTTTCAACCATGGCCTTTAGCGCTTCATCTTTATTAATATCGGCCCCTTTTACAATAGCATCTGACAATACTGATACAGCATGATACCCAGTCATACACCAGCCCTCATTGGCCATAAGGCTCCACACAGGCAATAAGTGATGCACGCTTTGCTGCTGATGTGCTATCATTGATTTAACCATATCGGTATTGCGGCTGGTTTTTAGTAGTCCCAACAACGGATGCTGCGCGCGATAGGTATCCCATAGCGAGAAGATGGTATAATTAGTAAAGTCTTTTGCCTGATGTATATTGCCATCAAGACCACGATACTGGCGGTCGACATCCATGTATACCGACGGATTAATCATAGTGTGATAAAGCGATGTATAGAGCATGGCCAACTGGTCTGACGTACCTGTACACTCTATTACATCCAGTTCTTTGTTCCATTGCGCATCGGTTTCAGCATACACTTGCTCAAACGATTTTCCGCCCACCTCGCTTCTGAGGTTCTTTAATGCGCCCTCAGTGCTCACGGCCGATAGCGCCACTTTCACCACCAGTTCTTGCGATGTAACGTTGTCGAAATTAAAATAGGCCACAATGTCGCGACCTGCAATCTCGGGAAAATTCTCATGCAAACGCAACTTACCCATAAACCACGATACTTAGGCTTTTTCATATCGCGGTAGCCATAGCTTTTAATGGGCTTGCTCAGTGTAATGGCAAAATAAGTATAATTGCAATTGGCCCAACCATTGGTACACGATAGCCAGTGAGCAAGGTGTCGTTTTCTACGCGTATGCTACTCCACAACACTTTACCATCATAATTATATATGCCATGCAACATATCAAGAATAACACGCGAGTTGACACCTTTAGGAAATGTATATTTATGTACACCTACACGCTGGGTAGCTGTAAGTTGAGCACGAACGCCTTCATCAGCAAGCATCACTTCATAATAGCCAGGGGCAGCCTTCTCAGTGTCATGATTAAATCGTGAGCGATAGCCAGCATCGGGGTGAGTAGCCGTTCCTGGGTTTAGACGCAATTTCCGGTTTGCGGCATCAGCATTATATCGCCTAAATCGGAATGACCTGTACCACTGAGGTGCGTATGACTAAAGCCTACGATAGTGGGATCAGTATGTTGATAACCCGCACAATATTCATATACCTTTCCTTGATAACGTCCATCAACATTTTGTGGAATGGTATCTGTTTCAGGGCTAAGTTGCACGATACCAAATGGAGCACAAGCGCCAGGAAACGTATGTCCCATTCCGCTTGTGCCAATCATCGGATTTACGTAAGCCGTCAGCTTCTTGCCGTCAACAGCCGACACCGTTGCCGTACCAAGCGCGAAGAGGGCTATTAAGATTACAACAAATTGTTTCTTCATAGTTTCTAAATGCTATTTATATTTGTGATTTGTGATATGTTTATATTATATTTTCTGTCAATATGAAGATGTGGTTTGCAAAAGATACGGATTAATATTATTTACTCGTTTCCAGTCCGCTACGCTTAGGACGCTTGTAGCTACGGTAATCGTCGAGCGGAATCTCAATATCGGGCTCAGCTAACTCGCCTTCTTGTGGTAAACGAAATTTCATATATCGTATATTTAGGCCACGCTCTATCCACTGACTTTCATAGTAGGTTTGTATGCCTAATATGGTTTGGGTTTGAGCATCAATACCCTCGGTATGATACAAATCTTCAGTACGGAACAACACTGGCAACGCGTTGCGCTCTACCATATATGTGGTGTATGTAAAAAGAAAGTTTGAGTCGGTCTTCAGATGCACCACGCCGCCATCTTTTAAGAAATGACGATAACGGTTCATAAAAAAAGTACTGGTAAGACGTTTGCGAGGATTTTTCATCTGTGGGTCGCTAAACGTAAGCCATATCTCGCTCACCTCGCCAGACGCAAAGAAGCGATCAATAATCTCAATATTGGTACGCAAGAAGGCAACATTCTTCAATCCCTCTTCTAAGGCCTGAGTAGCACCCGTCCACATACGAGCGCCCTTAATATCTACGCCAATAAAGTTGATATTGGGAAACAGTTTTGCCAATCCTACAGTATATTCACCTTTACCACAACCCAGCTCTAACACGATAGGATTGTCGTTCTTGAAATACTGTCTTCCCCACTCTCCCTTCATTTCAAAGGGTACATTATCAATCACTGAATAGGGGTATTGGAACACATTGCTATATCGTTCCATATCGGCAAACTTGGCCAGTTTTCCTTTGCTCATTTCTGTTATGCTCTGTTTTTTAATTTTATATTCATTATTTTCACATTCTCCTCTACCAACACGACATAGAGAAAAAAGGTTTCTTTACATTACAATAAGGTGCAAATAGTTGTGCAAAGGTAGTGTAAATATATGGCAAGACAAAACAAATAAAGAAAAAAGCGAAAAAAAAGAAGAAAAACAAAAAACATTTGCTTACACGCTACGAAATATCAACGATATTCATTATCTTTGCACTATTAATACCGAAAAAATGCCTATAACAAGCCTTCGCTGGCTCATGAAAGGCATCACTAACTCGATTTTAAAATATAAACAACATAACAATGAACAATACTGAATTAATGAATCATGCAGCAGATAACATTAGAATTCTGGCTGTATCGATGGTTGAGAAAGCAAAGTCTGGACATCCTGGCGGTGCCATGGGTGGTGCCGATTTCATTAATGTACTCTTTTCCGAGTTTCTTACTTACGACCCGGAGAACCCTACATGGGAAGGTCGCGACAGATTTTATCTCGACCCAGGCCACATGTCACCGATGCTCTACTCGGCTCTTGCGCTGCAAGGAAAATTCTCTATTGAAGAACTAAAACAATTCCGCCAGTGGGGATCCGTAACTCCTGGACACCCCGAACGCGACATTACACGTGGCATAGAAAACACATCAGGCCCCTTAGGACAGGGACACACTTTTGCAGTAGGCGCAGCCATTGCCGAGAAATTCCTCGAGGCACGACTGGGTCATACGATGATGCAGCATAAGATATACGCTTATATTTCTGACGGTGGCATACAAGAAGAGATTTCACAGGGCGCAGGTCGCATTGCGGGCTTGCTTCACCTGAACAACCTTATCATGTTCTACGATGCCAACGAGATACAGCTCTCTACCGAGTGTGATGCGGTAATGAATGAAGATACCGAGATGAAGTATCGTGCTTGGGGCTGGAATGTATTACACATCAACGGAAACGACCCTGAAGAGATACGCGCAGCCCTCATCCTTGCAAACAAGGAAGAGAAACGCCCCACCCTCATCATCGGCCACACCATCATGGGCAAGGGAGCCCGCAAAGCCGATGGCACAAGCTATGAACATAACGTAAAAACCCATGGTGCACCACTTGGTGGCGACGCCTATATAAATACGGTAAAGAACCTTGGTGGCAACGTTAAAGACCCCTTCATCGTATACGATGACGTAAAGGAACTTTATGCTAAACGCAATGAAGAACTGAAAAAGATTGTAGCCGAGCGTCACGCTGCAGAACAAGAATGGCGAAATGCCAATCCCGAGAAAGCAGCCCTCATGGACGAGTGGTTCTCTGGCAATGCACCCAAAGTAGACTGGAGCGCATTGGTACAGCCGCGCGATGCAGCCACACGTGCCGCCTCAGCTAACTGCTTGACAGTATTGGCTGAACAGGTAGGCAACATGGTATGCTCATCTGCCGACCTCTGCAACTCAGATAAGACCGACGGCTTCCTTAAGAAGACACACGACATCACCCCCAACGATTTCACTGGTGCCTTCTTCCAGGCAGGCGTAAGCGAGCTCACCATGGCTTGCGTATGCATTGGTATGTACTTGCACGGAGGTGTTATCCCCGCTTGCGGCACATTCTTTGTCTTCTCTGATTATATGAAGCCCGCCATCCGTATGGCAGCCCTTATGCAGGTTCCTATTAAGTTCATTTGGACACACGATGCTTTCCGCGTAGGCGAAGATGGTCCTACCCATGAGCCTGTAGAGCAAGAGGCACAGATACGCTTGATGGAGAAACTTAAGAACCACAACGGAAACGACTCGGTACGCGTATTCCGTCCTGCCGATACAGACGAAGCTACCGTTTGCTGGAAGATGGCCGTAGAAAACATGGACACACCTACAGCACTGATCTTCTCACGCCAAAATGTAAACAGCTTGCCTGAAGGCACACAGTATGAAGAGGCACGCAAGGGTGCATACATTGTTGGTGGTTCTGACACTGAATATGATGCTATCTTGTTGGCTTCTGGTTCAGAAGTTTCTACACTCGTTGCCAGCGCTGAACTGCTTCGCAAAGACGGCATTAAAGTGCGCATTGTAAGCGTTCCGTCTGAGGGATTATTCCGCACACAATCAGCCGAATATCAGGAGCAAATTCTGCCTAAGGGCGCGAAAATATTCGGCCTCACAGCCGGACTTCCTGTTACTCTTGAAGGCTTAGTAGGTGCTAACGGTAAGGTTTACGGCCTTAACTCGTTCGGCTTCTCAGCTCCCTACAAGGTGCTCGATGAAAAATTAGGCTTCACCGCCGAAAACATCTACAACGAAGTAAAATCGTTTATTACCAAATAATAACATTAACCATTAACAAAACAGCCTATGGAAATCAAGACAGTGGGCATCGCTTGCGACCACGCAGGCTTTGCTTTAAAAAAATTTGTGATTGAAATCTTGAAGCTCACGGATATCAGTACAAAGACTACGGCACTTATAGCGACATGAGTTGCGACTACCCCGACTTCGGTCACGCTCTCGCTGAAGGCATTACAAGTGGTGAGGTATATCCTGGCATCGGCATCTGTGGAAGCGGTGAAGGCATAAGCATCACATTAAACAAGCACGCTGGCGTACGCGCAGGCTTGGCTTGGTGCCCCGAAATAGGACAGCTCATACGTCAGCACAACGATGCTAATGTACTGGTTCTCCCTGGACGCTTTGTCGACAATAAGACAGCAGCAAAAATCATGGACAACTTCTTTACAACATCTTCCTTGGTAACATAGGAAAGCACCTGTCTTTTGGAAGCCAAAGTGTTCTTCTTGCCGAGAGTGATCATCTTCTCAGCCATAGCGCGAACTTCTTTCGCTCTGGTAACGGTAGTTTCAATCTTGCCGTTTTCTAAAAGAAAAGTAACCATACCTCTGAGCATTGCTTTTCTGTGGTCAGTAGGTCTGCCCAATTTTCTGGAACCTGGCATTGAAATTCCCTCCTTTAATCCTCATCGG
>ERZ859937.857-NODE-857-length-11135-cov-2.029332_pt1 | contig 11135 bp, 11 predicted proteins | sample MGYA00509985_ERZ859937 | MGnify/ENA primary metagenome ERZ859937 (study PRJEB30046, sample SAMN00715169) | human gut metagenome | study: EMG produced TPA metagenomics assembly of the A metagenome-wide association study of gut microbiota in type 2... | reverse complement strand
CCGGCGAGGCGGGCGGCCGGGGCGTGAAGCTGCGGTAGGCGGAGGGATACCGGGACGGCAACCCGGCGGAACAGTACGAGGCCATCGTGAACGACACCCGGGCTGTGGGCGGCGTGAAGGAGAGCGCTGCGGCACTCTTCCGCTCGGCGGCACAGGAAGCGGGCGTGGCGGGCGCAGCCGGCATGGAGAGCACGGAATGGCTCGACGTGCTGATGAACGTACACGACACCATCAAGCCCAAGATGATGAGCCGGTTCGCGGACGCTGCCGAATACGAGGACGCTAAGGTGGAGCTGGCAGGCCGGATGATCGGCGACATCATGAGCCACCCGGAGATGACCGATGCCGAGGCGGTGTTTGAGGGCATCCTGAAACACAACCGGGAGGTGGCCGCCATGGCCGCCGGCAGCGAGGAGCGGGCGGCTGAGGTGACGAAGGGGCTGAAGAGCGTGCAGCAGGCCCAGCGGAAGGCTTTTGCCGACCGGATGCGGGAAAACAGCCGCAGCCAGAGCGCCGAGGTCAAGAGCGTGAGCCGGGCAGAACGACAGCTCAACGAGAATCTGGAAACGCTGGGCGCACAGGTGAGCACAGCAGCGGGTCTCGACGAGAAGATGACTGCTCTGCGGGAGGCCTACGAGCGAGAATGGAAGGCCGAAAAGAACCGGATGAAGCAGGCCCGGCAGGAGATGCTGGACGAGATAAAGCTGGAGCGCCGACAGCTGCGCTCCCAGATCGACGATCTGGCCCGGCAGGTGGCCGGAGAGCAGCGGAGAGCCGACCGGGCAGAGCATCAGCTGCTGATACAGGAAAACGAGATCATGGAGTGGGAGGCCGAGAACCAGCGCAAGGCCGAAGTGTGGCAGGAAAAACAGGCTCAGAGGAATGCGATCGCCATTGAAACGGCCCGGCAGCAGAGGGACGAAGACGTGGCCGTGGCCAAGGCACTGGCCGAAAAGCGGGTGCAGAAAGCCCGGGAAGGACGGAAGGCGGACGAACTGAAACGGGGCATCCGGAACAATGCCGCCCAGCTCAACCAGATGGTGCTGCGGCCAAAGCCCGGGAAATATGTACAGAAGAGCCTCATCGTGCAGGCTGCCGAGGTGGCGAAGCTGGCGGACATGACGGTGCTGAACAACAACGCCGTGGCCAAGCTGACCGCTTTGCAGGACAGCATCCGGCGCAGCGGAGAGATGGACGCCGGCATCCACGCCGACCGGGAGCACAGCGTCGTGGAACGCCTCATCCAGATGCTGCGGGACGACATGAACGCCAGCAAGCAGGCAAAGCTGGACCGGCTGAACAAGCAGCTGGAAGAAGCCAAGGCTCTGCCGGACGGCGACAAGGCCGAACAGCTGCGGGACCGGCTGCGCCAGCGCATCCGGGAGACGGAGAACCGCACCTATCTGCCCATGACGGTGAACCAGCTGCGGATGCTGAAGGCCATCACGGCCAGCACCCTGCACATGATCCGGACGGAAAACAAGACTCTGAGCCTTGCGAGGGCAGAAGAGGTGGACAGCATGGCCATGAAGGCCGCCCACGAGGTGCTGAACTCTGAGGGCAACGGTTTCGGGGAGAAATTTGAAAAGGCGAAGGGCGCGATGAACCGCTACCAGCTGGACATGCTGGGCGGCACAAGAATGTTCCGACGCCTGGGCGGCTACACCAAAAACGGCCAGATGGAGAAGCTGGGACAGATGCTGAACGACGGCCAGCGGCGGCAGACGGAGATCCTGGTAGAAGGCGAAAGCCTGTTTGCCAACGTGACCGGCAAGGAACACCTGAAAGAGGTGGAAGCTTTTGCCGGGCCGGGGGCGGAGCTGGTGGACATCGGCCTGAAGGACAGCAAGGGCGATGCCGTGCCGCTGAACCACGCACAGCTGTGCAGCCTGTACATGCTGCTGCGCAACGAGGACAGCCGCCACCACCTGATGACCGGCGGCCTGACCCTGCCGGACGCCGCCCAGTACGCCAAGGGCAACATCGAAAGAGCCTACCAGCGCAGCCAGACCGTGATGCTGGGGACGCTGGTGGGCGCCGACGGCGTACCCATGGCTGACACCATTTTGCAGACGGTACAGGACGCCATGACGGACTACGATCGGGCGTGGTGCGAGGACATGAATGACTTTTTCGGGCGGTACACCACGAACCTCATCAACGAGACCAGCATGAAGCTGCTGGGCTACGACCGGGCCACCGTGAAGAACTACTACCCCATCGCGGTAGACCGGAGCACGCTGGCGACGGAGATCGAGGGCGTGAAGATGGATGCCACCATCGAGGGCAGGGGCTTTTTGAAGGAGCGCGTGAAGAGTGACAAGCCCATTTTGCTGGAAGAGTGCCAGAACGTGGTAAAGCGGAGCCTGCGGGCACGGCAGCCTATGCGGGCCTTGCGGCCCCCATCCGGGACGTGCAGCGGGTGCTGAACAGCACCGTGGAGACGGCAGAGGGCATCGGTGTGCTGAAGGACAAGATCATCGGCGAGAAGTGGGGAAAGGAGACGGTAAACTACATCAACGACCTGCTGACCGACCTGCAGACCACGCGGCGCAAGCGCAGCAGCACCATGAGCCGGGCGCTCGACCGGATGCGGGGCAACTACGCCGGGGCCATCCTGACCGTGAACCCGGGCGTGGCCATCGCGCAGGCAGCCAGTCTGCCCACGGCGGGCGCTGTGCTGGGAGCGGACACCATGGCGGCGGTGCTGCCCTTCGTAAAGAATTTCTCGGGCAAGCAGCGGGCTGCGGTGGAAGTGGAGATCCGCCAGCACGGCGACGCCCTGCTGCAATACCGCCTGCGGGGAACGAAGCGGGGCGAGATGAGCTCCATCGGCGCGCACAAAAACCTTGTGGCGAAGGTCTCGGAGGCCATGCCTGCCGTGACCGGCTGGATCACCGGCATGGACGAGATCACGGTGGCCGCGCTGTGGGAGGGCGCGAAGCGGTATGTGGAGCACCACGCAGCGGAGTTTGGCCTGACAGAGGAAAACCTCTCGGCTGCGCAGTCCGCAGATGGCGGAGCTGCTCGCAGCTCCCCTGCCGAGGGAGGCCAGGGATCAAGGAACGGCGAAGCCTACTGGGAAGCTGTAAACAAGATGTACCAGCGGGTCATCGAGGAGACGCAGCCCAACTACACCACCATGCAGCGGGCGGGCATCCAGCGCAGCGACAACGAGTTTGTAAAGACGCTGACCATGTTTACCACCCAGCGATTCCAGAACTACGGCATTCTGGCCGACGCCGTGGGCGACTACAAGGCCCAGAAGGCGCGGTACGCTGCCGACCAGAGCGCCGAGAACAAGGCCGAGGTACAGAGGGCTGGGCAGAGCCTGCGCCAGGCGGCGGCAAGCCAGGTCGTGCAGACGGCGGTGTTTGCCCTCATGAAGATCGGCGCAGACTTCTTGCTCCACCGGTGGGACAGGGAGCAGGACGAGAACGGAGACGTTACGGCGAAAAGCCTGGGCAAACGGTTCTTCGACCTGTACACTGAAAGTGCGGCCGGAAACTTTTTGTACGGCTCGGAGATCTACAGCGCCCTGACCAACGCCCGGGACGGCAAGGACTATGACGTGGTAAGCGCCACCAACATCAGCGCGGTGAACGACCTGTCGGCAGCGTTCACCAAGACGGTGAAGCTGCTGCGGACGGACACTGACGAGATGAGCGAGGAAGAGCTGGCGGCACACCACCAGAAGCTGAACAAGGCGGTGCTGAAGGACATCCAGTGCGGCCTTGAACTCTACGGCGTCCCGGCGGCGAACATCCGGAAGGTGATGCAGGCGTTTGAAGGCTACTGGGAGGATGCACAGGCCATCGGCAGAGGCAAAGGGTTTAGCCTTAACTCTGCACCCTCTTCGGCCACCGGGCAGTACGACCGGCTGTACAACGCCATCCAGAGCGGGGACAGCGAGGAGGCTGCGGCGGCGATGAAGAAACTGGAACAGATGAACAAGACGGACAAGGTGGACAGCGAGCTGGCAAGGCGGCTGAAGCAGTACGACGCCGACGTGCTGGCGGCGGCCGAGGCCCGGAACGCCGGGAAGGCCCGGGCCGAGGAAAAGGCCAGAAAGGCCGTATTTGAGAAGCTGCGGGAGGGGCTGGACGTCGCCCCTGTGACAGACAGGGCCAAGGGCAAAGCGGATGCGGCCCGGCGGGCGCAGCTCATCGACCTTGTGAACAAGGCGGTGGACGGCAAGGCGGATGAGCTGCTGAAAGGCGGCAAGGACGGCAGCGTGTATGACGCCCTGCTGGAGGAAGTGGAGAATGGCCGGGCAAAGGACGCGCAGGAGGAGCTTGACCGCCTGATGACCGCAGGCAAGGACAAGGGCAGCATCAAGAGTAAAATCACGGAGAGCATGAAGGAAGAGTATCTGGCCGGAAGCGACCGGGACCGGGAGAAGCTGGAGAAGAAGCTGCTGGCCCTCGAGGACGCAGAGGGAAAACCGCTGTACGAGGAAAAGAACTTTGCACAGTGGGTAAGCGCTGCGGACAAGAAGGCCGAGAAGGCGAAGGACGAGAAGAACTGGTGGGAGGGGGTGAAATAAGATAAGAGCAGACGCTCTGGTAATGAACCAGGGCGCCTGCTCTTTTTGTTTGTTTGAATAAGTCCGCAGTAGTTTTGTTACGAGGGACGTGGTAGGCTTTTTATAGAGTGCTTGCCCTACTGAGAGCGGCAGCGGACCGGAAGGAAACCTCTCAGCTTTGCAGTCCGCCTGACGGCGGCGCTGCAAAGCAGCTCTCCTAGAAAGGAGAGCCTTTCTCAAAGGAAATGGCGGCTCTCAATAAAGCAAGACACGAAAGGAGAACACAAATGAAAATCCACATGAATCTGCAGCTGTTTGCACAGCCTGCAAACCACACCGGTGCGACTGGCATGAGCGCCGAAATGAAGACCTACTACGAGAAGCGTCTGCTGGACCAGGCAGAGCCGCTGCTGGTGCATGACCAGTTTGGCGACAAGTATCCCATCCCGGCCAACAACGGCAAGACCATCGAGTTCCGCAAGTACGAGAGCCTGCCCAAGGCCACCGAGCCGCTGACCGAGGGCGTGACCCCCAATGCTCAGGCTCTGACCGTCACCCCCATGACCGCCACCGTGAAGCAGTACGGCGGCTGGGCAGCCATCACCGACGTGCTGCAGCTGACTGCCATCGACAACAACATCACTCAGGCGACCAAGGTACTGGCATCTCAGGCGGGCCGTACGCTGGACACCGTGACCCGCGAGGTGCTGGCAGGCGGCACCAACGTCATCTACGCGCCGGCTGGCGACACCGCCGTGACCAGCCGCGCCAATCTGACCACCGCCAGTGTGCTGACGCCCGACCTCATCGACCAGGCGGCCACTGCCCTGAAAGCCCAGAATGCCGACGCCATCGGCGAGAGTTACGTTGCTATCGTCCACCCCTATGTGGCCTATGATCTGCGCCGCAACCCGGAGTGGATCGACGTCCACAAGTATGCTGCCCCTGAGAACATCTACAACGGTGAGATCGGCAAGCTGGCCGGTGTGCGCTTCATCGAGACCAGCGAGGCGAAGATCTGGACCGGCAGCGGCTGCCCGAGTGGTCTGGCCGTGTTTGGCACTCTGGTGCTGGCAGCTCATGCCTACGCTGTGACCGAGGTGGAGGGCGGCGGCCTGCAGCACATCGTCAAGCAGCTGGGTGCGGGCGAAGACCCGCTGAACCAGCGCGCATCCGTGGGCTGGAAGGCCATCAAGACTGCGGAACGTCTGTGTGAGCAGTACATGGTCCGCATCGAGAGCATCAGCCCGAAGTACAGCGCGAAGGCGAAGGCAAACTAAGGAGGAAATACTATGGCTACGAAGAAAGAACCTGCGGCCCAGGCCGTGGAGAACGCGGTGGAGACTGTGGAGAAGGTCGAGGCAGCGACCGAAGAAAAGGACGACGGCATGGTGACTATCCATCTGTTCAAGGATGACGACCGCTATTCGGCACCGGTGTTCGTGGGCGTCAACGGCGACAGCTACCTCATCCAGCGCGGCATGGACGTGAAGGTGCCGAAGGCTGTGGCCGAGGTGCTGGAACACAGCATCAAACAGGACGCCGAAGCGGCCCGGAAGAGTCAGGCCATGCAGGCGGCGGCCGGAACCCAGATGATGACCATTTGATATTTCCCCCGGTACAGCTTGCAGGCGCTTGCTGCGCCGGGGGATTTTGTTTTGGAGGTTTTTTATGACAGCAGGCGAAGCGATAAAGATGGCTGATGAGCTGAGGCCGAACAATCATTTTGAGAACCGGTTGAAGCAGCTATGGCTGCGGCAGGCAGACAGCGGGATGCGCCGGAACATCGTGGAGCGCAGCCAGACCGGCGGCGACTTTGAGGACAAGGGCGCGGATATTCTGTGGAACGACGGGCTGGAATATGACACCCCGCTGCTGGCCTGCTGTGCGGCAGAAGCACTTTATCCGCACTGGCTGGCTGCGCAGATGGACCTTGCACTGGGCGAGACGGCCCGGGCGGCGAATGAGCTGCAGCTCTACACGAGTTATGTGCAGGAGTTTGCGGTGTGGGTGAGGCGGAACTATATGCCGGCAGGCGGCGGGAGGCTGATGACGTGACGAACCTGAACCAGATAAACAGCCAGCGGCAGCTGCTGCGGGTATTCGGTGGGCTGAATGAGGGATATGCGTGCAGCGAGGCAGAGCTGAGCGAAGAGAAGAACTTCTCTTCGCGGGGATACCCGGCCCTTGAGACCCGCAAGCCCCGGCGGAAGGTGCGGGAAGCAGCCGGGATGAACGGGATGTACCATCTGAACGGCCTTTTGACCGTGGAAGGCACGACCCTGCGGTATGCCCCGGATGACGGCAGCGCCGCTGTGGAGCTGAAAGGCGCCCTGAGCGACAACGAAAAGAGACTGGTGGGCATAGGGACCAAGGTGCTCATCTGGCCGGACAAGATGTCCTTTGACACTGCGAGCGGAACGCTGAGTGCGCTGGGGTCCAGCTGGCAGCAGGGCGGAGTGAGTCTGACCGTGACCCCCTGCGATGCTGCCGGTGTAGTGTACACGCCGAATCTGTTCGGTGCGACCGAACCGGAAAGCCCGGAGAACGGCGATGTCTGGCTCAAACAGGCCGAAGACGCCCCGTGGAGCTACCGCGACGCCCTGAAGCTCTACAGCACAGCGGGCGGCTGGCAGAACATTCTGCTGAACTACTGCCGCGTGACCTGCAAGGGGCTGGGCGAAGCTTTCAAAGCCGGGGACACTGTGACGCTGACGGGCATCCCGTCTGTGGTGAAGAATGCTTACTCTTCTGATTTCAGCGGGGACGTAGTGGTGGACGACGTGGCCGGGGACTCAGTGATCCTCGCCATCGCGCCGGACATCGAGAGCGTTTTGTACTACGGCACCTGCGTGGTGACAGGCCAGAGCGTGGTGTGGACGGCCATGGACGGCAAGACCACCCAGACCTTCGACGGGCCTTTCCCGGACGTGACGGCCCAGCGGCGGGTGCCGGATCTCGACTGGCTGACGGAGCACAACAACCGTGTATGGGGCTGCTCGAGCACCGAAAACGTCATCTATGCCTGCAAGCTGGGCGACGCCACCAACTGGTTCTCCTACCGGGGAACGGCAGCGGACAGCTACGCCGTGACTGTGGGCAGCGACGGGGCCTTTACCGGTGCGGCTACCTGCATGGGATACGTGCTTTTCTTCAAGGAGAACGGTCTGCACAAGCTGTACGGCACCAAGCCCAGCGACTACCAGATGAGCAGCATCCAGTGTTCGGGCGTGGCCAAAGGTGCGCACCAGAGTCTCTGCGTCATCAACGAGACGCTGTACTACCTCTCGATGGACGGCGTCATGGCGTGGGACGGCAGCCTGCCCACCAAGGTGTCGGCCTCGCTGGACGAAGAACGCCTCAGCCATGTGACGAGAGCCGCCGCCGGCGGGCTGGTGGGCCGGTACTATCTGCACACCGAAAGCTCCGGCGGGCAGCGGCTGTTGGTATACGACACTGAGAAAGGGCTTTGGCACGAGGAAGACTCCACCGGCTGGGCCATGTGCAGCACCGGGCGACAGCTCTATCTCTGGGACAAAGAGGCCATCTGGGCCGCAGACGGAAGCCGGGAGGCCAGCGGCGAAGAGGACACGGTGGAATACGAGGCTGTGACCGGTGACATCGGAATCGGGAGCCCGGACGACAAGTATTGCAGCCGGGTGACGGTGCGGCTGGACGCGATGGAGCGGACCGTGGTGACGCTCTGGGCCAGCTTCGACGGCGGCGAGTGGCAGGAGATGGGCCGGGTGGACACCGCAGGGAAGCGTGTGAGAGTGAACCTGCCCTTCGTCCCGACCCGTCACGACACCATGCGGCTGCGCCTGACCGGAAAAGGGCAGATCGCAGTGAGGAGCATCGCCATGATGCTGAGCAGCAGCGAGGGCGGAAGAGTGAACGGAGGTGTACCGAGACATGGCTAGTATCGTAGGGCTTTCGAAGATCTCCATGCCGAGGCTGGAAAAACTGGACGCGGACAGCGCCCGGGAGCTGAGGAATTATCTGTACCAGATGCAGGAGCAGCTGGAATATATTTTGAGCAACATTGACACCGAGAATCTCTCGGGGGACTTACAGGAGAAGCTGAAATGAGTAATTTGAGCAACGCAAGAGCGCAGCTGGAGGAGTGGGAGGCGAAGAAGCCGGAAGACTACACCAGCAAATACAAAGACAGGATAGATGGCGTGATGGGTCAGCTGGACGGGATGAAGGATTTCAGCTATGACCCCACCCGGGATGCGGCCTACGAGCAGTACAAGAACAGCTACACCCGACAGGCAAAGCTGGCCAACGAGAACGCGCAGGCCAACGCCAGCGCCATCTCGGGCGGGTACGGCTCGAGCTATGGCACACAGGCAGGCCAGAGCGCCTACCAGAATGCTATGGCAGGCTTGAGCAATGCCACGAACGGGCTGTACAGCCAGGCACTGAACCAGTACACCCAGAAAAAGAGCGACCTGCAGAGCCAGCTGAGCGGATACCAGCAGGCCGAGGCGCAGGACTACGAGAAATACCAGACCAACTACCAGAACTGGGAGAACCAGCGCAACTACTATCAGAGCGTGTACAATCAGGCGGCCAGCGAGGAACAGGCAAAGAAGAACCGGCGCTCGGGATTTTGGAACACCGTAGTGAGCGTGGGAGCGACCCTGCTGCCCCTTCTTTTCCTGTAAGAAAAACGCCCTGCCCGGGAAGGGGCAGAGCGGTCAAAAACCTCGCCGTTACGCCTGACGGCGCGATGCAAAGCAGCTCCCCGGGAGAGCACTATCCCGGAAGGACCTCTCAGGCGCCATGCGGCGCCAGCTCCCCTAGCGAGGGGAGCCTAAGAGGAGAAAGGATTTGAGAAATGGGAGTTTTTAAAAGATACAGGGACGCGCAGGCGGCGCAGAAGGACGCGGAGAACGCGATGCCGGGGGCGTACCAGAGCAGGTACACCGACCGGATTAATGAGGCGCTGGACAGCATGGGCGCAGCCAGCAATGCGGGCTACGATGTAGGCACGGACAGCGAACTCTACCGGCAGTACCGCGCGGGCGCGCAGGCGAATGCCAGGGCGGCGGCTGAGAACGCCGCTGCGGGCGCTGCCGCGCTGAGCGGCGGGTACGGCTCGAGCTACGCAAACAGTGTGGCCCAGCAGGGCTACCAGCAGACCATGGCGAACGTGGACAGCGGGCTGGCCAGGCTGCGGGACAAGGCTCTGACCATGTACCAGCTGAAGCAGAACGGCCTCTCGGGGCTGCTGAGTGCGCTGCAGAATCAGGACAGTCTCGAGGCGGCGGAGCATCAGGGGGCTGTGGCCAACGCGCAGGACTGGCGGGACTACAAGAAGAGCCGGGCAGACCAGGCGGCGAGGAGAAGAGCGATTTCCTCTCGAACCTGTGGGAGATGGCGAAGAGTGTGGGCAGAGCCGGTCTGACGGCCTACGACACCTACAAGGGCTACACCCAGCAGCAGTGGGAGAACGAGTTTGCCCGGGAACAGTGGGAGTACAACAAAGAGCGCACCGGCCAGAGCGATGCACTGAATGCCTACGAGCAGGCGTTCAACCTGTACCAGCAGGGAGCGGGCGATGCCGCGAACGCCGTGCTGGGCCGGTATGGTCTGGATACCGGAATCTTCGACAATTACAGCGGCGCACCCATCACCCGCGCAGACAAGGCGGGTGCGCTCACGACCGCAGCCGGGCTGGCAGGCGGCGGCAGCGACGAGGCTGCACGGGCGGTGCTGGAACTGTACGGCTGGATCCGAACTCTGTGGGAAATTACAGGACGATCGCAGGACGGCAGCTTGCAACGGCGCTGGCAACAAAGAGCGCAGGCAGCTCGGGCGGCTCTTCGGGCAGAAGGAGCAGCAGCACGAAAGGCAGCGGAAATAGCTGGACGAACAGCCAACTGCAAAGTATGGCAAAGACATTTTCTTCTATGAAGGGAAATGAGCCGCTATACGATTTTTACAAGCAGACCTTAACGGATAATGGGTGGCTCAATGCGGATACTGCGAACGTCCAGAGCGCAAGCCAGAGCGGCGGCGTAGATATGGCGGCAATGCTGGCAAAGAACTATGCGAAAAAAGGTTATAGCGCGTGGGCTATCATGAACAATATGAACCAGAACGGGTACAGCGATGAAGAAATCGCAAGAGCGCTTGAGAAGGCGGGGGTGAAGGGCTGATGGCATGGACAGCGGAAAAAGTTAAGGAAATGAGAGAAAGCAACCCATCGAAGGCGGCAGAAAGCTCTGGGTGGACGGCGGAAAAGGTGAGAGCTGTCCGCACCAAGACGCCGAATCCGCCCACTGCATCGAGCACAGTGCTGCCCAAAAGCAACATCTATGCAGATGCCCTGCAGCAGTACACCGAGCGGCACGCCAGCGACATGGGGGAGGTGGATGCGAGGAACGAGCCCTCTCAGGCGCGCAGCGGGCGGAAAGAAAACCTCTCACCGTTCCCGTCGGCTGACGCTGCGCGAGAACGGAGCTCCCCTGATAGGGGAGCCTTTCTTAAAGGAAGCCCCACCGAAAGGGCGCTGGACATGGGGCAGAAGTGGGGCGTACCTGCGAAGAGCGGGAACGTGCTGGAGAACGTGGACGGCGGGGCCCTGGCCTACGGCAGCGGC
>ERZ859937.856-NODE-856-length-11141-cov-1.777016_pt1 | contig 11141 bp, 13 predicted proteins | sample MGYA00509985_ERZ859937 | MGnify/ENA primary metagenome ERZ859937 (study PRJEB30046, sample SAMN00715169) | human gut metagenome | study: EMG produced TPA metagenomics assembly of the A metagenome-wide association study of gut microbiota in type 2... | reverse complement strand
ATTGAGGTAAAATGCGCGTTTGATTTTCCGCGCCTGATAAGCTCTGCGGATGACGGCATTTACTCCCACTAGACTAAGGAGTTATGAGAGCGGAGTGATATATAATCTGTGCACCGGGCGCTTCATGCACTTACAGAACCTGAATTCGAAGCGCTCCATGCACAAGCGATTATATAAGCCGTTACACCGCGCAGTCTACAGCCGGCAGCTCCCCTGTCACATCGAGGAAGAGATTTGTAAAGGTCTGCTCATAGTAAGGCTCCACCCAGAGCAGGCCGATGCCGAGCGACAGCACGCAAAGCACAAGCATACCGATGAAGCTTACGTTAATGTAAATGACTCTGAGTATGTTGCCGCGAATCAGCTTTATGGCATGAGTCAGGCATGCAAACACGGATAAATCATCACGCGAGAGCACCAGATACAGGTAAAACGGAAACAGAACCAGTACAATAAAGCTGAGCACGGCACTTGCAGCATATAAAGCGATAGCAATTCCCATAGTGTCGCCGCTTAGCTTGAAAAAGTTTCTGGCTACAAGGAAAGGCGCCTTTGCAATCATAGAGATGGCATAATATATGATGTATGCTCCAAAATATCTGTTGGAGTGATTCATAAAGCAGTAGAATACATCGCTGATACGGCACTCTTTCTTTCTTGCCATATTAAGGTGGAAACGTATGAGTCCCATCTGCAGCACGCCGACCACGATAGATAAAAGCACCTCGGCAATGTAGTAGATGACGGTCTGAACCTTTGTCGCATATACATTCCCGAGCAGGTAGGTAAACGGCAGGTCGCTAAACAGATTTATGAGTGTGACGGTGAGAAAAACGCTCATGCTAAGTCTGTATCTTCCGTTCAGGTTCTCTCTTGATATTCTTTTTAATTCTTTGGATTTCTTTTTTGGGTTCATTATATTTCTCCTGAAATAATAGTTTTGAATTAATGCTTAAGTTAGGCTTAAGTTAATGTTTAAATTAATGCTTTGACAATTGTCAGATATATAGCATATACTTGTATTCATATGGTTACACAAAATCACAGGAAGGACCACACATATCATGCAGACAGATGAAACAATCGACAGGTATTTCTATATAACGGGCTGGATATGCATAGCTGTATTTGCGGCTCTTGCGGCAGTGATTGGAGTATGCGGTACGCAGATACTCACAAAGGTGCCTCCATGTCCGCTGCACGCATATACAGGCTACTATTGTCCGGGGTGCGGTGGTACGAGAGCCACATTTGCGCTGCTGCACGGACATCTGATAAGGTCGTTTGTACTCCATCCGTTTGTGCCGTATACAGCCGTTTTTGGAGGCTGGTTTATGCTGTCACAGACACTGCAGCGGATAAGCCGCGGCAGGCTGCACATCGGAATGCACTTCAGGCCATTATATATGTGGCTTGCACTTGCCATTATTGTGGTAAACTGTATAGTCAAAAATATGCTTATATTATTTTGCGGTATTCATCTGCTGAAGTAGCTCATTGTAGTCGATACCGGTCAGGTTCTGGTATTCCTTTAATATACCTTCTATGCTTCCGTATTCGTGAAGCATGGCGGCAAACGAACCGATATAAATAATAAGAGTGATAACAACAGCGGCAAACGCAATCCAGAATGAGGTCATAGCCATGCTGCTCATTGAAGTGGCACCGCCTTTTGACAGTAACGCAAAAATCATGGCAAGCGAGCCGCATATGATAGATACATAAATACAGCTGCACGACGCGATGGCAATTATTGAAAGCACAAGTGCTGCAACCTCCATATTGCGTGAGCGTTTATTGTAGAAATTGTTGTTGGGATTAAAGCCCGGCCCATAATTGCTGCTGAAATTATAGTTATAATCCTGATTATAATCAAATTTTTGTGGATCCATAATAAAATTCCTTTCTATAAAGTTGATTTTATTGTATCACTTCATTTATAATACGAAAAGAATAAGTTTTTTAAAGAGGTAAAAAAATGGATATTATTGCTGCAATTGCAGAAGAACTGCAGATAAAAAAAGGACAGGCCGAGGCCGCTGTCAAGCTTATAGATGAGGGAAACACCATTCCTTTTATCGCCAGATACCGAAAGGAGGCAACCGGCTCATTAAATGATGAGGTGCTCAGAAATCTCTTCGACAGACTGACATATCTACGTAATCTTGAGGACAAGAAGCAGACAGTGCTTGCAAGCATCGAGGAGCAGGGCAAGCTTACGGATGAGCTTAAGAAGGCAATCCTTGAGGCACAGACACAGGTGGCGGTTGACGATTTGTACAGACCTTACCGTCCGAAGAGAAGAACCCGTGCCACAATCGCAAAGGAAAAGGGCTTAGAGCCACTGGCACAGACCATTTTAGCGCAGGAATCGTCTGTTGATATCATGGTAGAAGCAGCTAAATATGTGGATGCAGAAAAAGACGTGGCAGATGAAGCGGCTGCACTTGCCGGAGCAAAGGATATCATTGCAGAGAACGTATCCGACAATGCCGGTTACAGAACAAAAATCAGAGAGCTTACCATGCAAAAGGGGCGTCTTATATCGACAGCCAAGGATCCAAAGGCGGAGTCTGTCTATGAGATGTACTATGAATTTGATGAGGCTCTTTCCAAGGTGGCTGGTCACAGAACACTCGCAATTAACCGTGGTGAGAAGGAAAAAATCCTCACAGTAAAGATAGAGGCACCGACAGAGGATATCATAAAATATCTTAAAAAGCAGGTTATCATAAATGATGGAGCGCCTACAGCAGCCGTACTCACAGAGGTAGTGGAGGATGCGTACGACAGGCTTATTGCCCCTGCCATAGAGCGTGAAATCAGAAACAATCTGACAGAGGAAGCAGAGGATGGTGCCATAAAGGTATTCGGAAAGAATTTGGAGCAGCTTCTCATGCAGCCTCCAATTGCAGGACAGGTTGTGCTTGGATGGGATCCGGCATTCCGTACAGGCTGCAAGATTTCTGTCGTAGACCCTACAGGAAAGGTGCTCGATACCACAGTAATCTACCCGACAGCACCACAGAACAAGGTTGAGGAGGCAAAGGCCGTAATCAAAAAGCTCATAGACAAGCATCATGTCACTCTTATCTCACTCGGAAACGGAACAGCATCGCGTGAGTCAGAGCAGGTGATTGTCGAGCTGTTAAAGGAAATTCCGGTAAAGGTGCAGTACATCATAGTAAATGAAGCAGGTGCGTCAGTATATTCAGCCAGCAAGCTTGCCACGGAGGAGTTTCCGAATTTTGATGTGGGACAAAGAAGTGCCACATCCATGGCGCGTAGACTTCAGGATCCGCTCGCTGAGCTTGTAAAGATTGATCCAAAGTCAATCGGAGTCGGACAGTATCAGCACGATATGAACCAGAAAAAGCTCTCAGAGGCACTCGGAGGAGTTGTAGAGGACTGCGTAAATAAGGTTGGTGTAGATTTAAATACAGCATCAGTTTCACTGCTTGAGTACATATCAGGCATCTCAAAAACAATTGCCAAAAACATCGTGGACTACAGAGAGGAAAACGGTAAATTCACATCACGTTCACAGCTTCTTAAGGTAGCAAAGCTTGGACCGAAGGCATTTGAACAGTGTGCAGGCTTCATGCGTATCTCAGACGGAAAGAACCCACTTGATGCCACAGGCGTGCATCCTGAGTCATATGATGCCACAAAGGCAGTGCTTGAAAAGCTTGGCTACACAATGGAGGATGTAAAGAACAGAAATGTAGTTGGAATCTCAAAGAAAGTATCTGATTACAAGGCGCTCGCAGACGAGGCAGGAGTTGGTGAAATCACACTGCGTGACATCGTAAAAGAGCTTGAAAAGCCGGCAAGAGACCCACGTGAGGATATGCCAAAGCCAATTCTAAGAAGCGATGTCCTTGAGATGAAGGACCTCACACCGGGTATGGTATTAAAGGGCACAGTCAGAAATGTAATAGATTTCGGATGCTTTGTGGATATAGGAGTACACCAGGACGGACTTGTGCATATCTCAGAGATATGTGACCGCTATATCAAGCACCCGCTTGAGGCTGTCAGTGTAGGGGACATAGTAGATGTGCAGGTTATGAGCGTTGACCTCAAAAAGCAGCGCATCCAGCTTACCATGAAAATCGGACAGGGTACAGACAAGGCCGGTAAGTCAGAACGCAGCGGCAGTGGCAAAAACAATGTCGATAACAAGGCTGACAGAAGTAATAGAAATAACGGCGGCAGGAATAGCAGAAACGATAGAAATAGTATAGGCAGCAAGAATAATAACAACAGAAACAATAAGCCACACTACATAAAGGGCAAGAAAAATAATTTCTTTGACAATATTATTCTTGATAATTAAAAACACCTTGACAAAACACTTCAAAGTGCATATCATAGGTTTGTAAATAAATAGGAATTCTTCAGGGCAGGGTGCGATTCCCTACCGGTGGTACAGCCCACGAGCCGCAAGGCATGATTCGGTGTGATTCCGAAGCCGACAGTATAGTCTGGATGAGAGAAGATTATTAGGTGTCATTACACTGTGATATTAAGTCCCGGAAGATTTTCTTCCGGGATTTTTTAAAGCCGCTATTCAGATTTTAGATAGCTGCACTCACAATATCCTCAGGATTCCTTAAGCATCAAAGGAGTGTAAAATGGACGTAACAACAAACAACACAAAATCAAAAGTAAACATCAGACTTTTAGTCGGCACAGGAATGTTAAGCGGACTTGCATTTGTACTTCAGTACCTCGAGTTTCCAATTCCAATCATGCCGTTTTTTATTAGGTTTGATTTTTCAGACCTGCCTGCACTTATCGGAGCATTTGCATACGGACCGTTAGCAGGAGTGATTGTAGAGTTTATCAAGAACCTGCTTCACTGTACAGTAACACAGAGCTTTACGGTAGGAGAGCTTTCAAACTTTATTCTCGGAGCAGTATTTACAGGAACGGCAGGGCTTATATACAAGAAGAACAAGACTAAAAAGGGTGCCATCATTGGTGCGATAGTCGGCTCAGTTATAATGGGAATCATCAGCTCCCGTCAAACCTGTTTATTGTATATCCAGCATATGAGAAGTTTACACCAATAAATGAAATCATGGATGCATACAGCAAACTTCTCCCATCAGTAGGCAAGCTGTGGCAGGCACTTTTAATATTCAATGTTCCGTTTACCATCGTAAAGGGACTTATATCAACACTTATCACAGTGCTTATATACAAGAGACTGTCACCGGTTTTAAAGGGCAGAGGATAGAGAAAATACCTGACACAATATATATTAGTTATAAATATAAAGAGCGCAGTCAATTGCGCTCTTTTCTTTTTTTAAAAGGAATGTTATAATAAATCCAAATATTTAGTTGGGAGCAGGACATGAAGCTTGAATTTGATGTAAAAGTAACAGAAAAGGATTTATATTCATTTAATATAGAGCAGGCGTACAAGGGCAGTCAGGGTGTCATATCATTGCTGTTTGCTGTGCTCTTGACTGCGGCAGCAGTGTTAAGCGCACAAAAAGGAAATACGGAGTATGTGGTGCTTTATATTATAGTTGGTATTCTGGTGCTGTATATGTGCCGTTTTCACTCAAGGGCAGGGTAAAGATGATTATGAAGACAAATGAAGTTTTCTCAAAGCCACTGCATTTTGAGATAGATGAAAAGAACATAAAAGTAAGCCAGGGCGAGGAGATGGCGCAGCTTCCGTGGGAGCAGGTGTACAGATTCGTGGCAAATGATAAGAGGATACTTATATTCAGCAACAGGAAGAATGCATACATTCTCTCAAAGGAGCAGCTGGGCGACAGCTATGAGCCGTTAAAGGAGCTGGCAGGCAGTACACTGGAGAAATACAGACTGAAAATCAAATAAACAAAATAGATATAAGATAATAAAAGATAAAATAAATAGATAAGGGTATAAGCTGGTAATATGAGTAGTGAAGAAAATATAACAGTAATAGAAAGCTTTTCGGCAGATGATACGCATGCACTTGGGGTTACGCTTGGACAGCAGGCAAAGCCGGGGGATGTGTGTACACTTGTGGGTGATTTAGGAGTGGGTAAAACAGTGCTCACGCAGGGCATAGCAGAGGGGCTTGGCATCACAGAGCCTATAAACAGCCCTACATTTACCATAGTGCAGGTGTACGAGGAGGGGAGGCTTCCGTTTTATCATTTCGATGTATACAGGATTGGTGACATTGAGGAGATGGATGAAATAGGCTATGAGGATTATTTCTACGGAGATGGGCTTACGATGATAGAGTGGGCAAATCTCATTGAGGAGATACTCCCAAAGAAGAGAAAAGAGATTACTATTGAAAAAGACCTGGAAAAAGGCTTTGACTATAGAAAAATAACAATAAAAGAGGTTTTATAATGAAGATACTTGCGCTTGACAGCTCAGGGCTTGTGGCCAGTGTGGCTGTCGTATCGGACGATAATCTGATAGGAGAATACACGATAAATTATAAAAAGACACATTCGCAGACGCTTCTTCCGATGCTTGATGAGGTGGCTAAGATGACAGAGCTTGATCTTAAGACAATAGATTTTGTTGCAGTCTCAGCAGGACCTGGATCGTTCACAGGGCTTCGTATAGGCTCTGCGACGGCAAAGGGACTTGCACTTGCACTGGATAAGCAGATAGTTTCTGTACCTACTGTAGATGCGCTTGCATACAATCTGTGGGGCAGTGCGGATGTTGTGTGTCCGCTTATGGATGCAAGAAGACAGCAGACCTATACAGGGCTGTATGATTTTACCGATGGCAGGATGAATACCATTTTGCCGCAGTGCGTAGTGATGATAGAAGAGATAGTTGACAAAATCAATGAGCTCGGCCGCAGGGTGATTTTCCTTGGAGACGGAGTGGATGTGTTCAGGGATTATATCAATGAGCACGTAAAGGTGGATTATGACTTTGCACCTGCCATGTGCAATAAGCAAAGAGCATCGGCTGTAGCATGTCTGGGACAGGTGCTCTATGAGCAGGGCAGGGCAGAAAATGCAGCAGACCATAAGCCTGAGTATCTCAGATTATCACAGGCGGAGAGAGAGAGACAGGAAAAGGAGAGAGATTTTAGAATATGATAATAAGACCCATGGAGCCGGAGGATGCAGACTCGGTGGCGCAGATAGAAAAAGACAGCTTCACACAGCCCTGGAGCAGACAGGGATTTTTGGATGCCATGCGGCTTCCGGAGAATATCATGCTTGTGGCACAGGAGGATGGCGAGATACTGGGGTATCAGTGCACGTATGTGTCATTTGATGAGGGAGAGCTTACCAATATAGCAGTCAAAAAATCAGCACGAGGAAAAGGTGTGGGTGCACATCTTATCAGATGCTTGCAGGAAAAGGCAAAAGAGTCAGGTGTTGAGCGCATTGTGCTCGAAGCCAGGGTGACTAATGAGGCTGCGATATCACTGTATCAGAAGATGGGGTTTGTAAACCTTGGAATCAGAAAAAATCTATATGAGCATCCGGTAGAGGACGGTGTCATCATGTCCTATACTGCGGAGGAAAATTTATGTTAGACGTGTGTTTACTTGGAACAGCAGGCATGATGCCTTTGCCAAACAGATGGCTTACGGCACTTTCGCTAAAATATAACGGCAGCAATATACTTATTGACTGCGGTGAGGGAACGCAGATTGCGATGAAGGAGGCCGGAATCAATTTCAAGCCGATAGATATTTTATGCATCACTCACTTTCATGCAGACCATATCAGCGGATTGCCGGGGCTTCTTCTTACAATGGGAAATGCCGAGCGCACCGAGCCGCTTACCATTATTGGACCTAAGGGGCTTACAAGGGTTGTCACTGCACTTCGGACGATTGCGCCGGAGCTGCCTTTTGAGATAAAATGCATAGAGCTCAATGAGCAGGATGAATATTTTGAGATGAACGGATATCATATCCATGCGTTCCGCGTAAAGCATGCGGTGTTGTGCTATGGCTATTCGGTTGAGATAAAGCGTAGTGGCAGATTTTCCGTGGAAAGAGCAAAGGAAAAAGAAATTCCGATGCGCCTGTGGAATCCTCTTCAGAAAGGCAATACCGTTGAATTTGAGGGCAGAGTGTATACTCCGGATATGGTGCTAGGACCTGCCAGAAAGGGCATAAAGGTAACATATTGTACGGACTCAAGGCCACTTGAGCACATAGTGGAGGCAGCAGAGGGATCAGACCTTTTTATCTGCGAGGGCATGTATGCTGAAAAGGAAAAGATAGTAAAAGCAAAGCAGTATAAGCATATGACCTTTTACGAGGCAGCAGACATGGCAAAGAGAGCCGGCGTGAAGGAGCTGTGGCTTACACATTTTTCGCCGTCACTTGTCAGGGCAGATGACTATATGCCACAGGTGAGGGATATGTTTGCAAACGCATATCTTGGAAAAGACGGAAAGAGCGTGGAGCTCATGTTTGACGAGGACTAAGGAGGGACGATATGAAGAAAACAGGTATAGTTATTTTAACAATAGCGCTGATTGCCGCGATATGTGGTTCGTTTTATATCGTAAACGATAAGTCTAAAAGGGCTAATCAAAAGGAAAAGGTGCTGACCGAGGTACAAAGAATAACAACTAAGGATCTCGACAAGAACTATCCGCAGACACCTCGTGAGGTGGTGAAGCTTTATAACAGGATTGTGAAGTGCTACTATGGTATGCAGTATAGCGATGAAGAGCTTGATGCACTCACCGACCAGGCGCTTAAGCTTTTTGATGACGAGCTTGCAGCAAACAATCCAAAGGATACATACAAACAGTCTGTCACGGCAGATGCGCAAAGCTACAAGGAACAGGGCATTACACTTGCTCAGACCGGAGTGTGTGACAGCAATGATGTAAAATATGTCACCGATAAGGGGAGTAAAATTGCATATGTAAAGGCATCTTACTTCATGAAGGAGGGCAGCTCGTATTCTAAGACATATCAGGAATATGTACTCAGGCAGGATAAGGATGGCTGCTGGAGGATTCTTGCATTTTATAAGATTGCGGCAGATTCTGATACGGAAACAGAATAGAGTAATATAATTAAGAGTGGTGTAATAAAATGACAGAAAATACAGAAACAAAAAAAGAAATTAAAATACTTGCAATTGAAAGCTCATGCGACGAGACTGCGGCGGCAGTTGTAGTAAATGGACGTGATCTGCGAAGCAATGTGATTTCATCGCAGATAGCTCTTCATACTTTATATGGAGGGGTAGTTCCGGAGATTGCTTCAAGAAAGCATATTGAGAAAATTAATCAGGTCATAGAGCAGGCACTTTCAGATGCACAGATGACACTTGATGATATAGACGCAATAGGAGTCACATATGGTCCGGGGCTCGTAGGAGCACTGCTTGTAGGCGTGGCAGAAGCAAAGGCCATAGCATATGCAAGAAACATTCCTCTTGTCGGAGTGCACCATATAGAGGGGCATATCAGCGCCAATTATATAGAAAATAAAGACTTAGAGCCGCCATTTCTGGCACTCGTCGTATCAGGAGGACACACACATCTGGTGAGAGTGGTAGATTACGGCAAATATGAGATCCTCGGACGTACGAGGGATGATGCGGCAGGAGAGGCCTTTGACAAGGTAGCGAGAGCAATAGGCCTTGGCTATCCGGGAGGCCCTAAGATAGAAAAGGTTTCACATGAGGGTGACCCGCACAGCATAGAGTTCCCGAGAGCAAAGATTGTGGGCGGAGTTTATGATTTCAGCTTCAGCGGGCTTAAATCAGCAGTACTCAATTATTTAAACGGCTGCAGGATGAAGGGACTGGAAATAAACCAGGCAGACGTGGCAGCATCGTTCCAGCAGGCGGTTACAGATGTGCTGGTCGGACACGCTGAGAATGCTATTGATGAGTTTAAAATGGACAAATTTGCCATTGCGGGAGGCGTTGCTTCTAATGGTGTTATCCGTCATGCGATGGAGGAAATGTGCGCGCGCAAGGGTGTTAAATTCTATCGTCCGTCACCGATACTGTGTACAGATAATGCGGCAATGATAGGTGCGGCAGCATACTATGATTTTATAGCAGGTAAGAGGTCCGGACTTGATCTGAATGCGGTTCCGAATCTAAAGCTTGGTGAATGATTCTGTAATTGCTTCCGGTTACACCGGGGTGCAAACATAATGTGCAGATTTATCATGGATAGGAAAATAAAAGAATATGGATAAGAAGAAATACACAGCAATCATACTGTCAGCCGGTACAGGAAGCCGGATGAAAAGTAATATGCCAAAGCAGTATATGGAGCTTTTGGGGCATCCTGTGATTTATTATAGTATAAAAGCATTTGAGGATAGTCCGGTGGATGAAATAGTCATAGTCTGCAGTGCAGATTATATTGAGTATTTCAGACATTCGATAATTGAAAAATATGGCTTTAAGAAGGTGAAAGCAATAGTGCAGGGGGGCAAAGAACGCTACAACTCTGTATATGAGGGGCTTAAAGCAGCAAACGGCACGGACTATGTGCTGATCCATGACGGCGCACGCCCTCTGGTGGATAATGAAATAATAGTCCGTTCTATGCATACGGTTGAAAAAGAAAAAGCATGCGTAGCAGGAATGCCTGTAAAGGATACAATAAAGGTGTCAGATGAATTGGGATATTCAGCAAATACTCCTGACAGGAAAAGCCTGTGGCAGATTCAGACACCGCAATGCTTTGAATATGATTTGCTGGCTCAGTCCTATGATAAGCTGTTTAGTGACATGTCATATGGGAAAAATGTGCCGGCAATTACGGATGATGCAATGATAGTAGAGTATGGGAGTGACACAAAAGTAAAGCTCATAGAGGGCTCGTATGAAAATATAAAGGTCACAACTCCTGAAGATATGGGGATTGCAGAGCTTTTTTTAAAGAAACGCAGAAAAATGTAAAAAAAAATAGAAATTAGTGTTGACATATTGTAACATTGATGATAATATAAATCCTGCGCTGAACAAGTGCAGACAACTAAACAATTAAGTATTAATTGTGACACGCAGGGGTATCGAAGTGGTCATAACGAGGCGGTCTTGAAAACCGTTTGTCCGCAAGGGCGCGTGGGTTCGAATCCCACCCCCTGCGCTTCATATAGGGCTATCGCCAAATGGTAAGGCAACGGACTCTGACTCCGTCATTTCAAGG
>ERZ859937.854-NODE-854-length-11150-cov-1.549617_pt1 | contig 11150 bp, 9 predicted proteins | sample MGYA00509985_ERZ859937 | MGnify/ENA primary metagenome ERZ859937 (study PRJEB30046, sample SAMN00715169) | human gut metagenome | study: EMG produced TPA metagenomics assembly of the A metagenome-wide association study of gut microbiota in type 2... | reverse complement strand
TACCCACGGCGGCCACGGAGCTTGCCGTGCCGCCACTCATGCCAAGCAATACACGTTTATCTGACTTCATGGATACAAAAGTAATAAACGAAGGTGAAATCCGTTGCATTTACTCTTATAAAACAGAATATCATTATAGATTTTCACAGATTTATTATACCTTTGTACTCCTAAAAGAACTAATAATCAACTGTTATGGAACATCAACTGACCATTTACAACACTTTAAATAGAAAAAAAGAGCTGTTCGTACCGCTGCATGCACGCATGTAGGCATGTATGTCTGCGGACCGACCGTGTACGGTGACCCGCACTTGGGACATGCACGCCCTGCCATCACTTTCGACCTGCTGTTCCGCTACCTGACGCACATCGGCTACAAGGTGCGCTATGTCCGCAACATTACCGACGTGGGCCATCTGGAGCACGATGCCGACGAAGGTGAAGACAAGATTGCGAAAAAAGCCCGTCTGGAACAACTGGAGCCAATGGAAGTGGCACAGTACTACATCAACCGCTATCATAAGGCGATGGATGCATTGAATGTGCTGTCTCCCAGTATCGAGCCACATGCCAGCGGCCACATCATCGAACAGATAGAACTTGTAAAGGAGATATTGAAGAACGGATATGCCTACGAAAGTGAAGGTTCCGTTTATTTCGATGTAGAAAAATACAACAAGGACCATCACTACGGCAAGCTCTCCGGACGCAACCTGGATGATGTTCTCAACACCACCCGCGAACTGGACGGACAGAGCGAGAAGCACAATCCCGCAGACTTTGCCCTCTGGAAATGTGCGCAACCGGAACACATCATGCGTTGGCCTTCCCCGTGGAGCGACGGCTTCCCCGGCTGGCACGCCGAATGTACAGCCATGGGAAAGAAATACTTGGGCGAGCACTTCGACATTCATGGTGGCGGTATGGACCTTATCTTCCCGCATCACGAATGCGAGATTGCACAATCCGTAGCTTCCCAAGGAGAAGATATGGTACATTATTGGATGCACAACAACATGCTGACCGTGAACGGACAGAAAATGGGTAAGTCTTACGGTAACTTCATCACATTGGAAGAGCTCTTCAAAGGCACACACCCCATGCTGGAGCAAGCCTACAGCCCAATGACCATCCGCTTCTTCACCCTGCAAGCCCACTACCGCAGTACGGTAGACTTCAGCAACGAAGCTCTGCAAGCCGCCGAAAAGGGATTGGCAAGACTGATGGATGCTGTACATGGACTGGACAAGATTACCCCTGCTGCAACCTCCACCATAGACGTGAAATCCCTGCGTGCCAAGTGTTACGAAGCCATGAATGATGACTTGAACTCACCGATTGTCATCGCCCACCTCTTCGACGGCGCCAAGATGGTAAACAATATCCTGGCTGGAAACGATTCCATCACAGCCGAAGACCTGAAAGAATTGAAGGAAACCTTCCACCTCTTCTGCTTCGACATCTTAGGATTACAAGAAGACAACGCCTCCAACGAAGAGCGTGAAGCTGCCTTCGGCAAAGTAGTGGACATGCTATTGGAAGAGCGTTCAAAGGCAAAAGCCAACAAAGATTGGGCTACATCCGACAAAATCCGCAATGAACTACCGCGCTCGGTTTCGAGATTAAGGACGGTAAGGACGGAAGCGAATGGAAGCTGAATAAATAACGAAGGTATCATAACTCACCACAGAATCATACAGATTGGGGTAAGTTTTAGGCAGAAGAACAAAAGAACATATTTTTCTCTTGTTCTTCTGTTCTTTTAACTGAAAAATAAAATCTGTATAATCCTATGGTGATTGTGTATTTTGATACATCCCTGTTAGAATACGAATCCGAACCCGGCATACCACCCTACTTTCTTCGTCTGGTTGGACCAATTCAATTGTATCTCCACTGGTCCCAGAAAACTCTTGTACATATGCCGATGCCTACCCCTGCCATATCAACCGATTCGGAAGAGTCAAGAATCTGATGAAACTTCCCGGAGTTTCGCCCATAACTGCCCATCACTGATATATACTGGTTTTTCAAGATACGCTGTCTGAGGTTCAGCCCTGCAACCAGCAATGCGGCTTGTGACAGTTCCGCACGGTTGATGCCCGTAAACGGTATCTGCTGTGGCATATAGCGCCCCGGTATGGTTCCCCCCACCATATTAATGATGGCAAAAGGATAATTACCGCTTCCGGACAATACGCGTCCATAAAACGAAGGAGTGACAGTGAACTTACTCGAGGGAGAGAAACATCCCTGCCAACGGGCATCGAAAACAGAAATAGGATTGTTGTCCTTATACTGGAAGAAGTTATCCGTATAGAGATGATAGGATACCGCCCACGACATACCTTTTGTAGGGGCGCTCCTCTCATTCAAGTTGTTGAACACAAGTCCGGCAAAGTAACTGAATAAGGACGAATTTTCAAACAGTGCCGAAGCTAACGGGTCGAGCGACAGCAAATCATGATAGTGGTAGTAATCAAAGTCAATGCCCAGACTGACCTGGATATTGTTCCAGTCCTTCGCCGCCCCCATACGGACCAGCTGATGTGTAAAAGTCAAATCCAGCGCCCGTTTGCCTTCATTATAAATATTCATATCTTTATAGTCGAACTGATAGGCAAGTCCTGCCTGCCATCCACCGTCCCATTGATAACCATATCCAAGTCGTGCCAGTGTACGCTTGCCCAGACGGGCGGTGAGGCTGACCAGCGACTCCCGCTGCCGGCCGAAATAGAAGTCCGTATTTGCCTGCAACGCCGCCAGTTCTTCCGTATCAAAACGAAAACCGACATTCAACTTGTTCTCCCGTACAGCAGGGACGGCTATTTGGGAATCAACGGGAATCTCCCTATCAACAGCCGCGCCAGGCAAGCGGAAAGGTCCCGGACGGCGAGGCTGATAATCTTCTGCAAGTCCCAGCTTCCGTTTCAGGGCAAGCAGTCCGTCCCAACTGTCCATGGCAGCACGCTCTCCCCGCACCATCAAAGTGTCGATGGCCTCTTTGGTGAAACTTGCAGCCGAATAGCCGGTGACATCCACCTTTATCAATACGTCGGTATTACGCAGATTCTCACGGTATTTCTTCTCTCCTTGCAGATTGATGATTTGCCCGAAGATGTCTTTCACCGATTTCAGCTCGGAAGCCTTAAGCAGCGGACTCTGCACATCCACCCCGATAATGTAGTCGGCCCCCATGGCAAGCGCCACATCTACCGGATAGTTATTCACCATTCCACCGTCCACCAACACCATTCCATCCAGGTCTACCGGAGCAAACACACCGGGAATGGACATGCTGGAACGCATGGCAGTGGCCAGTATTCCCTCATGGAACACTACTTCGCTGCCATTCACCAGATTTTCCGACACGCAGGCAAACGGAATAGGCAGACGGCTAAAATCCACAGAATCCTGGTAACCTTCTGTCAATGTGGAGAACAAACGTGCCAGGTTCTTCCCTTTTATGATACCCGCATCCGAAACAGCGGCAGATTTCAAAGAAAACGGAATGGAGAGTACATAGCGCTCCGACTTCAACCGGTCATCCAGCAACACATCCTTAGGATTGGGGGCATCCGAGAGCAAGAATTTCCAGTTCTGGGCATTCACCATACTGTCCAATTGCTGTGGGGTATATCCGATAGAATACAAACCGCCCACAATGGCCCCCATACTAGTGCCCACCACATAATCTATAGGGATACCCGCTTCTTCAATTACTTTCAGAGCACCGATATGCGCCGTCCCTTTGGCGCCACCCCCACTGAGTACGACAGCCACTTTCGGACGCCCGGACGCCCAAAGGACCATCGGCAAAAACAACAAACAAGCCCATAGTCTATACTTCATCTCCATCATTTACTTAATACGTATTGGTAATTTATTCCACTCTGAATCAAACAACCCGCTCCGACAAATAGTTCACTATCAGTCGAAGCGGGTCGCAAAAAACGTTCAAGCAATTTATGGAGGATTATCTATAACCCATTTCCAATCAATAAGGTATCATATCCTTCAAGATACCTTCCTTATACCAAGGATCATCAATCTCTTTCAACACTTTGCCCATCTCTGCGCAAAGGTCTTTTACGACTTCTTGGTTTTCTTCCAAAGAAAGGTTATTCATCTGATACGGGTCCTTTTCATCGTCAAACAACAAACTTTTGACCAGCTTATGGTTTTCGCGGTCAATGTAGAGCGCCAGCGTGTAGCGCGCCGATTTAAAGCCGCGCGACGAAGGGAAGTAGGAACGGACCATGCCTTCCGCATCCTTCTCACCGTCCAGGTTCTGGATGTAGAGAGCGCCGGTGGGACGTACAATATCCGCCTTTTCATCGAAGAAAAGCGGTGCATAGTTGCGCCCCTGCACCTCGGCCGGAATGGAGTCGGCAAGACCGGCAAGCCCCAACAAGGTAGGCATGATGTCCGGCGAGGAAAGCATCAAGTCGTCCACGCGAGGCTTAATCTTATCGGGAAAACGCACCAAGAAAGGAACGTTCATGGACTCGGAGTACGGGGAATTCTTCGGGTCTTCCGTATGCTGGCTACACATGGTCTCTCCATGGTCGGAGGCAAACACGACAATGGTATTCTTGTCCAGCCCGAGTTCCTTCAAGGCATCAAGTATCTGACCGAAAGCACGGTCGACACCCGTCACAGAAGCAAAGTAGTAGCGTGCACTCTCTGCCTTGAGCATCTTGGAGTCGGCATTCGGACGGACGAGCAAGCTGTCCAGAGGCTGGTTTTTATAGAGATTGAAATCTTCCTCCATACAGTCGTCCAAAGAACGGTACGGACTATGGGGAGGATTCATGCCTACCATAATGAAGAAAGGTTTCTTCGGGTCGCGTACATTCCCCTCGTTCTTCAGATAAGACACCACCTTGCCCGATTCGTGTAACGGTGACCACTCGCGCGGGTCGTGGCGACGGCCTTCCGTATCCCAGTAATGCGGATTCTTGTGTTCGTCAAAGGTACCGTAAGAATACCAGTAATTGAACCCATGACGACGTTCTTTCGGCGTATAGGCATCCCATGCAGGTACACGGTCTTCCACATACTGTCCGGGACGTTCGGGGTCGTTGGGGGTAGGAAAGTCGGCATGCAGTTTGCCAAAGTAGGCACAGTCATATCCGGCATTGCAGAAAACATCACTCACACACACAGCATCCTCACGCAGGGAGCTGATGGGACGGCTCGAATTGCAATTCAATGGAATACCACTCTTATTAGGATACATTCCCGTCAACAGAGAACCACGGTGGGGACTGCTCAACGGGCAGTTGCTCATGGCAGATGTCAATACCACCGACTCCCGGGCAAAATCATTCAAGCGTGGGGTATGCACCGGGTCATTCCGAAAGTTCACTTTCTCGCGAAAACCTTCCTGGCCCCAGAACTCCATCGCCTGATTACGGTATTGGTCGGGAAAAACGTAAATGACATTCGGCTGGACGGATTGTTCCGCCTGCGGGGCTTTACAGCCCTGCAAGGCGAACAAACCTAAACCACCTAACAAAATATTTAATTGAGTTTTCATTTTTCCAAGTCTCTTTTACGCATCAATCCTTCCAGGAAGTAATAGTCGGCATAATTCAGCGGTACATCAATCTCCGCACCGTGAGGAATACTGCCCACAGAGTGCATCAGGATGAAGTTGCCGTTGGTACCCACCTTGGCACGGTAGGAAGGAGAAGCGAGGCTTTCCATAATCCGTCGGCGGTTTCCTTGTATCCCTTATCCGGCAGATAAGTACTCAGCTCGTAAAGGGCGGACGCCGTGCAGGCAGCTGCCGAAGCATCGCGAGGTTCATTCGGGATATTGGGAGCATCGAAATCCCAGTAGGGAACCAAGTCTTCCGGAAGATTCTTGTTGTTGAAGATAAAGTTGTAGACCTTTTCAGCCTGTTCCAGGTATTTGGCATCGTGTGTATAGCGATAGCACATGGTATAGCCGTACAAGGCCCACGCTTGTCCACGTGCCCAAGCAGACTCGTCGGCATAGCCTTGTGCAGTCTGTCTCTTACGGACTTCACCGGTTTCGGGGTCATAATCCACCACATGATAGCAGCTGTTGTCCTCACGGAAATGGTTAGCCATAGTCGTATCGGCGTGCTTCCGGGCTATGTTATAGAAAGTGGAGTCGCCGGACAGCTTGGAAGCTTCGAACAGCAGTTCGAGGTTCATCATATTATCAATGATAACGGGACATTTCCAGCCACGTTCAGCCTGCCACCCCTTGTCTGCATCCCATGACTGAAGTACGCCTGCTGCAGGGCGGAAACGGGTAGACAATGATTTGGCTGTCTGTATGATGACCGGCTTGTACTCCTCCTTACCCGCAAAACGGTATCCGTTCAGGTAGCTGCTGCCAATCATAAAGCCCACATCATGGTGCCAGGTAAGGTATTGTACCGAATCCAAATCCTCGGTATACTTCTCTGCCAGCGGCAGCCACTTCTGGTCACCGGTCAACTCGTACATATGCCAGATATTACCGGGGAAGAAGCCGGAACACCAATCGTCGATAGGTACATAGACAATGTTCCCATCCTTATCAATGGTACGGGGATTAAGGATTTTACCGGATTTTTCGATAATGTCTGTCTGAATTGTCTCCTGAGCCACAGCATTATCAATGTTTTCTTGGATAAAGTTGCTTTCAGCCTGCTTTTGCCCTGCGCAACCTGCCAATACAAGGAGGGAGATTCCCAATGTAGTGAGGACTGTTTTCATAATAAGGGATTTATTTATTAAGAGTTTATGATTTTTCCTGCTGCAAAAGTAGAGCAAGTGTACAGATTTGACCCGCCTAAATAATTCAATTAATGGCTAAAATCGTTACTTTTGCGTCCGGAAGCACATATTTTCCACCCATTAATCATTAATCACTAAACATTAATCATTACTCCCCATGACCGCACAAGAGTTTTTTAAGAACGACCGCTTCGCCACGAATGCAAGTGTAGAACTGATAGAAATAAAGGAAGGATACAGCAAGGCACGCCTGGTTATCACGGCAGAGCATCTCAATGGGGAGGCCGTACGCAAGGGGGTGCCATCTTCACCCTTGCCGACCTGGCACTGGCAGCAGCAGCCAACTCCCACGGAACATTGGCCTTCTCTCTTTCGTCCAATATCACCTTCCTGCGCAGCAGCGGACCGGGCGATGTACTGTATGCCGAAGCACGCGAACGCTACATCGGCCGCACCACCGGATATTACCAGATCGACGTCACCAACCAGGAGGGAAAACTGATTGCCACTTTCGAATCCAGTGTATTTAGAAAAGGGGATAACATCACTTTTTCCTTACCACAGACGTCATCGGATAGCGGTTGCCCCGGACACTCTTGAAGAATGCCTTGGCCGAACCGAAATTCAAATACATGTCCAAGCGAATGGGAAGGTGGTTCTTATCATCGGATACGAAGAAGGTGATGACCTCCTTCTCCTTACCTTTCTTGTACTCTACGAAAGAGAATACCAAGCAGCGGTAAACGGTGTCGTTATTCGCCTTGACCTCCTCCTTGCCGCGGTAAATCAACGTCTGCTCTTCCACCCTGCGTCCTGTGGCCATGGGAAAGAGTATCTTCTGCCCTACCTTGTAGTCTTTAGGGTCATAAGAGCGCGCCTGCGCCAAAATGCTCAACATTCGAAGATACAGCGACTATCACTGTATTCCATCTCCTGAGCCTCACGCACGGGATTGTGCCAGGTGCGTCTCTGCTTTACATTCGCCAGTCCGTCCGAGTAGGAGAACCAAGCCTCGTCCACCGTATGGCGGCTTCCCTCCTCCGCCGCTTTACGGAAGTAGAGCGGCTCCAACCTATCGCTGACATAACAAGTCAACGTATCACGCATCTTGAAGAAAAAATCGGTCTTTTTACTGCCTACACAAAGCAAGTTAAAGCGAATGCAGGCTCGGAATGGTAAGTCGTGGCTTGGTAGTGAGGCTTGCCAGACCCACCTTCTTCCAAATGAACTTCCAATTGAAATATAAATCGTACATGACATGCTCGCCCGACTGGAAAGCTTCATTCTTTGCAGTACATTGGGCCTGAACAGACTGGGAGGTTCCCAAACAGACCGCTCCCACCATTAATAGAATGAACAATTGCTTCCGCCTAATAGCTATGGCCTCTACCACTGTTGCGGCTGCTATTGCCACTGCGGTTATTTTTGTTCCTGTTTTGCTTTTTCTTGTCTTCATCTGGTTTTTGTTTTTTTAGTTCGTCCGGCTTCTGCCTATCCAGGGACTTGGCCTTAATATCCCATTCCTGGGTCAAATCAAAGTTCGCTTTAAGCTCCAGAACCATCGGATAATAGTAAACCATTTCAGGCTGGCGCTTCTCGGCATAGTTTCCCGTATCCCAGACGCCATTCCCATTCGTATCATTTATCAGCCGCGCTCCATATTTGCCCGGATTGAGGAAATAGAAATCGGCTTTCCCATCCACCACCGGCACCGTGCGCAGCACTTTGTCCTGACCGTCCAGTAGTTCCACAAAAGCCAGAGAGTCCGCTCCATGCACATTAAAGAATATCTGCCCGTACTCTTCCAGCTTCTTGGCCTTGAAGTCCTTCTTTATCTTGTCGGAGAACAACCCGTACAACCCGCGTATGGCAGCAGAATCCACTTCAAATGTATAGCTTTCGCCGGGTGCCCATTCGGCAAACAGATTATAACGCTTCAAGTCCAAAGAGTCGCGCATAAAGTCGAACGGGATATCCTGCCACAACGAGTCCACTTTCAGTTTCAGATGGAAAGCGGTGGTATCTATGCTTGCCACCGGCTCCGTAAACGACAGAGTAAGATAATCATATACATCGATTGCAGAAGGGGCATACACATCTACAGCCAGGAATTCCGTCGGCTCGGGCTCTTCCACCTCACCTTCCTTCAACTTCTTCTTTTTCTTCTCACGCTCTTTCTGTTCCTTTTCCTTCGCTTCCTGCTTCTGCTTCTGCTGCTTGTCGTATGTCAACTTCGCCAGCACATTCAAAGTATCGGTACGGGGTACCAATCGTTTCAGGCTATCCGTATACAAATAGGTGATACTCATTTTCAGGGAATCCTGCTTATAGAGCAGAGAATCCTTTATCCAATAATGAATCGTATCGTTCCGGCCGGTAGGCTGTTCTATAACAAACGCATCTTCCTCATTAAAGTTCAATCCTTTCAATAAAGGCAACGTGTCTGCCGGAGCAGTGAAATAGAGCGAAAACTTCTCCGGAGTCAACCGTTCGGCCTTCAAAAAACGTTGCGAGAAGGAAAGCTCCTTGAAAGCACGCAGCAGAACATCATCCGGAAGGTAGTGGGTATATTGACGTTCTACAATCGTATCTACTGTCAGCGAGTCTATCCAGGTCGTATCCTGGCGCATGCGCTCTTCCATGGAAGGAATGATGATAGAGTCATTAAAAGCTATCACTTCCGTCGGCTGGGAATAGGCAAAATTCTGGTCGGCATCCTGCAAGGCATAAATGCGATACTTGCCGGGAGCCACTCCACGGATAGAGAAGCGTCCGCGACTGTCCGTACGCCCCACCCGCTCAAAAGGAAGTTTGGTAAAAGCGGAGTCGGCCAGATTGGCATGCAGACCGACCAGCATTCCTTTCACCGGTTCAAGATTGGCCGCATTCAGTACTGTACCGGCCACAGCCATAGAGTCGAGACGGTCGCCCGTAGAGAAAGAATAGAAGAAATTCTCCAAGGGATTCCCCTCATTATTATCCTGGATGGCATCACCAAAATCGAATGTATAAGTAGTATTGGGTTTCAATGTATCCTGCAGAGTGATGACCACCTTCTTCCCATTAGACTTAATTTCGGGCTGCTGCACCTGCGGAGGGGATATTACAATCTTCTCATTCGGCTTGTCAAGCTTGATAAATTCATCGAACTCAATGGAAAGTTTATTTTTATTGTGATGGAGTGCGCCGGGCGTGGGAGTACCGGAAATAAAACGCGGAGGAGTCTCATCATAAGGTCCTCCTTCAATACGGCCCACACTGGCACAAGAATACAGTGCGGCAGCTATGGCAACACCCCCCAACAACCTGCGGAAAAGCGGCTTCATTTTAGTATGGCGTTTACGTTCTAACATGCTGCAAAAATAAAGGTTATCTGCCAATTAGCGGTATGCTTTACAGTATTTTAATCAAAAAATGTCCTTTCGTTCTCATCTATGTATGAAACATAGTTAAAAAAGGAAGTGTTTCACACCTTATATACTAAGAAAAGAATATTTTTGCAGACGAAAACTGAATAGGAGTATTCAGTTTTCTTTTTCCTACCTTATTTCTAAATATGAATTACACACAAAAACGCCTTTCAAGAATCGAAAAAAAGAAGAATATAAAATTATACAGAGAACAAAAAAGAGTATGAAGAGTAGATTAGTATTATTGGCATGTTGCCTGGCACTGCTCAGCAGTTGCGGACAAGGCGACAAAGGAACGGGTAAAGCTCCCGAATTTGCAGTGATTGAGGCAAAGACCACCACTGCCAACTTGACAAACAGCTACCCTGCTACTATCAAGGGTAAACAAGATGTAGAAATCCGCCCGATGGTGAGTGGGTTCATCACAAAATTGCACGTGGATGAAGGCGCAACAGTGCGCAAAGGACAAGTGTTGTTCAGCATCGACCCCGTACAGTATCAGGCAGCCGTAAATTCGGCCAAAGCTGCTGTTGAAACAGCCAAAGCTGCCGTAAACACACAAGAACTGACTGTAAACAACAAACGTGAACTGAACAAGAAAAACATCATCAGTGACTACGATTTGCAAATGGCCGAAAACCAGCTGGCACAGACAAAGGCACAACTGGCACAAGCCAATGCCCAATTGGTCAATGCCAAGAACAATTTGTCATACACCAGTGTAACCAGCCCCAGTGACGGTGTAGTAGGTGCATTCCCTACCGCGTAGGTAGCTTGGTTAGTCCTTCCGTAGCCAGCCCGCTGACTACCGTTGCCGACATCTCCGAAATGTACGCCTACTTCTCCATGACCGAACGCCAACTCTTGTCACAGATTCGTGAAGGCGGTAGCACCAAGGAAATTCTGGAAAAGATGCCGGATGTACAGTTGCAGCTCATCGACGGGACCATGTATGCCGACAGTGGCCGCGTGGAGACTT
>ERZ859937.853-NODE-853-length-11164-cov-1.350437_pt1 | contig 11164 bp, 12 predicted proteins | sample MGYA00509985_ERZ859937 | MGnify/ENA primary metagenome ERZ859937 (study PRJEB30046, sample SAMN00715169) | human gut metagenome | study: EMG produced TPA metagenomics assembly of the A metagenome-wide association study of gut microbiota in type 2... | reverse complement strand
CTGCTGCAAGATTTCTCTCGCCTCCTTCATGCTTCCGAAAACTCCCTCTTCGTTGATGTCAACGATCGTGAATTTTACTTTTTGTCCGACCATTGATTTTGGTCCCATCTTCGCCGGGAACGGCGGAACTTCAGACTGTAAGATTGTAATAATCGCGTCATTATTATGATTTACCTTGAACACGAAGTTGTTTTCTGTTTCCGAAACCTTATACATTTCGCAGGCGACAACCAAGCCCTCAAGAATCTGTTTCGCCTTTTTGGCTAACTCATAATCCGTCTTCAATAGTGTATTCCCCTCCTTTAATACTCTTTTCCGCCCGCACTCCGGGCGTATTTTGCCTATTTACGTTTTTCATTTTATATTATAAAAGGCTCTTTCGCAAGCGATTTGCAAAAAAAGTTAAAAATCTTTGAAAATAAGCGGTTTTTGTCTCTATGTTGTTTGACATAAGACTATCTATATATTATAATAATTTTATGATTCAAAAGATTGAAATTTGCAAAATTTTAGGGAGGATTTATGAGCAAAGCGGTGTCTATTCCCGAATACTGGGTTGAATTAGATAAACGCCTTATGGGGATATCGGGGGAAGAATTTGGAATAGTTGAAAACAAACTTCTCTTAACCTATCTGTCGCGTATCAACGCCAGAGATCAAAGCACCCGCGAGGTGGTTTTCCGGAAAAAAGACTTCGAGCGGGCGATCGGTCTTAAAGATCATATCAAAAAGGACGCGATGCTTCGTTATACGAAAAATATGATGCGTCCCGTGGAGGTTTCTATCAGCCCTGCAGAAAAAGAGATTGATCCGACTCTGGTACGCAGACTCATCACCCTGTTTGATCGCTCTGATCTAAGAGAGGATAAGGATGGATATAAGATTGTTATGAGGGCATCTGAAAGTGCGATGGAGTATTTCTTCGACGTAGAAAAACTCGGATACCTGAAATACAAGCTGATGAATGTTGTTCGACTGAAAAACATGTATTCCATCCGGCTTTTTCATCATTGCTTCAACAACCTTAATCTCGGGAAGTGGGAGGTTTCGATTGAAAAGCTGCGTCAGGTATTGTGTGTTGGGAACGCTTATCCGACCTTCAAAGAGTTCCGCAGGAATGTTCTTGATCCTGCGGTTGCGGATGTGTCTCTTTCGTCGGACATAACCGTGTCCTTTGAGGCGGTAAAAAAAGGAAACCGGATCGTCAAAGTGATTTTTTCCGCAGAGAGAAAATAACCTCCCGAAATTAGGGGGTGGGAAATCACTACACCCTTACCCCTCGTGAAGCCGTATAAAACCTAGCGATTCTCGAACCCGTTAAACAAGTATATATAAAACAAGATAATTAAACAGGGGCACCGTCAAAGGAAGAAAAATAACCCAGCGGTTAAATTTAATTTTTAATATACTTTAGTATATTTATATACTAGGGCTGTCGAATTTTTTTCGTCTGCCCCGAAAGGAGAAACATGGAGCATTTTTTTGATCTTAAATTCCGGGTGGAACACATAACCTATCAGGCTCCCGATTCTGATTATGCAATCGTGCGGGCGAGGGTTTTAGAAATTTCTCCGGAAGAAAATTATAATTCAAAGGTTCTTGTCGTAAAAGGCAATTTTGACAAAGTGGAGTATCGTGACGTATTCAGATGTTATGCAACGTGGGTGGACGATCCAAAGTTTGGCAGGCAGGTTGACGCAAAAATGATAACCATGACTGCCTCTTCTGACCTTGACGGAATCCGCAGGTATTTAACCCGCTTTATTCCGGAGTTGGTCCCAAGATTGCAAAAACCGTCGTGGATGCTTACGGCGTTGATACTCTTGCGAAAATAAGAGAAACCCCGGAAAATTTATCTCGTCTCAAGGGGGTATCAAAGAAAAAGGCCGAGCAGATACATAAAACCCTTGTCGATAACGACAAGATCGAGAAGCTGTCGGTGTTTTTATACAAAAACGGAGTTACTTCTTTCATGACATCGTGAATATCTATGAAGCGATGGGCGGAGACGCTGAAGCAAAAGTCCGTGCTAACCCATATTCCATTTGTGATTACCTTGGGTACTCGAAGTTTCTGCTTGCTGATTCTGTCGCAAAGAGCCTTGGAACCCCCGAGAATGGATATATGCGTATTTCCAAGGTTATCCAGTATTACTTATTCTCCCATTGTTATAACACCGGAGATATGTTTGTAACAAAGGATTTTATGTTTTCGCAGATTCGTAATTTTACCCGAAGAAGCAGGATTTCTTTTTCGGTGGATGATAATTTGCTCAATCAGTATTTCTCGATATGAGAAATGACGGAAGTATTGTGACCGATGTTTCCTGTGGAGATTGCGCGGTTTACTTGAAAAATCTTTATGTCATCGAAAGCAAAACTGAGGGTTATGTTAAAAAACTTATCAGCCCTAGGGAGTCATTTCCTTCCGATTATCGCAAGTTTTCGTGTGAATATGAAAAGCAAACAGGCGTATGCCTCGACGACATCCAGTTGTGTGCAGTGAAAAACGCGTATGAAAACAGGCTATCTATCTTAACCGGAGGCCCGGGAACCGGAAAAACGCTTACTATAAATGCTGTCATTAAGTTTTTAGAAGCGAAGGAATCAAGGATTCGTATTGTCTTATGCGCTCCTACCGGGCGCGCCGCAAAAAGAATGTCCGAGCTGTCCGGAAGGAACGCTTACACCATCCATCGGTTTTTAGGACTTACCGGAGAGGATGCAAAGACTATCGACGCAGAGATCGAAATTGATGCTGATTACGTCATATGTGACGAGTCATCCATGATTGATGCTCCTCTCTTCCTCCAGCTTGTATCCGCGGTTGCGCGATCCGGGGCATCTTTACTCTTAGTTGGGGACGCAAACCAGCTACCTCCTGTTGGGGTTGGTCTTCCGTTTAAGGATTACTTAATTCCGAAAAAGTCCCTGCTACCATACTTACGCGATTATACAGACAGGCAAGTGAAAGTCAGATCAATACCAACGCCGTGAAGATTTTATCAGGAGTAACATTTTTCGGTGAACCGAACGGACTTATGTTTGACCGGACGAAGCAGGATTTCTTTCTCTTCGATACTCCCGACGTAGATATGATTAAATTGCTGATCGGAAATGCAATCGAGCAGCTATCCGACGTAGGGGTGGCAAAGAAGGATATCGTGGTGTTATCTCCAACAAGAAAAGGCGAACTCGGAGTTGTGGAATTAAATTACATGATTCAAGAACGCTTTAATCCTCACAATCCGTACAAAGCCGAGTATAAAAGCGGGCAATATGTGTTCCGTGTAGGCGATCGCGTTATGCAGGAAATGAATAATTACGATCCGGAGTGTTTAATGGAGATGTCGGCTCCGTTGTTGCAATAGATCCTGAAGAAAAGGAAATCATTGTTTCTTATGATGATTTTGAGGTTGTTAATGGCCGCGTTGTTCCTACTCCTCGCGAGGTTGTATATTCAAAAGCAAGCATCCACGAGTTATCCCTTGCTTATGCTACAACGGTTCATAAGGCGCAGGGTTCCGAGTGTCCGGTCGTAATTATGCCTTTATCTCAGATGTTTTTTAATCTTACGCGGAATATTATTTATACCGCAATTACGAGAGCAAAAAGCAGATTTGTTTTTATCGGAGATTCAAATGCCCTGATAAAAGGAATCCAAAAGAATGATAATGCGCAGCGGGCAACCATGCTCGCCGCAAAAATATAAGAAAGAGAGAAAAAATAAAACATGGGAAATCAATTTTACAATCAGTACGAAATTCCTTGCAAAATCGGAGATATAATCTGCGATTTTGTAAGACCAGACGGCGAGGAGAACAGGGGTGATCCCGGCATATATGTGGTGGCCGGAATATCTATTGGCGATATGAGGGTTTTCGATGGTCGTATCACAGAATACCGCAACGACATTGATAAATTTGAGAAATGCCTAAACAAAGACATATGGATACATACATATTCGATAAATGGCTTGTCTTTCGATGTATTCCCCGCGCAAAATATAAACAGGTCTGCTCTTATACAGTGCGACGAAAATTTAAGGAAAATCACTTATGGATATTTTAATCCGGGGTTTGACGATACGCCAGACGAGGGAGATAAATTAGTTGTAAAATCACGAAAAGACATTACTGGCGACTCAATTCTATTTTGTTGCGTCAATATAATCATGGTATTCCAACACAGAAATTATTAGAAACAATATACGAAATCACTTACGAGGTTCAGTATAACGACGGCGGCAAAAAGACCATAAGCGATATTATTACCAAAACTGTTTATGATGAGGCAGTTAGGACGGGTTTGTTCGTCGAAAACCTAAGCGATAAAAAGTAATTTGAGGAAAGAAGGTTGTTAAATATGCCTAAAGCATTATTAGTGGCTGAGAAGCCCTCTGTAATGAATGATATTCAAAGGGCTTATAGCAAAATTAAAAATACATTCCCCTACGATATTGATTTTGGGTGCTGCGCCGGACATCTGCTTGGACTATGCGATGCCTCAGAATATAAGTCCGAATGGGGTAAACCTTGGAAAAAAGAGGTGCTACCAATTATTCCGGAATCATGGAAAACAAAGGTAACAGTCCCAAAGTTTTACAATGTGCTAAAAGAGCAATGGAATAACAACCACTATGATGTTGTTATAAATGCGGGGGATGCCGGACGTGAGGGGCAGCTTGTTCAGCATCTTGTATATTCTTCGTTGGGCGTCAATGTTCCAATTTTGCGTCTGTGGGCGGATGATACCACAGAGAAAACTATTATCAAGGCATTAAACAATCTAAAGCCGGACACGGAATATCAAGGGCTCACAGAGGCTTCCTATCTCCGGCTTTATTTCGACTGGCTTGCAGGAATCAATTTTTCCCGCGCTACCACTCTTTCTACCGAGCGGAATATGCGTGTAGGACGGGTTATGTCTTCTACTCTCGCCTTGGTTGTTAAACGCGAAAAAGAGATCAGAAATTTTGTTCCAACGGATTTTTGGGAGCTTGAGGGAAGTTTTGATGCAGGCGGTAAAAAATACAAAGGGGTATTATTAAATCCGGATGCGGACGACAGTTTTCCAACAAAGTACGCCTATTTGTCCCCGGATAAGCTCAAGGATATAGAGGCTATTCTTAGCACAATTCCGTATGGAGAAATTACAGAAATCGAGGAAGAAGATAAAATTACACGGGCTCCTGCCCTGCTTAATCTCTCGGAGCTTCAGAAGGGATGTGCGAAAAGATATAACTTTACTCCGGCTAAAACGCTCTCGGTTGCGCAAAGCCTCTACGAGAAGCACTTCCTGTCATATCCACGAACCGAAAGCAGGTGCTTAACAACCGAGCAGGCGAAAACAATCCCCGGGTTGTTGGAAAAACTGAAGGTGTTTACCCCGATTGCGAAGTATATTGAACAGGCGGTTGCTTCCGGAAACGTGCAAAAAGCTCTGCACTCTAAAAAATATGTCGATAACAGCAAGGTAAAAGATCACCCGGCTTTAACTCCTACTGAACAGATACCTAAAACCGAGGACTTAACCCCGGACGAAAAGTTGGTGTATCTGCTCGTAATTTGCCGTTTCCTTGCAATTTTCCTCGACGAGTGTGTAAATACTCACACTACGGTAATTACGAGCCTTAAAACGGAAAATTCGGAATTTCGGTTCAAAAGTACAGGTGTTGTTGAAAAACAGCGCGGATGGAAAACGGTTATGGATATTGTCGCGGTCAAGAAACAGACTCCTCCGGATGCGCTTCCTCCACTTACGCAGGGAGAACGCGTCCAAGGAACTTACGATATTCTTGAAAAACAAACCACGCCTCCGTCAAGATACAATAATGCCACCATCCTTGATGCAATGGAAACTGCAGGCAAGCAGCTTACCGACGCTGAACTTGAAAAGGTTCTTATGGACTGTGCCGGGTTAGGAACTTCGGCAACCAGAGCGGAAATCATCGAGAAGCTCGTCAAATACGAATACCTGTCCCGAAAAGGGAACGTGATATACCCTACCGATCAGGGTATTGAGTATGTAGATGTTCTATCCGGACACAACATTATTTCCCCGGAGCTTACCGCGATCTGGGAAAAGAAATTAAAAGAGGTTGAAAACGGAACTCTTTCCTCCGGAGATTTTTATCCGCCATGGTAAAATACATTACCGCAGAAACAAGCAGCCTGCTAAATCTTACTCCTTTAGGAAGATACCATAAGACAATCGGGAAATGTCCGAAGTGCAATCGGGATTTTTACGAGTATGAAGGGTTTTACGCCTGCTCCGGATATTTTGATAAAAACGAGGAAGGACAGCGGGTATGCGACTTCGGGCTGCCTAAAGCATTCGGGGAAAAAAATCTTACAGAAACCGAAGCAAAGGCTCTTATCAGCGGCAAAGCGACCAAACCCAAGGGATATAAATGGAAAAATGGGACGACCTCTTTTACTGGGCTTGTACTGGATAAATCCACGTTTAAGATATCCTTCGCCGAGAAGGAATCCATCGGAAAATGCCCAAAATGCGGCGGACTATATTCGCCGGAAAAAACGGGTATTACTGCGGAAACTGGAACAAAAAAGATGAAGCAGGAAATCCAGTATGTAATTTTTCCGTTTATGGTACGATCGGGAAAACGAAGGTAAAAGCAAGTGATATGTCCCAAATTTTAGCCTCTGGACAAACCAAAAACAACGTGGTTGTTACATGGCCATCCGGAAAGCAGTTTTCCGGAAAACTAAAAATTGAGGAATATGAACCGGGAAAATATCGGTTTGCTGTAAAACCATTTGAAAAAAAGTACCTGTGCAAGTGTCCGTTTTGCAAGGACGGAAAGGTTTACGAAGACATGTTTTACTACGCCTGCGATCATACTCCATCCCAAGGCGGGGACTGCAAACTTTCGATTCCTAAGAAGTTTTCGAATCACACATTTAGTCAGAAGGAAGCTGTGAGACTGATTGTCGACGGAAAACTTCCACGGGTGTCTTTAGTTAATAAGGACGGAAAACCAGTTATTCACGGTATCCATCTTGAAAAAGACAGCAAATACGGGATTATTATAAGGCGTGATCCGTGGAAAAAGAAATGACAATACGATATAATAAATCAAAAACGAAGGGAGATAAAAAACATGAAACTGAAAATCTACAACGAAGGTGGAAAAGTTCGGGTAACAAAGGCGGACCTCGACGGAAGCGAGACAACCCTGTTTTCGGGGTTATCAGACGGAGGAAGCGCGGTCATTGATGTTTCGTCTGCCGTTTCTTTTGACTTTGATAATCCAATAAGTCCAATAGAGGCTGCATACGCCGCCGTCCCAAAGACACCTGAAGAATTGGAAGCCTTGTATCTTCCCTCTAAGAACAACAAGCCTACAAAATAGTTTTTCTAAAAAAACAAACCCCACAGACAGCTTAATATCTGTCTGTGGGGTTTGTTTTTGTCCGGGCTAAACTGTTCGGACGATTGAATATTTCTCTCCTTCAAAAGAAATATTCGTCCGTTCGCCATATCCTATTGTCTGACTTACGGTTGCCGCCTTATAGACGGACTTTTCGAGGTTGCAAATACCTCGGGCATAAATCGCCTCCGGTGTTGCCGCCTTGTGACCCCGTTTAATACGGCGATCACATGCAGAAGATTTTCTAATCTCTCTGCAGCTCCATTCTGGGACTTCTCCGACAGGTCGGAGATTTTGTCGTGAATATAATTCACGTTGTTAATCCCAGAAAGGCCGCCGTTTAAGGAGAGGCGTTTTACGTCCTTCTCCTCAACGGCGCCTGTTACCTCATCCGCCTTCAGCATAGTGAAGGACGACAGATGGTAACAGACGAACGCCGCCATTACCACTTCCTTATCCAGAAGAGGGTAATAGCTTGTCCCCTGCTCTCCAGCGAGAGCTACCTTCGGCAGACCATTATCGTCTGCCACAAGGCCGAGGAGATTATAAGTGTGGTGCAGCCACCCCATCTTCTCCTCATGTACTTCGCAAGAAAAAGGCTGATACCCTCTCTTGCTCTGTACTACCTCGGAGCTTAATACCTTTTTGCAAACGGTTTTAAGCTCCTCGGATTCGATGTGGTTGACAATATAGTCGATCGTACCAACCATATCCTGATAGGAATATGGCGGAACGTCGATGTAATTATCGACCGCGCCCTCTCTTTCTACGAGGGTAATCCCGCCCTTGCACACGAGCTGAGGCTTGCCCTCGTAAACGTCAATATTTCCCGAAAGACAGCCAACGAAGGCTTTCCCCGCTGGCAGCCCATACTTCTTTGTAAGGTCTGCCAGAGTTGTATCCCAGACCTTAAAGGACACCTTATCTCTCCTATCGGAGAGTACGCCCTTCACATAGGGCTTTCCATTGGAGGTCATTGCCTCCTCCATCGAGGAAACCAATGCCTCCACCTGTACATTTTTCTTTGCCTCCTGTCCCGAAAGGCGGGAAATTCTAATTGTCTCCATAATCTTATCCTCCTTATATTTTTTTCTGTTTGGGAGAAAACTCTTCCCCCTAGATTTATGGTTACATAATTAGTAAAACGAAAAATCCCGGAACAAACGAGATTATTCCGGGATTTTTTATATAGGTTTTTGCCTATATTATAGGTGTTTAGTTTTATTATAGGCATTTACCTATATTTATTTTGCTTTATTTACGGCGTTGTAAATCGCGGTATCTCCATAAATAAGCAGGGTGTCAATATTATCCTTCAGGGTGTTATATCCTCCTGCCTTCCGGCGTTTGCATACGTCTGGTTATTAACAAGCAGCAGGTGATTAAGCTCGTTTGCCTGAGAGATATATTCTTGCATCTGTGTCTGTAACACCTCTGCCGTAATAACCCGGAATCAAACATGTTGACAATCTGGGTTTCGTTGGATAACGCCGCTCCCGTATTACTGTTAAGATACAAGGTAAGCTCATCCAAATTCGCAAATCTTGTTGAGGTCTTTACATCCCCTAGGGCATTTTCCGTCTGTTTTTTTGCTTCGCAGTAAAACAGGGTACTTTGTTCTGTTGCTCCCTGAGAGGTCATAATCTGTGATGCCTGAGGGATAATAGAGGATGTCTTTTCCTTCCTTCCGGCGAGGGTAATAATCAGAGGAATCCCGATCATGCACATGAGCATCGCCGCAAAAACAAATATCTTCTTTCCTGTCTTTGGTTTTGGTGGGATATATTCCACCTGCGGTTGTTCCTGTGGCTGCGGATCAATAATCTCGATGTCCTCTTCGCCATAAACCTCTTTATTGTTCATGTTGCTAAAGAACTGGTCTGCATCAAAGTCCATATTATAAGACCGTTTTGTTTGTTCCTCCCTTGCCTGCTCCTCCTTGACCGTGTTTTCGGCGGTTGTGTTTTCAGAGGTTTTATCTTGCTTTGGAGGTTCCGCGGCTTTTGTGTTTTCCGGTGTTGTTTTTTCATCCTTTGGTTTCTCCGGTTCCTTTGGGTTTTCCTGCTCCTTTGGTTTGCCAGAGGCTTCTTTTTTTGTGGTGTTTTTTTTGCTCTTTGGTTCTTCCGAAACAACCTTCTTTGGTTTTTCTTGTGCCTTTGGTTTTGAAGCCGCTTCTTTTTTAGGTGTTTTATTTTCTGGCTTTTTCTTCGGCGGTTCCTCTTTCTTCTCCGGCTTTGCTTCATAAGAGGAAATTTTTGATTCTTCAAAAATTGCGTCTGCCTGTGTGTTTTTAATTGTATTTTTAGTCTCCGGAATATTTTCTTTTGGTGCTTCGATTTCCGGTTCCTCAAAGTCCGGCAAATCAAACTCAGGTGATTCAAACGCTCCGGAGAAATCAATAAACTCTTCCATGATTATCTCCTCCTCATAAAATGGTTGTATGTATAGTTAAACGTGAACCGCGCAAAAAAAATAGCCCGATGGACGAACTATTTTTTATAGGCTTTTGCCTATAATATAAGCAAATATTTATATTATAGGTTTTTGCCTATGAGTTTGCTTTAATATCTCCAAAATATTCATTTCCCTTAGAGTCTAAAATCCGTATTCCATCGGGTGTCACCTGTGTAATATCCCCTACTACCAAACTTGTCCCGAAGGACGAGGAAACAGATGCTCCCCTCTGGATTGTCTGACCATCGTAAAAATTCGAGGACGGGATAACCGGGATCGGGATATCTTGGTATATAGAGTTCTTAGTCTGAATCGTGACGAATATATATCCTTGATTATAAATAACCCTTTGGATTGACACAACCGAGGTTTGTGCCCTCTCTTGCGTTTCAAGTCTTAGTTCTACTCGCTTATCCTTAATAATCGGCAGTTGGATGGACGAGGCTTTTTTTATCTGTGCCTGCATATGCGTATTCTCCTTTCTTTGTCTGTCTTTCGTTTCTTTCTTTCGTTTGCTTAATTTTAGTGACAAAAATATCCCCCGGAATTATGCCGGGGATATTTTTTTAATTTCCGTTGAGTATAAACAACCGCATGTAATTTGATTTTGTCATTCCGTGCTTTGCACTATTTTCTTCGAGAAGCTGCGCTTCCTTTTTTGTGACATAAACGGAAATACAAGTGTACTCCTCGCTTTGCCCCCTCTGTTTTCTCGCCGGGATAACTACTCCCTCCGTGTTAATATCAAAAATTTCCGTGCTCCGCAGCTCTTCTTCGTTCTGAATTTTCGGAACTGGTTTCGGTCGTGGTTTCGCCGGATCAGTTCTTTTTGGTTTTGATTGCTCTGGTTTGTTTTCTTCTTTTTTCGGTTTTGTATCTGGAGATCATCGTATTCTTTCACGATTTCTTTTCCTTGTCGTTCCATGTCAAACAACCTGTCTAATGATCTTTTTCCTGCCATAATCCTTGCCTCCTTATACTCCAAATAACTCTTGGGATAGAGCCTTTATGTTTTTTGCTCCAGACGAAGACGGATCATAGGTGGTTATTCCTTCGTGCGAAATATAAACTTCTCCGATTGCCGAATTATTCCGGATCTCTGTCTGCGCAACCGGAATTTTTTTACTCCTGCAGATTGCCGTAATCTCTTTCTTTGCCATTCTTGCAAGATTAGAATTTTTTACGAATTTATTAAACACGACCGCCAGCACATTTAGGTCTTGATTCTGACTTTGCTTTACAGTCTCGCATGTTTCCAAGATTGTTTTTGTCGCGTCTACCGAGTTTCCCTCCGGTAAAACAGGCAGAGCCGCGCCAT
>ERZ859937.852-NODE-852-length-11177-cov-1.427621_pt1 | contig 11177 bp, 8 predicted proteins | sample MGYA00509985_ERZ859937 | MGnify/ENA primary metagenome ERZ859937 (study PRJEB30046, sample SAMN00715169) | human gut metagenome | study: EMG produced TPA metagenomics assembly of the A metagenome-wide association study of gut microbiota in type 2... | reverse complement strand
ATGGTAAACTCGGTGCGGTAACAATCGCAACCAACATGGCAGGTCGTGGTACCGATATCATCCTCGGCGGTAACGCAGAGTATATGGCAAAAGCCGCAATGCGTAAGCAGGGCTTTACAGAGGAGCTTATTGAAGAAGCTACAGGTTATGCGGAAACCGATGATGAAGAAATCATCAATGCAAGAAATACATTCAGAGAACTGAATGACAAGTATAAGGAAGAAATTAAGGGCGAGGCTGAAAAGGTAAGAGAGGCCGGAGGTCTTTACATTATGGGTACGGAAAGACACGAGTCACGCCGTATTGATAACCAGCTCGTGGCCGTGCAGGCCGTCAGGGCGATCCAGGTGTCAGCCGTTTCTTCCTCTCAACCGAGGATGACCTTATGCGTCTGTTCGGCGGTGACAGAATGAAAATGATGATGGAGCGTATGAATGTTGCCGAAGATATGCCTATTGAGAATAAAATGCTCACAAGTATTATCGAGGGCTCACAGGAAAAGGTTGAGCTTCGTAACTTCGGCATTCGTAAGGATGTCCTCCAGTACGACGATGTTATGAACAAACAGCGTGAAATCATCTACGGTCAGCGTGATCAGGTTCTTAACGGTGAGGATCTCCACGAAACAATCCTCAAAATGGTTGAGGATACAATCGCAACTTCAATCAAGCAGTATCTCCCCGAAGGTCCTGCAGAACATTGGAACTTCCAGAGCCTTAAGGATTACTACGCAGGCTGGCTTATAAGAGATGAATCAAAGTACGATTTCAGTCTTGAGGATCTTGAAGATATGGAACCCGAAGAGATTCAGAAGATGCTCGTTGACGATGCTCTTGAAATCTACAAGGAAAACGAAGAACTTCTTCCCGAGGAAACAATCCGTGAGATGGAGCGTGTTTACCTCCTCAAGAATGTTGATACACATTGGATGGATCACATCGACAATATGGATCAGCTCAAGAGCGGTATCAGACTTCGTTCATACGGTCAGCACGATCCTGTTGTTGAGTACAGAGTTGAAGGCTTCGATATGTTTGATGAGATGATTGAAAGCATTCGTGAAGATACTGTCAAGATGATGCTCATTATGCCAAAGCGTGTTTATGAGATTCAGAAAAGACAGGATGCAATTGCAGCGGCAAAGAGAGCAGCTCAGAGGGCTGCCGCAGCGGCAAAGTCTGCATCCGATGATGAAGAAGCTGTTGAACAGTCGGACGCCGTAAAGCAGGCGCTTCACCGTGAGCAGGTTGCTCAGCCTACAGAAACTTCTGCAGACGGTACGGATTCTGTCAACAAGACTATCCGTAAGGGCAAGAAAATCGGCAGAAACGATCCCTGTCCGTGCGGCAGCGGTAAAAAGTACAAGAAGTGCTGCGGCAGAGATCTTTAATATGTTTGCATAAAGCGGTTTGTATAATTGCGATTTAAGTGAATTACATTTTGAAGGGCAGAGAGCAATACTCTGCCCTTTATTTGTGCCGAATTTTCAAGGTATTCGGTGATTAATTTGATGAGATATAGATATTGATTATAAAAATATATCTGAAAATTTCTGCAAAATGCTGGTTTTGGGGCATTTTATGTTTAAAAACAACAATCGCAAAATAATACATATTTCTACACGCACAGCTTGGAGTAAACTTGCATAAAATTTTTTGATATTTTTGAAAAAAGAATTAAAAGTCAACAAATTTAGCGCTGAAATTGACTTTTTAACTGCCTGTTAAGGTTGTACAATGGGTATAATTTATCTTAAACACAAAAAATGGTGATAAATAAGTAATAAAGTCACATTATGGTCAAAAATATTAAATCGTATTTGTGGATATGCAAAATAGCCAAAAACATTACCCGAAGTTTAGTTATATTGCCTCTACAAAAGTGCAATAAAATATTATATAATTGTATGCAAATCAAAAAGAGGAACAAATTCAAAAATTTGCGTTTTATAATTAGTTGGTAGATATGTTGGACTGTCCTATGCAGTCCTGTTTAATTGTACTTTGACTGCCAAAACAAAGTAATCGGCAATGAAGGAGAAGAAAAAATTATGAAATTAGGTAAAAAGCTTTGCAGAACCGTAAAGAAAAGCTTTTCCCTTGTGCTTGCACTTACCATCATGCTTTCGGTATGTGCCGTGTCGGGTATGTCGCTTAATGTATTTGCGGCAACATCTTCGGGACAGAAGATTTATATTAACCTGACCAAGAATAAGGAATGGAAAGATTTTTCTTCTGTTACATATCGTTTTGCTAAGGATGACGGCACGGTTCTCAGTATGGGTACTGTAAGCAAAAATTCTTCGGGAGTTTTTGAAACCACTGCACCATCCGGTGCAACAAGAATTGAGCTTTCTTCCGGGGCTAAATTTACTCTTCCCGAAAAGACTGTTGCAAGCGATTCCCGTCGTATCTATCTTCATAACAGTAACACCTATAACGAAGCTTATGCATATTCTTGGGTAACCGATACTAACTGCAACGAAAAGTGGCCCGGTGTTGCAATGAACAAGCTCACATCTTCGGACAGCGATTACTACTATGTGGATGTTAAGTCATCCTATAAATATGTAATCTTCAACAGCAATGGAGAAAAACAAACAAGCGACCTCAGTATTAACGATTCATACAGTACCGATAATGCTCTTTATGACGCCTCAAAAAGTCAGTGGACTAACCCGTTCATCAAGACCCTCGACATTTCGGGTGCTTCGGGTGACACAGAATTTTATCTTACAACTGACGGCTCGTTCAAAGAAAGTAAATACCTTTCTGTTGAAGCTCCCGACAAACAGTCAAAGGCAACATATAAAAAAGTTTATGTTTCAAACGATGACTGGAAGTCGCTTACAAAGGTTTATGCAACTTTTGACTACAACGATGCCTATGAAGGAACAGTTGAGCTTACAAAAGACACCAAAGACACCAAGGTAAGCGGTTCTGTGGTGTTCAAAGGTGAAATTCCGGCGGGTGCGCTTTTAAGATTCCATCCGAACGAACATAACCTCAACGGTGCATCTTCTGCAACATCATATCCGACAGATTCGGGATATGATGGTTCGGGCTACAACGATAACACGGCTACATATGTTAAGACAGCCAGAGGCGAAGGCTGGACAAAATTCTCGGAAATAGACAATGTAAACTATGGTGCTGTCGTTGAAAATTCATTCAAAGATAATCCTAACATCGTAGGCGTTGACGCAACATACTTTGACTACTGGTCGGATATGGAGCAGGCGAACGGGTATCTTCAGTGTCAGGGTAACGACAATACGTATGACTATTGGTATCAGTTTGATAACTTCAACAACTACATAAGCAAGATTGCTTTACCACATAAATCGGACTGGAAGTATCCTCTCTACTTCGGTAATATGTATAAGGGTGAAGCCCACTACAATACATTTAAGACTCACGCAAAAGGACTTACAAACATCAACAATTATGATGATAACTATTACTATGCAGTAAACAACTCCAACGGTATGAAATGGGGTGGCGGTAATTATAACCAGTCCTTACAGGGTCTTATGTACAACAGGCTTGACAGCAAGGGCAATCTTCAGGTTATAAATGGTGTTAAAGCCCCGTACTTTGATGCTGAGGCACTTTCAACCGCTACATATAATGGTGCAAGAGTTGCCAATGTTTATAAGTCATCTTTCCCGTTCCGTACAACTACTGACAGTGCAGGCGTTACTACTTATGAATTTACTTCAAAGAGTGCAGCCGATAACATCTACTTCACATGGAACGGCCTCACACCTACAAAAATTAACTACGGTGCGGATAAGAAGTATGGAATTCTCGATGACCTGGGTAGCTTCGGGGCACCAACGGTTATGGTATTTTCCCATTCAACAATACTTCGGCTACATCATCGGGCAAGGGTACTAACGATAACCTTGACTATGGTTTCGGTATCAGACTTGATATAGACTTCAGAGTTCCGAAGGGTGGTACACTTACAAACGGCAAAGATGTAACCTTTAACTTCACCGGTGACGATGACCTTTGGGTTTATATCGGTGAAGATTCAACAGGCGCTGATGCAGAGCTTGCTCTCGACCTCGGCGGTGACCATAAAGAGGCAAGCGGTTCAATTAACTTTAATACAATGAAAGCAACAGCCGACAATGTATTTGCCGACTACTCACCTTCATCATCGTCGACAAAACTTACAGTTCCGAGTGATGAGTTTTGGGTTAAGACAGGTAATTATACAGACTTCTGTTTGTATGTTTGGCAGGATGAAAGTGTTGGTACACCTAATAATGGTAAACGTTATGTAAAACCTTATGAAGTATCAGACGGTTTTTACAAATTCAAAAAGTCAAAACTTGGCAACAATACAAATGCTATCTTCTGTAAGTGGCAGAATATAAATGACGGCAAGCTTACAAAAGAGCTTACTCTTTCAGACCTTTACGGTAAAATGTGGAACGGTGACGGCACTCCGTATTCTGCAGACGTTTCGTCACATCCTACAAACCTTGGCACCGTTTCAAAGACAATCAACAATGGTGTTCAGCTTGATCCTAACAAGACATACCATATGGTAGTATTCTATATGGAGCGTGGTGAGGCTGAATCTAACTTCTCAGTAAACTTTACAATGACACCTGCCAACAATGACCTCAAGGTTACAAAGGCACTTGATACAGGCGACGTTGTTTCTGAAATTTCAGATGATCTCAAAGCTAATGAAGCTTTTGATTATACAATCAAAGAGAACGGCAACGATACCTCCGGTAAAAGCTACAAGCTTACAAAATCAGACGAAAGCACAAGCAGTGAAACTCTTTCAAACAGCGGTTTCACACTTAAAGATGATTATATGGCTGACTTTGACAACTCATTCAAGACCGGCAACGATATGACGGTTGACGAGTCAACAGACAGCAGTGATCTTAAATACACAACAAACTGGGAACTCGTTAACAACAGAGTCGGTTCAATAATCAAGAGCGGTTCAGCTACGGACTCGGCATTCAATCTTGCGGATCCCGCTGATGAAAGTGCTTATGCACAGCTCCAGCTCGACTATACCAACAAGATAGTGACAGCACCTCTTGAAATTTCAAAGAATGTTGTTGATGAAGACGGTACAACCGACTACGACACAAGTCAGCAGTTTACATTTGCAATTGCTCTCGACTTTGACGGCAACGGTTCAACCTATGACTACAAGACCTATCCTCTTGAGTATCAGCTCAAAGAGAAGGGCGCAAGTGATTATTCAAGCACAGCTTACCGTACACCCTTGGACGGTTCGTTCACAATCAAAAAAGGCGAAAGCATTAAGCTTCTCAATATTCCTGTAGGTGCAACTTATAAGATTACAGAGAAAACCGTTACAGGTTATATTCCCTATAAAGTAGGCGATCAGAACTTCAACGGTACATTCGTCGGTACTCTTGCGGAAGCAGGAAATGTGCTTGACTTTGTCAATAAGGTTAATCCTACAAACTTTGCCGTTTCGGTAAATAAGACTCTTGACGGTAAGCCTTACAGCGGCAGTAAGTTCGTTTATACATTGACAGGTCTTGAATCAATGGATACAGCAAAACAGGATACTGACGGCAATACTATCAAGACAAACAGACAGCATTAGTTTCCAAGAAATCGGCAACACCTGACGCAAGCGGTAAGGTTGACTTCAAAGACCTCAGCTTAATCAATGTGGGTGTTTACAGATTTAAGATTACCGAGGCTCTTGCCGAGGGTGAAAATGCATCCGATTATAAAATGGATACAAACACCTGGCTTGCCGAGATTGAATTTCTTGAAGGCGGTGAAGTAACGCCGCCTAAGTATATTAAGGTTAAGAACTCAGATATTGAAGGCAAAACCGATGCTCAGCTTGCAACTTACTTCAACAATTCTTCTCCTGTTGAAAAAGCCGTGTTTGAAAATGAAACCACACACGGAAGTGCAACAGTAAACAAGAAGAATCAGACAGGCGGTAATGTAAGTGATACGGAATTTGCGGTGATGAAGGTATCCGAGGAGGGTATCTTTACTGCAGATGATATTAATACAATCATTAAAAATGCCACAATGAAAACTCATATGGCTTCTAAAAAGACAAACAGCAACGGTCAGGCTGTGTTTGACAATCTGACAATCTTCAAGGACGGTAACGGTGAGTTTACAAAAACAAACGGTAATGTTGTATGGAGCGAAAATTCCGATAATTATATATCAGGTACTTCAACATATCAGACATACTGTCTGTTTGAGTACAAACCGTCAGAGGGTTACACCCCGAACTACACACTCACCTACTTCACACTACCTGTTGAGGGTAAGTACGATGTTACATATGATTATGTTGACGGCGCAATTACAATGCCTTCGGCAAGCGGTGACGGATGAACGGTTATTTTGTTCTCGGTTTGTCGGTTGCAGGTCTTGCGGTGACAATGTTCACGGGTTACGCAATCTATTACGGAAAAGGTCGTAAAAAACGCAGAGCAAGACGCAGAAAGTAACCCAATATGATTTAACTTGTTAGAACAGGTGATTTTTTAATCATATGTTTCTTTCATAGAAAACCTCTTTGACTGCTACGGACACCGTTGTTAGCCGGTGTCCGCCATGCAGCCACCCCAACCCGTTTAACCATTCGGTTAGAATATAATTACATATATTAAATCAAACACAAAGGAGAAAGAAAAATGAAAACTACAAAGAAAATCTTTGCAGCAGTTCTCGCAGTAATGATGATCGCTCTCATGATTCCATTCTCAGCAAGCGCTGCAACAAGCGATGCTTATAACGCATTTATCAAGGGCAAGAACGGCTTTACAGTAAATGTTTATAAGGTAGCAAAAATTAACACAACAACAGGCGAATATACAGAAATCCAGGGTGGCACAGCTGTTGCAACAGCACTCAAGACTTGGAAAAATGCATCAGGTAACGATTCAAAGGCTCTTCTCGAGGCTTGTGAAAGTGCAACATTTGCAGACAGCAAGGGTGACCACACATTCGCTTCTGACGAAGATGTTTACAACTTCGGTACAAATGAAGCAGGTGTTTACTATGTTAAGGTTACAGGCCAGCCTGCTGAAACAAGCGTAAAGAAAAAGGGCGGCGCTCTCTTTGCTCTTCCTGAGGGCACAAAGACAACTCAGGGTTCAGCAGAAGCTCCAATCGAACTCAAGATTAACACAGGTGCAGTTGAAGTTTCTAAGGAAATCGTTGGTGGCGACATTGATGTTAAGCACACAACTGCTTCTGCAGGCGATACAGTAACATTTAAGCTTACAGCTTCAGTTACAGGTTCTAAGGAAGTTCCGCTTACTGAATACACAATCCACGATAACCTTTCAGGTAGCTTTGACACTCCTGCTGTAACAGAAGTTAAGGTTGACAACACTAAACTTTCAACTTCAGATTACACAGTAGATGCTTCATCACAGTCAGATATTAAGATTTCTCTTTCAGAGTCTTATCTTAAAGCTGCTAAGGAAGGCACAAACGACTTCTATGCAAGTTCATATGTTGTTGTAACACTTACAGCAGTTCTTAAGGACACAGCTGTTTCAGGCAACACTGCAACAGACAACAGCAACAGCGACAGACTTACATACACAAACACATACGGTCAGACTGAAAAGTCCGGTGGAACAGTATATGTTTACACATTCGACCTTCCTGTATTCAAGTATGATGGCACAACAGATAACAAGACGGGTCTTGGCAATGCAACATTTGAGCTCAAGACAAAAGAGGGCACATTGATTGACACTAAGACAACAGACGGTAGCGGTAATGTTACATTTGCAAAGCTCGCTGCAGGTACATACAAGGTTAAGGAGACAGTAGCTCCTGCAGGTTACAACCTTAACTCTTCTGAGTACACAGTTGTTATTAGCACAACAGGTGTTATCACAGTTACAGTTGACGGTAATTCAAGCACAGTAAATCAGGTAGAAGTTCCTGATTATCCTGTAACAGTTCCTTCAACAGGTGGTATGGGTACAATGATGTTCTATGTTGGCGGTGCAGCACTTATCGCTTGTGCAGGCGTTCTCCTCTTTGTTCTTAAGAGAAAGAAAGCAGCTAAATAATTAATCGAATATCTTTATCTTAAAATCTGTGATATATGTAATTTTCAGGGGATGCGGCAACGCATCCCCGTTCTATTTGTAAAAGAACCGTAGGGGCGGATGAATATTTATGTTTATATAATATGTTTTGATGTGATGAAAATTGTGTATTGTCTGTAGGGGAGAACCATTACATTTTTACAGTCGGGCATAATATGTTTTTTACATTACAAACTGTCTTCCCGACATTAATTTTCCATTTTCAATTTTCAATTTTACATTTAATTAAACCTTTCGCTCGGGCATAATATGTTTTGACATTACAAACTATCTACACGAACAGGGAACGGCGGCTCGCCGTGCAGTTGCGATAAATAGTAAAATATAGTATAATAACAACGGAACAAAAACACGCAGAAAAGGAAAATTTTATGAAACGAAAGCTGTCAATTTTACTAATAGTTTTAATATTTGTTGCAGGAATCGGCATAATGAGCTATCCGCTTGTCAGCTCCGCAATTAATAACTATGTCAGTCGAAGCATGGTTAAGGAGTACACCAACAGGGTTGCTCAGATGCCGAGTGAGAAAACTCAAAAAATGTTTGAAGAGGCTGCTAAGTACAATAACAGCCTTTCAAATAATATGATAATTACCGACCCGTTCGACGAAAAGGCTTTTCAGAAAATCGGTGCAAATTATGAGAAAACTCTCAATGTTGATGATAACGGTCTTATCGGCTATATTGATGTGCCGAAAATCAATGTTTATCTGCCGATTTATCACGGCACAAGCGAAGAGATTCTTTCCAAAGGTGCAGGGCATCTTCAAAACACTTCCCTGCCTGTCGGCGGTGCAAGCACACATTCCGTAATTTCTGCCCATTCGGGTTATCCGGGCGAAACATTTTTCGATTACCTCACCGATATGAAAGTAGGCGATGAATTTTATGTTCATATCCTCGACAGAACGCTGAAATATGAGGTTGATCAAATCGAAGTTGTTCTCCCCTCGGAAATCAATTCCTTGCGGATTGTTGACGGCGAAGACCTTGTAACGCTTTTGACCTGTACCCCATACGGCGTTAATACTCACAGACTTCTCGTGCGTGGCAAGCATTTGCATACGATGATACTAAATATGTTGAAACAGGTGTGTCACTTGCGAAATTTGACAACGGTTACATATCTTTCTCGGTTACAAAATCCCTTATGCAGTCGCAATCGGTATAATTGTCGGCTTTGTTGCATTTGTTGTGTTTGTGGTTGTATTTCTGCTCAAGCGTAAAAAGAAGAAGTCAAACGATGCAAAACGGCTGAGAGATGACTCGCCTGACGAAAATCAGAATGATTCGGGCGGTGATTCCGATGATTAAAAAAATACTTACGGGTGTGGCAATAGCAATGCTCGTTGTCGGAATAGGTCTTGTCGCATTCCCCCCTATATCAAATTTTATCGGAACACAGATTTCAAACGGTGAGGCTGACGGCTTTGATACCCGTGTTGAAGAAGTTGAGGACGGCTCTTTTGAACAGGCAGTCAAGGACGGCAAGGTTGACGAAGAGGGCTACAAAATTGACATGGACGGCAAGCGTACCTCCAAACAGCCCGTTGTTTTCAAGGCTGATCTCGACAGACTTTTCAATGACAGCGTTGCCTACAACAAAAAACTTGAAACGAACCAGTATGAAATGCTCCGCAACGATACCTATTCACAGGCTGCCGTCAATCTTGAAGATTACGGCATAACCGACGGCATTTACGGCTATGTTACCGCCGAAACAATAAATATGCGTCTGCCAATTTACCTCGGTGCGAACAGCTCAAATATGAGCTACGGTGCGGCACATATGAGTGCAACCTCATTGCCGATCGGCGGTAAGAATACAAACGCAGTCCTTGCAGGTCACACGGGATACATCGGTCGAATATTCTTTGACAACCTCCGCAACCTCAAAATCGGTGACAGGGTTTCAATCACAAATTATTGGGATACACTCAATTACAAGGTCGTTGAAACCAAAGTCAATAAGCCGAGCGAATCAGGCGACTGTATTTGCAGAAGGACAAAGATTTGCTCACGATGTTTACCTGCATAAGTGACGGCAACGGCGGTTTTGACCGTTACTATGTAATATGTGAGCGTGGTCATAATTTACAGCAGACTGCATCACGGTGAAGATGCAACTGTTTTGCAGAAATATGTTGTCGGTTCGGACAGATAAACAATAAAAACGGAGGATAAAAAATGAAAAATATGATTAAAAAAATAACTGCAATCGCAATGTGCGGTGTGCTTACCGTCGGTTCGGTTCTTATGACAGGTGCGGTAAGCGAGGATGAAAATCACAAGGACTTTGAAGTTACAGGTACAACGCAGAAAATCTCAAACAATCAGCTTTTTGTGACAACAACGGGATACACTGAAAATACCGATAAAAATTTCGGTGCAAAGTTCCAAACAACTGAAGAAAAGGATTACGATATATGGTTTAAGGATTGTATCAATGCACCGAAATTTGTAAATCTTCCAAAGGGCGAAAAATTCGTAAAATATATGATGACGCAGGGACACAGTTATTTCGGTAATGTTCAGACATTCTATCAGTTTGACAAAACAGGCGGTGAATATGTCAAGGTGAAAATTAAGCTTTCCGATTTTTCCCGTCTGTTCAATGAAAACGGAACAATGACTGCTGAGCTTAGCGACGGTTCTTACAAGGATTTTGATTTTACATACGAAGATTTCGGAACTGACAGCATCGGTGTTAATTGCTATGCGGAATCCGGCGCATATGCGACAAACGGAGGTGCGGTAACATCCTTTGCTCCCGATAAGGACGGCTATGCTGAAATATATGTTTCAAGACAGCTTGGTGTAGATACAAAAGTAATGTCATACCGCTATTGCAGACTTAAAGACGGCGCTCATTGTGATTACGGAATAATCGGAGATACTCTGGTCGGTTTAACTTGCGGTGATACGGATTTAAACGGATACATTTCTGTTACTGATGCAACGCTTGTTCAAAAATATGTTGCAGGTATTGAGGACTTTGACAAGCTTCAGCTTTTTAACAGCGATGTAAACGATGACGGTGAAATCAATATTGTTGATT
>ERZ859937.850-NODE-850-length-11184-cov-1.553329_pt1 | contig 11184 bp, 8 predicted proteins | sample MGYA00509985_ERZ859937 | MGnify/ENA primary metagenome ERZ859937 (study PRJEB30046, sample SAMN00715169) | human gut metagenome | study: EMG produced TPA metagenomics assembly of the A metagenome-wide association study of gut microbiota in type 2... | reverse complement strand
GACCGCTCCGGCCGTCGGGTGCGCCGCGAGCTCGACCGATTGATAGCCGCCCCTCTCACCTCGGCCCAACTGCGTGCCGCCAAGCAGCAAATGAAGGGACAGGTGGCGGTGGCCAGCGATGGTCATGAAAGCTACGCCCTCGACATGGCCAAACTGTTCTTGCACCAAGGCAAGCTGAAAAACGTGCAGCGCGTGCTCGATGCCATCGATGCCATCACCGCCGCCGACGTGCAAGCCGTGGCCCAAGACCTCTTTGCCCCCGAAGTGCTCACCGAGGTGGTGTGGCATTAGCCACATTCCTCTCCCTTGTTAACTAATTGTTATCAGAGGGTTGCCTGTAGCACATTTTACACACTTGTAATGGCATGGTAATCTTCTTGTAACCTCTCCTTTCTACTTTTGCCGTCATAAAGAAACGAATAACGAGTCTCGCTTGTTCGCATTGTTAAAAATGCTGAAAAGTGGGGCGTGCGGTTGAGTAAGTTTGTATGCCTAAGGATAAATAAGGTACATACGAATATAACTAAAGACAAACCGCATAATTTATTGATAGCTTTATGACAACGATGAGAAAACTTTTGACCACGGCCCTGTTAGCCATTGCTACAGTGGCATCGGCCCAGACGACAAACCTCAAGGTAATGTCGTTCAACATTCGTTTTGACACTCCTAAAGACACAGGCATCATCTCTTGGAAGAGCCGTTGCCAACCTTGTGCCGATGTTATCCATCACGTTCAGCCCGACGTGATAGGTATGCAAGAACCGCGTGGCCCACAGTATGAACAGGTTATTGCTACGCTGCCCGACTATACCTACCTACGCATACCCTTGGGCGGCGAGGTTACCGAGAAGAAGTCGGGACGCATCATGGTGTTCTTCAAAACAGATAAATATGAGATGAAGAAGTGGGGCTATTTTTGGCTCACCGAAAAGTATGAACACCCTGGCTACTCGTTTGAAACCACCGACCGCGGCAACATTCGTGCCGCCATCTGGGTGAAACTGAAAGATAAACAAACGGGTCGACAGTTCTTTTTCCTCACCACTCACATGCCTTATAAGCGCGATAAGCTTGACGACTCGGCCCGCATGAAGTGTGCCCAACTTATTGTCGACCGTATGAAAGCCATTGCAGGCGAAAAGGCTCCCCTGTTTGTAACGGGCGATATGAACGCCGCCTGGCAGCTACGTGCTTCGCGCCGTAACAGCCTGTTGCCCTTCTACCAGTGGATGTGGAGTGCTCGCGAGATGAGCCCCATTACCGATGCCCACAGCAGCTTTAACGGATGGCAAAGCACCCAACACCGCGCGTGGCCAAACAACATCGACCACATATTCTATCGTAATGCTCAGCCCCTACGCTTTGTCACCCACGACGAGCCCAACTATGGCGTGCCTTATGTTTCTGACCACTATCCCATCGTGTGCGACTTTACGTTTTAATTTTCCTTATTATTATTCATGATGAAACGTACACCGCCTATGAACCGCACATTGCTTACCACCCTTATGCTGGCTATGGCCCTCAGCGCCTCGGCCACCGATTATACTTTGACCTCTCCCGATGGTCGCCTGCGTAGCGTTATCTCTACAGGTGCCACCACCACCTTCACCCTCAGCACACCGCATCAACAGGTGCTGGCTCCTTCGGCCATTGCCATGCATATAGCAGGCAAGGGTACATGGGGACATAACACTCAACGTGCTAAGGTGCGCCGACAGAAGACCGATGCCACCATTAGTTCGCCCCTCTACCGCCGTGCCACCGTGCGCGACCAATACAACGCGCTCACCCTTCAATTGAAGGGCTACGATGTGCAGTTTCGTATGTACGACGATGGCTTGGCCTACCGTTTTGTGGGCCATATGCCCGACAGCGTGATTGTTACCAACGAAGAGGGTCGCTACCACTTTGCCGCCGACCACACGGCCTATGTTCCCTATATAAAAAGTAGGTCAAAGAAGGAGGGCGAAACGATTGATCGCCAATTATGGAACGACCAGCAAACACAGTTTACGCCCCAACGCCTGTCTGAAACCAACGCCCGCAATCTCATGGCCATGCCCTTCACTGTGGCCCTCAATCATGGCGAGCGCCTGTGCATGGTTGAGGCCGACCAGATTGATTATCCCGGCATCTATCTCTTGCGCGATAGCACGTCGGCCCTTCGCAGCCCTTACTTAACGCCTTCTTTCCCCGCTACCCGCGCACCTTGCAACGTGGCGGACACGGTAATGTAGAGATGCTGGTGCAGGAGCGCGAAGCCTACATAGCCTGCTGTGCGGGGCAGCGCACCTATCCCTGGCGCTCGTTTATCGTTGGTGCTAACGATGGTGCCATTGCAGCCTCTGATATGGTGTATCGTCTGGCCTCGCCTTGCCAAATGAGTGATGTGTCGTGGATAAAGCCAGGCCATGCCGCCTGGGACTGGTGGAACAACAGTGCCCTGTATGGTGTGCCCTTCAAGGCGGGCTTCAACAACGATACCTACCGCTTCTTTATCGACTTTGCCCAGCGCTTCGGCCTCGAATATGTGCTTATCGACGAGGGATGGTTCTCTACCCAAAGCACCAACATTTATGACCTTGCCCCCGATATAAACCTCAAAGCCTTGGTGCAGTATGCTAACGAGCGTGGCGTGGGCATCATTCTGTGGGCGGGCTACCTATCGTTGGCGCGCGACCTTGAAAACGCCATCAGCCACTATTCGGCCATGGGCATTAAAGGTTTCAAAATCGACTTCTTAAACCGCGACGACCAACCCATGTTGCAGTTTATGCAGCGCACAGCACAGTTGTGTGCCCAGCACCACATGTTGGTCGACTTTCACGGTACGGGCAAGCCCGCAGGCTTTCAGCGCACATGGCCTAATGTGGTTAACTATGAAGCTGTGTTTGGCCTTGAACAGATGCGATGGTCGAAAAAAGACGTCGACATGGTGACGCATGATGTTACGCTGCCCTTCACCCGTATGGTGGCTGGCCCCATCGACTATACCCCTGGTGCCATGCGCAACTCGCTCAAGGGCATGTATTATCCTAACAAGCGCAACCCCATGAGCCAGGGCACACGTATGCACCAGGTGGCCATGTATGTGTGCTATGATGCGCCGCTCACCATGCTGGCCGACTCGCCTTCGCGCTATCTCGCCGATGCCCCCTGCACACAGTTTATAGCCGACATACCCACCGTGTGGGACGACACCCGTGTGCTCGATGGTGCCATAGGTCAATACATAGCCATGGCTCGCGAGAAAAATGGACGTTGGTATGCTGGCGCCATTAACGGATGGCAGGCACGCACCCTGCACCTCACCTTGCCCAAAAGTTGCCGTGGCCGTAAGGCACGCATGATGTGCGATGGCCCTAATGCCGACCGTGTGCCTGAAGATTATGTCATTACCCACATCACCATTCCTGCCGACGGACGCATCGACGTGCCCATGGCAAAGGGTGGGGGATGGGCACTGATTGTTGACAAATAGATAACAAACCGTAACAATCAGCAATGAGCGGCATTGTTAAAATAGGTGAAAGTTTGGCTAACACGTTCAGTAAGATAGTACCTTTGACGGTATATCTGAAAAAGCACGAACCCTACCAAACCGAACCTACATCTATATAAGACATATTACCCTTTATGATGGACACAAACAGCGAACATAACTTTGAGTACGCTTTTCACCAATTGTATCTACAATATAGCAGCAAGGTGTATAGCTTCATCTTGCGCCATTCAAACGGCAACCAGTATTTGGCCGAAGAGGTGGTGCAAACCGTATTTATGAAGTTGTGGGAGCGGCGTACACAGTTTGACGATCTGTCGCTCATGCGCCCCTACCTCTTTTCAATGGTGCGCAACACGTTTTATAAAATGTGTGCTCACGAGGCCGTTAGGTATGCCTACGAGCACTGCATGAAAGAAGAAGCCAAAGAGCCTATAACACAACAGGCTGAGGCTACCCCTGAGAGCACCCTTGACGAAGAGAGCTTGCACGACCTCATTCTTCAGTTAGCCGAAAAGATGCCCGAGAAGCGCCGCGCTGTTTTCTATAAGAACCGCATCGAGAAAAAATCGTATAACACAATAGCCCAAGAGATGCATATCTCTGAAAAACTGTTGGCACACACATGACTATGGCGTTGCGCTATCTGAGAGAACATCTGCACGACTATACCAACGTGTTCCTTCTATTATTCATCCTTTCACAAAATGCGATTTTATGGTAAACGACATGCTTTATTACAAAACCTTGGCCGAAAAGTTTCTCGGCCATCATGCTTCGCAAGAAGAGTTGATGAGCTGTTTGAATGGATGAAAGATAACGAACAGCTCAGCCAGCTGCTACGCGAAGAGATAGAGGCTGCCCCCGACCACGAACTAAGCGATAGCCGTAAGCGCCATATATATACCACCATTGTGAATGACAATAGCAACGGCAATGGCACCGCACAGCCCACGCCAAACGCTACACCACCCACCACATGGCGCCAGCGCTTCACCCCCATGCGTTTGTTGGCCGCTGCTTGTGCTGTGGTGGCAGTGTGCTCGGTATCGCTGTTGGCATGGCAGAACTTGCGCTCGCAGCCGGTATATCAGCCCCTCATGGCCACCACCGAGGCGGCCAACCGCTCGCAACTCACCTTGCCCGATGGCACCCAGGTATATCTCAATGCTCAGTCGCAGCTCAGCTATCAGTTCGACACCAAAGGTCGCCAGCGCTTGGTGAACCTTGATGGCGAGGGCTATTTTGAGGTGGCACCCGACAAGGCTCACCCCTTCAAAATATTAACCAATGGCATGGAGGTGCTGTGCTTGGGCACCAAGTTTGACATAAAAAACTATGAAGACGATAGTTCGGCCAAGGTTATCTTGCGTCAAGGCAAGGTGAAGGTTACGTCGGGCACACAAGAAATAGTGATGCAGCCTGGCACCTGTGTTACCTACAACAAGGCCACGGGCCGCCTGTCGCAGCAAATGGTGCAGAAAGATTGTGCTACCGACTGGATGCGAGGCTATGCCTATTATAAGAACGAATGTCTGGAAGATATTGCCAACGAACTGTCGCGCAACTATGGTAAACGCATCGTGCTGTCGTCGCCAGCCATGGGTCGCGAAACGTTCAGTGGCTATCTGGGCCATTCGTCGCTCGACGATGTGCTGCGTGCCCTCTCGGTTGCCGCTGGCATACGCTACGAATATATTAACGACAGCACCATACAACTATTTAATAATCAGAAGTGACAATTATAGTATGATCAAGAACTATTCACACCGCTTGGCCGCATTGCTGGTGGCGCTACTCACAACAGTAGCGTCGATGGCAGCAGGCATCACCCTCAACCTGAGGAAGGTTACGGTAAAGAAAGCCATGGAACGCATTGAAAATGTGTCGAATGTGCGCTTCTTTTATAAAGATAACCTGAAAGATCTGAACAAGGTAGTAACCCTACAGACGCAAGATGCGTCGGTAGAGAAATGTCTTGAGCTGCTGTTTGCCCAAACCGACATCAGCTATAAGATTGACAAGAACAACGTGGTTATTCTTCAGCGCAAGGGCACGACCTCGGCCACTGCCGACGAGCCTATGGGCAATAGTCGCACACGCATAACGGGCACCGTAACCGATAGCCATGGCGAGCCCCTGATAGGTGCCAACGTTAAGATACGCGGACAGAAGACGGGCGTGGTGACCGACATTGATGGTCGTTTTCAGCTTAATGCCGCTACCAATGATGTGATTGAGGTGTCGTATATAGGCTTCAGTCCCATCACCACAAAGGTGGGTGCCAAGCACAACCTAATATTGGCCCTGACCGAAGAGCGCAACGAACTGAACGAGGTGGTGGTAGTGGGCTATGGCACACAAAAGAAGGTAAACCTTACAGGTGCCGTAGCGGTTATCGACTCGAAAGAAACGCAAGGGCGCCCAGTGGCCTCGGCTGCCCAAGCCCTACAAGGTCTCGACCCTTCGGTAAACATTGGCATCAATTCGGGTAAAGCAGGATCGAGTTATAGCATCGACATTCGTGGTGCCGCCTCGCTCAATGGTAGCGAGCCCCTGGTGCTGGTCGATGGTATTGAGATGTCGCTTTCGCGCCTAAACCCCAACGATATTGAGAGCGTGAGCATCTTGAAAGATGCCTCGGCCGCTTCGGTCTATGGCACCAAGGCATCGGCAGGTGTTATCTTAGTTACCACCAAGTCAGGCAACTCGTCGAAGGTGCGTGTCAACTATAACGGTCGCGTGGGATGGCTGAAGAACACCACCTCGACCGACTATATTGACAAAGGTTACGACTGGCTGCGCATGACCGAAACCTTTTGGGCTGCCAGCAATAAGGCGGGCACCTACTCGCAATACACCGACGAAGATATGGCCGAACTGTGGATGCGCCGCGACGATGTAAAAGAAAACAGTGCGCGCCCCTGGGTGGTTACTCAGCCCGATGGCACCTATAAATATTATGGCAATGTTGACTGGTACGGCTATTTTTACAAGCGCACACGCACCCAGAACGAGCACAACGTCTCGATACAAGGCGGTAACGACAAGGTGCGCTACTATGTCAGCGGCCGCTACTTTGGCAGCCAAGGCATCATGAAGATACAAAACGACCCCTTTGACAGCTACTCGTTGCGTAGCAAACTGTCTGTCGACATTACCAAGTGGCTGCACTACTCGAACAACATAAGCTATTATTATGGCTATAACTGGTGGCCCGGACAGGCCAACGTGCAAAACACCTTCTCGGCCGTATCGTATGGCGCTGCACCTTACCTCACCCCTACCAACCCCGATGGCACCATTGTGCACCGACAGACCTATGCCAACCAAACGGCCGAGGTGGCGGGTGGCTTTAACCTGTTGCTCACCTATGGCAAGGCATCGAATATGGAGAAGGAAAACGAGTTTACCATTAAAAACGCCATCGACATTGATGTGCTGAAGGGCTTGAAGCTGCACCTCTCGCATGCCTATAAGTTTTCGCACCTCTTCGACCAGTATCGCTACACCACCGCCCCTTATTCAACACGTGAAGGTGTAGAGACCTGGACCCCCGACGACCCCGCCACAAAGTTCCGTAACGAGCTTACCGAGGCCAATAAGTCGACCTACAAGCACACCTTCGAGGCCTTTGCCGACTACAGCCTCACCCTGAACAAGGCCCATAACATTAAGGCTATGGCGGGTATGCAGTATGACACCCGCTACTGGAAGAGCAACAGCATTACGGCCAACGGGTTGCTGTCAGAAGACTTGAACGACTTTAACCTGGCCGATGCCGACCGCTATACCGTGAAGGGTGGGCAGTCGAAGTATAAGACGCTGGCTATTTTGGCCGATTGAATTACGACTATATGGGTCGCTACCTTGTTGAGGTGTCGGGCCGTAGCGATGGCTCGTCGCGTTTCTGGAGCAAGAACCGCTGGGCCTTCTTCCCCTCAGGCTCGCTGGGCTGGCGTATGAGCGAAGAAAAGTTCTGGCGCGGCATGCAGTCGTGGTGGGATAACGCCAAGATGCGCTTCTCTATCGGTAGTCTGGGCAACCAGCAGGTTAGCGACTACCTCTTTGTGCAAGAAATCAACACAAAGAAAATAAATAACAATTTTACCCTTGATGGCTCTACGCCCCTTACCTATGCACAAGAGTCGGCACCCGTATCCAGCGCCCTCACTTGGGAGAAGGTTACCACTTATAACTGGGGCCTCGACCTCACTTTCCTGCATCGCCTTAATGTTACCGCCGACTATTATGTGCGCAACACTAAGGGCATGATGGTGAATGGTGCCTCGCTGCCCGCCGTTTATGGTGCCTCGGTGCCCAAGGAGAACGCTGCCGATATGCGCACCCGTGGTTGGGAGATAGGCCTGTCATGGCACGATGGCTTCAACCTCTTGGGTAAGAAGTTCAACTATACCGTGTGTGCCAACATAGGCGACTATAAAACCAAGGTTACACGCTTTGACAACGAAACAGGAAAGATAGGCGACCACTATGTGGGCGAAACCTTAGGCGAACTGTGGGGATGGCGCACCGACGGACTGTTCCGTACCAACGAAGAGGCTGCCGACTATGCTCAGAAGGTAGACCTTACCTACCTGCAAAAATATATTGCTGATGCCAAGAGCCCCTATACAGGCTGGATGGCTGGCGACCTGAAGTATGTTGACAGCAATGACGATGGCAAATTGTCGTTAGGCAGCGGCACGCGCAAAGATCCTGGCGACCTGCGCGTCATAGGCAACGTGTTGCCACGCTATTCTTACTCGTTTGGTGGCGACTTCAACTGGAATGGTGTCGACTTCTCAGTGCTCTTCCAGGGTGTTGGCAAGCGCGACTGGTATCCTGGTGCCGGACAGTCGAACCTCTTCTGGGGCTCTTACTGCCGCCCGCACAACACGTTCCTCTCGCAACAGATGATAAACAATATGTGGTCAAAAGATAACCCCAACGGCTATTATCCCCGCCCCCGTGGCTATGTGGCCTACTCGGGCAACTATAGCCACAATGCCGAGCTCACAGCCATTAACGACCGTTACATACAAAGCGTGGCCTATTTGCGTTTGAAGAACCTGGCCTTCGGTTACACCTTCTCGCATCTCGGAAATATTATCGATAAGGTGCGTGTTTATTTTACGGGCGAAAACCTGTTTTACTGGTCGCCCATGAAGAAGCACAACAAGTATATCGACCCTGAACAGGCTGTCTCTGACGTGTCAAAGTCGGCCGACTCGAAGAACCAAAACATTGGTTCGGGCGAGGTCTACTCGTTCAGCAAGTCGTTCTCTATCGGTATTGATGTTACTTTCTAAGCAGAAAACTTTAACCATCGAAAACGTATGAAACTGAAAAATATATTTCTTTGTGGCCTCACCGCCTTGGCATTGACAGGATGCAATCTTGACGAATTTCCGAAAGACTCGGTGTCGCCCGAAACATTCTTTAAAACCGAGAAAGAGCTAAAGCTATACAGCAACCAGTTCTATACCACCTTGCCCGATGCCAGCGATTTCTATATGGAGTCGTCCGACTATATCGTACACAACCTTTCGTACAGCGATGCTGTGCGTGGCTATGCCCATGTGGTGCCCAGCACAGGCGGTGGCTGGAGCTTCTCTACGCTGCGGCATATCAATTATTTTTTGCAAAACCTGTATCGTTGCGAAGATGAGGCTGTGCGAAAAAAGTATGAAGGTGTGGGACGCTTCTGGCGTGCCTACTTCTACTTCTCAAAGCTGCAACTCTTTGGCGACCTGCCTTGGTACGATCAGGTGCTGAACAGCGACGACGACCAGCTACTGTATAAGGAGCGCGACAGCCGCGACGTCATTATCAAGCACATTATCGACGACCTTGATGTGGCTGCTAAGCAGCTGCCCGAGGCGGGCGAGAACAAGTATCACATCTGCCGCTATACGGCATTGGCACTGAAGGCGCGCGCTTGCTTGTATGAGGGCACCTTCCGCAAGTATCATGCTGGCACAGTGTTTAACCCCAATAACCTGCCCTATGCCGACCTGCTGCAACAGGCGGCCAGCGCCGCCCTTGAGGTAATGCAAAGTGGCAAATATCAGTTGTATACCGAAGGCGCTCGCCCTTACTACGACTACTTCGTAGGCACGGGAACCGCCAGTGAGAAAGAAACCATTCTTTCGCGCTCGTATGGCTTGGCTACACACGATGCGTCGGCCTTTGCCCTCGTGGCTTCAAAGGGGTCGGCAGGTTTCACCCGCGCTTTTGCCTTGACGTATCTCGACAGCGATGGCACGCGTTTTACCGATAAGGCCGACTACTAACACAGCCTTTCACCGAAGAAACGAAGAACCGCGACCCGCGTATGGCGCAAACCTTCCTCACCCAAAACTTTACCTATAAAGATGGCACCCAAGGGTTGTATCGTAAGAACCTCTCGGTAACGGGTTATCCTGTGGTGAAGTTTATCGAGGGCTCTGAAGCCACTTCTGGTTCGCATGTTGATATGCCTGTGTTCCGCCTGGGCGAGGTTTATCTCAACTATGCCGAGGCGCTGGCCGAGGCAGGCACCATCACGCAGAACGATCTCGACATCTCTATCAACAAGCTGCGCGACCGCGTGCATATGCCGCACCTGTCGCTGGCCGATGCCAACGCGCACCCCGACGCCTTCCTTAAAGGCGAAGCCTATGGTTATAAAAATGTAGATAAGGGCGACAACTGTGGCGTGATACTGGAGATACGCCGCGAGCGTGGCATTGAACTGGTGATGGAGGGCTTCCGCTATCAGGATTTGGTGCGCTGGCGCGAGCTCACACGTTTCGATAATCAGAACGCCGACGAAACCCCCAACGGTCGCGAGTTCTTCGGTCCTTATGTGCCCAGCAAAGGGCGGTACGACATGGATGGCGATGGCGTGTTCGACTTTGTGGTGAACCCAGAAACGGGTCGTGGCTATCCTGCTCCTACAGGCGTAAAGGCTGTCACTATTAACAAAGACATCTTCTTAACTGAAGATACCAAGGGCATGATCATTGCTTTGCCTGATTTGGTGCGCCGCCATGACGAGAAACGCGATTATCTGTATCCCATTCCTATCACTGAGCTCACCCTTTCAAAAGGCTTGCTGAAACAAAACCCCAACTGGGACGATATTAATAGAGAAAAATGAAAAATATGAAAAAGATAATATTATTCTTTCTGGCCACCATCTTGTGCTTGGCCTTCACCGCTTGCAGCGACGACGACAGCCTGCCCAAGGCTAAGTTTTCAGAGATAACCATCTCGCCCATGCAGCAAACTTATCACGTGGGTGATAAGGTGACGCTTACCGTGAAGCAGGCCACCGACACCCCTCAGAGGTAAAGGCCGCCAAGTATTGGTTCTACTACGACTATGCCACCAAGGCTATGTTTGTAACGCCTACCGCCGACACCAACGAGTTTGTCTCGCCCGAGATAACCCTCACCCGTGCTGGCGATATAGAGCTCAGCTTTTGGGCACAATACGACTATGCCCAATATCAGTATGATGGTGTAACAAAGCGCATCACCATTCATGTAGAAGAGTAAAGAAAACATTACGTTTTGCATGTTTGCAGTATGCTATTCTCCTTGTCAACTCGTCAACTATCAAGGCATCTCTCCTCGTCAACTCGTCAACTTGTCAACTCGTCAACTAACAAAACCCATGTTTCGGAATAA
>ERZ859937.849-NODE-849-length-11187-cov-1.712271_pt1 | contig 11187 bp, 13 predicted proteins | sample MGYA00509985_ERZ859937 | MGnify/ENA primary metagenome ERZ859937 (study PRJEB30046, sample SAMN00715169) | human gut metagenome | study: EMG produced TPA metagenomics assembly of the A metagenome-wide association study of gut microbiota in type 2... | reverse complement strand
TGTGTATCTACACCTGCACAATGCGTCCGTGTCTGCCTATTCCTTTAAAAAATCCAGCATTAATTCCATCATACTTTTTTGAACTGCACTCAGAAATCATAAGCTGCTGCTTGTATTTGTAATCATCCCACTCGAGAATTGCTGTGACGTAGGGCTGTTCCTCCATTACACGCACAGTCGTATTTTTCTTTGAAAACACAGGGTATTTTCCGGTGTATCCCTTTTGAAGCAGCTCCTTTTCAAGCGCTTTACGCTTTTCTTTTATGCGTTCATTTATCTGTTTTCCGTAATTTCTCTCCGGATAATCCTTTGATGCCTTTATCACAAGCTTATAAATATACTGATAAAGCGGTACTCTTTTTGCATCGGCTAAATGTCTGCTCAAAAGCTTTTCCGTTTTCTCACATGGATTTGCCCTGTAGCGTGCAATTAGCTTAAGATAATCAGTGTCCGAAACCTCCCTGCAAAGCTCCTCCATAATGTCTATTCCCTCTACACGGGCTGGAAAATGATACTCCATCAAATCGCCGGGTACCGGTGTCCATCTGCGAAACGGTGCAAAGTAAATAAGGCTCTGGATAAAACATTCTGTCTCGTTGCAGTATTCCTTTCCCATGTACATATACTTGTCCGCGATGGTTCCTACCATATATACAAGCATGCGCCACTGCTCCTGTCCCTTTACCCAGAAATGTCCTATTTCATGGTATTTAAAGCATGCCTCATGCACATTCAAATTATCAAACCAGAGTGTGACCACATTGTCCTGCTGGTGAAGAATGAGTCCATAACCTTTTTCACTTCCTAAAACCAACGATGCCGAAATAATTTCTTTCTCGCTATGATAATCGCCCTTTAACACTGCATTTTCCACAGTCAGATAGCATTCCACCGCGTCATTCATGATATATGGGATTATATATTTGTCATCACTTCTGCATATATCAAATGAACCGTAATCAAAGAGTTCTGCGAGCATGTAAAATGCGCGTGGCATATCCTCTTTTAAGCCGGGAAGTGCTTTTACTAAATCCTTGTAAGCCTGCATTGTGGTATCCTTTCGTATAGGAAAAAATGATAAAAAAATAAGAATTTCAGAAGTAATAAAAACCTCTGAAACCCTTGTAAACAGTACGGGCAACAGGACTTGAACCTGCACGGTCTCCCACTAGAACCTAAATCTAGCGCGTCTGCCAATTCCGCCATGCCCGCATATATATGCCGCGTACAGTAGCGCATCTGCCTACAATTGAACGTTAGCAGTTCAATTGTCAAGAATTCCGCCATGCCCGCAAACACTTTGACAGTATATCATTTTGTTTCATGTGTGTCAATATTATTTATCACATTACAAAAGTGAACTATTCACATTCAAACAGTATTTCCACAACAAACCTCTTCCCCTCAAGCCTTGCTTCAATACTCCCGCCCATTCTCTCCACAAGTTCCTTTGCAATCGAAAGCCCAAGCCCGCTCGATGATATGCTCCTAGCCTCATCGGCTTTGTAAAAACGCTCAAACACCTTGTCCACGTCTATATCATCAGGATTTTTTACATCATTTGAAACCAAAATATGGACAATCCTATTTTTTGAAGTACGCTCGTCATCTGAAGCCCTGCAATTGCACGAATCCTGTTGCTTCATCTGTATGCAGATGCTCTTCTGCCCATGCACCAGTGCATTTTTTATCACATTCTGAAACACCCGCCTGAGCGCCTGCACATTTGCAGTGATAAATATCGTGTCCTCACATATATCAAGTGACGGCTCAATGCCCTGCTTTTTCCACTCCTCATAATACGAAAACACTGTCTGCTTTAAAAGTCTGCTGACACAGCAATTAGACAGCTCTAGCTTGAAGCTGTCATTTTTAAGCTTTGTGAACATGAAAAGCTCCTCGAGCATATCCTTAAGGCTTGTGATGCGCTCCTGTATGATATCTATATAATGCTCCTGCGCGCTCTTGTCAGTCTCATCCCTAAGCAGCTGAAAATAGCCGTCCAGCGAGGTAAGCGGAGTGCGGATATCGTGCGACAGGTTTGTGTACGTGTCAGATATCATCTGCTCCTTTTTCGCTGCTGCCTCACGTTGCCTGTGCCATTGCTCTAAAAATCTGTTTATGCGCTCCTTAAGCCTTCCGATATCAGCCATGTTGGTATCGGTTAAAAGGAGCATATTTGTATCCTTTTCGCATAAAAAATCAAGCTGTTCGTTAATGTCACGAAGCTGTGCCCTTATTTTTACGAGCACAGCTATTAAGACAGCTACCGAAACTGCAAGTATTACAGTCAGTATTTTCCAAATCATGTTTTATTCCTCATTCAAAACACATTATATATCCCTGCGTTTAAATACACCGTACACTGCAATCAGTGACACCACTGCCCACACAGCGGCTACCGCAAATGCACCGCCTACTGTCTTTGCAGACGCACTCAGATCAAGCTCAGAAATCTGATTAACAATAAGGTAATCATTTATATCAAAGTTCTTTACTCCAATTTTTTCAATAAGTATATTGATTCCACTGAAAATCATTGTAAAGATACCTGTACACATGCACACAGCGATAATCATGCTGATTACATTGTTTTTTATAATGATTGCCATTGCCATGACAAAATATACAAATAAAAGTGTGACCACATACTGGCTGCCAAGCATCTTAAAGAAGTCTGCTGCATCTCCGAATTCTGCTCCATGTAAAAACAGCGGTGTCGCAATACACTGGACAATCACATCAAGTGCCATGGCCACAAAGGTAAATACCGAAAGCGCTATCATCTTTGAAAACAGCAACACTCCACGGCACTTCACCTGTCCGCCTACGCTCTTTATATAGCCGCTGTTTAGGTCTGCTGTTGAAAAGAGCACCGTAAATATTGCAAGTAAAAGTGCCAGGTCAAGACCTGCTATATCGCTTTCAACCATATCGGCTATGGTCGGCACCTCATCTGACATGTCGGATTCATCCATTTCAAGCCCGACTGTTGCCGTTGGTCCATTTGACGATTCCGCTGATGCTGTATCGTATTCATCTGCTATCTCACTGTCTGACTCACTTACCATAGTGACATCATCAGTTGTTTCCACGATGCTCTCTGCCGCCATGCTTCTGACAAGAGCTGTCATACCGCTCATAGCTATTGCGAGTGCCATAGCTATTACAAGTATAACATAAGCTGACTTTGTATGTATCAGTCTGTAAATATCCATTCTTACCGCATTAAACATTTGTCGCACCTCCTGTGATACTAAGGAAATATGTCTCAAGCTCCATTCCTGTGACCGCTAGCTGTGCCACCGAAACTCCTGCTGTGACCAGCGCTGTATTTAAGGCGGCGCTATCATTCAGGCGCTCATAGACATCTATATGATTTTTGTCCACTATCATGTAGTGCACAAAGCCCATCTTATCGAGCACAGGCACTGCTTTATTTGGATTGTCCACTGTCAGTGTAATCTTCTCACTGCACTTGGAAAGCAGCTCCTCTCTGGTAATTTCCTGAAGCAGGGCTCCATTATTTATAATGCCGTAATCTGTGGCAAGCTTTGAAAGCTCCTCCAATATATGGCTTGAAATAAACACAGTCATATCCTGCTGTGCACACAGATTCTGAATCGTATCACGCACCTCTGCAATTCCCTGTGGATCAAGTCCGTTGATAGGCTCATCAAGCACTAAAAGGTCAGGCTCTCCAACCAGCGCCATGCCGATTCCAAGCCTCTGCTTCATACCAAGTGAGAAATTCTTTGTTTTTTTCTTTCCCACATTTAACAGACCTACCTTATCAAGTATGCCCTCTGCATAGCCCTTTTTACTGATGCCGAAGAGACGGCACTTCATCTCGATATTTTCCTTCGCCGTCATGTTTGGATATACACCCGGTGCTTCAATCAGGCAGCCCACTCTTGAGCGTACCTTTGACAAATCCTTTCCAGCGTATCCAAACATGGATATCTCTCCGCTTGTCGGCTTTGCCAGACCACCGATCATTCTCATACAGGTAGTCTTGCCGGCACCGTTTCTGCCGATAAATCCATAGATTGCACCCTTTTTGATGTGGATATCCACATTGTCAACCGCTTTCTGGTGTCCATACTGCTTGGTCAGTGCCTTTGTCTGCAATAATATTTCACTCACAATCAAATCTCCTTTTCTTTTATTCCTTAGCAACCCTTTAATCATAATATAAATGTAAAATCCTAATACATCGCTAACAAAAAGTAAAAAAAGAGTAAAGCTTGTTTACCTTTACTCTTTCATTTTGTAGCCTATGCCCCACACGGTCTCTATGTACTCGTCATCGGTCAGCCTTTTTATCTTCTTTCTGATATTGCTAATGTGCACATCAAGAGTCTTTGTCTCGCCAATATACGGCTCATCCCAGGCATATTCAAATATGTCCTCCTTGGCAAACACCTGTCTGGGATGCGCCATGAGAAGCTCAAGTATGGCAAACTCCTGCTTTGTGATGCCGTCAACAGCATTATCAGCTACATAAAGCTGTCTTGAAATCCGATCGAGCACAAGCTGTCTGTGCTCTATTTTAGCAGGACCCGCTATGTATGTATTTGCAGTATCTCCCTGCCCGGTATCATTTTCTGCTTTTGTCTGGTTTTCTCCTGCCTTGCCCGACTTTGAAGGCACATCTGCCACCGCATGACGCAGCTGCACAGCCACTCTGGCAACGACCTCCTTTATCTCAAACGGCTTTGTGATGTAATCATCAGCGCCTGCCACGAGCAGATTGATTTTCTCATCCAGCTCATCCTTTGCCGTAAGGATTATCACCGGAATTGACGCATCCATCTGCCGTATCCGTGCCAGAAGCTCCTCCCCTGAAAGCCCCGGAAGCATCAGATCCAATAGCACAAGCGCATAAGCTTCCCTTTCCAGCTTAAGCAAAAGCTCTCCCTCTGTGCCTGACCATGCCTGTCTTGTCATATATCCGGCTTTTGAAAGCGCTGTCGCAAGCAGATCATTAATGTCCTTGTCATCCTCTATTATGAGTATCTCCCCGGATTTGTTGTCTGTCATAATATTCCCTTTCTCTATCTGTTGTACCACTTCTATAATAACACCTCTATACTGACAAAATCATGCCGGACGCATTTATCTCACTATGCGTCCTATTCATTTTAATCCGCTATTCGGTTGTTTTTGCAAACTTTAGTTTAGTGCCAATACACACCAAAAAAACAACAGTAACTTTTTTATTCTAGAAATATCCCTCGACTCCCTGCACCAGTCCGTCTGCCAGATTTTCAAGTGTGGCATCGCTGTGGTCAGAGCATGCGTTGCCAAGCTCTACATCCACTGATGGTACCGTGCTGTATGAGGTCTGTGTCAAGTCTATCGCCATTGAGCCATTACCGTTTATCTTTGCTCCGTGGGCGCGCAGTCCTTCTATCAGGCTTGCCCCAAGTGCATCATGCTGCTGCCAGTGTGATGCAACCGGCTCCATACCCTTTATGCCGCCCGGCACTGATATGTAAAAGCAGCCCTTATCATAGCTTAGTCCGTCACCATCCCAGTGCAGCGCAATATGACAGTCTGCCGCATTATTACAGATGACAGTACGTGCTACGTTATCAAGCTGTACATCGCTTCCGTCTCTTACCATAAGCACATCATAGCCTGCCGCAAGCAGCTTGTCCTTTAATATCTGCGCCATACGGAGTGTGACAGAGCTCTCCGGTGTACCGTCATTAAAGGACATACCACCTGAAACTGCTACTGCTTTTGTTGCGCCTGCGCCTGTTGTACCACCTGTGGTCTTTGCCGAGCCGTCCGGATGACAAAGTGTCTTCACCGAAGTTCCTCCGCTTGTACCGTGTCCGGCATTGACACCTACAACTATATTTTTGCGGTTTGCTGTAGCCTTGTACATGACCGCACAGCCTGAATTTATCGCTGAATGGTCTGCATACTCCATGAAGGATTTAGTGATACTGATTCTCCATTCTCATAGGATGCTCTTTCTACATACTGATAAGAGGAATTATTATCACCTGAATTGTTCTGCTCCTCGTCCGGCTGTTCGGCAGTCTGTTCTTCCTGCTGTGCTTCTGTCTGCTGCGTGTCTTTTACAGCCTCTGTTACCACCTCTGTCACGGCTTCCGTTTCCGTAGGCATCTCAACCTTCTCTGCAGCCTGTGTCTCTGTTGCAGGCTCTGTCGGTGTATCCTGTGCTTTTTTGCCGCATGATGCGATGGTAAATATCATCATGCCTGTAAGTAATATTGCGGTAAATCGTTTCATTTATTAAAACTCCATTTTCTTTTTACTACATTATAGACAACCCCATGATATTGTTCAAGTATTAGGCAACATTACTTTCATTTTAGGGTCAGTTTTAAATAGTCAATAGAAATTGTAATTCCTCTAAAAATCAGTTATACTATATGCGAATGTATCGATCATATTTTAACTTGGGAGGCTCGCATGGAAATATTAAAACTGCCTGTTGGAATCGAAAATTTTGAAGATATACGAAGGTCTGGATTTTATTATATTGACAAAACCATGTTTATTGAGCAGTTTTTAAATACTTGGAGTGAAGTAACGCTGTTCACCCGTCCAAGACGCTTTGGAAAAACTCTAGGCATGAGCATGTTGCGCTCATTTTTTGAGATTGGCACTGACAAATCACTGTTTGACGGATTATATATTTCACAAAATAAATCTCTTTGTGATGAGTATATGGGCAAATATCCTGTGATATTTATTTCACTTAAGGATGTCGAGGGTTTATCATATGATGAGGCATTTCAGGTATTCTCCAGCATCATAGGAAATGAAATCAGCAAATTCTCCTTTTTGGCAGAAAGTGATAAATTGACAGTTTGGGAAAAAGAACAGTTCAAAGGATTACTTTATATAGAAAAAGGAAAGTTCATTTTTGACAATGCTACATTTACCACTTCATTAAAGCTTCTCTCCAAGCTTTTATATAAACATTACGGCAAAAAGGCAGTCATCCTGATAGATGAATACGATGTGCCACTCGACAAGGCATACCAGAACGGCTACTACCATGAGATGGTCTCTCTCATACGAGGCTTGTTCGGACAGGCGCTAAAGACCAACGATTACTTACAGTTTGCTATTTTGACAGGCTGTCTTCGCATATCAAAAGAAAGCAGCTTTACAGGCCTTAACAATTTTGAAATTGTTTCAATCATGGATTCAATGTATGACGAGTGCTTTGGCTTTACAGATAAAGATGTTCAGGAAATACTTACGTATTTTAATCTTTCAGAGCATTATGCAGATATAAGGGAATGGTACGACGGCTATCATTTCGGCAACACCGATATCTACTGCCCGTGGGATGTCATAAGATATTGCAAGAGCCTGTGTGCAGATCCCACTGCAAAGCCGCAGGACTTCTGGTCAAATTCAAGCGGAAATGCTCTGGTCAGAAGCTTCATTGACAAGGCCGATGTCCAGACCAAGGATGAGATTGAGCGCCTGATAACAGGCGAATACATTGAAAAAGAAATATCCCAGGAGCTGACCTACGATGAAATTGACAAAAGCATCGCAAACCTGTGGAGTGTACTCTTTACCACCGTTACCTGACCAAGCAGGGTGTGACCGACGTGGCAAGGTGCGTTTATCAATACCAAACCGTGAGATAAAAAACCTTTTCATCAAAAAAATCCGCGAATGGTTCAGCGATACAACTGCAAATGACGGAAAGACACTTGAACAATTCTGCAATGCATTTGTGGAGAAGGATACTGAAAAAATAGAAGGGCTTTTTGGCGATTATCTCTGGAATACAATAAGCATAAGGGATACCGAGTTGCCAAAGATAAAAAAGAAAATTTCTACCATGGTATCCTGCTCGGTCTGCTGGGCTACAAAGCAAGCTGGCTCATCAAATCAAACACCGAATCAGGCACCGGCTACAGTGATATCCTCGTTGAAGTTCCAAACAACCGAACCGGCATCGTGATAGAGCTTAAATATGCCGAAAACGGCGATATGGACGCAGCCTGCAGTGAGGCACTGAAACAGATTGAAGAAAAATCATATGTGGATAAGCTGAAGCAGGATGGCATGCGCAATTTCATCAAGTATGGAATTGCTTGCTTTAAGAAGGATTGTAAGGTTGTGGTAAGTGAATAAGGCACGCATTTAAACAGGCGTAGAGAGACTAGCTCCACGCCTGTTTACTATTCTTTTAATACACATTTTGTAAGTCAATATATTAATTATTTCTTTCTATTATCATAAACACCAAGTACTTGTACTATTAATGCAAGCAACATAATAATAAATAAACCTATACTATTTCCATATAAAAATATAGTAAATGCCTGTATTGCAACAACTACCCAGTTACATACTAATAAAATAAGTTCAAGATTTTTTTTCATTTTCATTTTCTCCTTTTCTTAACTTTTTATATAAACTAGCAAATGGTAAAATGTTGAAAGCAACACTTTCTAAAAATACTCTATAATAAACTCAATTACTTTCTTAAACTTTCCTTGAATAATCATTCCAATAATTCCCACTATAACAATAATTATTCCTATATAAAACATAACATATGAATCATAAACCATGTTGTTATTTCCATTATTGCACATCCTATGACAAAAATCACTACTGACAAATTAGAAATTATTTTTTTCATTTTCCCACGTCCTTGTTCTATTTTCTTAGGTGCCTCATATTTGATTAATATAATCATCAATTTTATTTTTCACATACAATAAGGTATTCCTATACCTGCCCGGAATATTTGCCCAACAGTCATATAGCAGAATCATATCTTTCTTTTTATTAATTTCCAATTCTTTTTTCCATTGATATGAATCAATTACTTGAAGAAAATAATCGAAATAATCTCTCCACAATTTTGAATATTGTCCTACATATAATTTCATTCTCAGTACAACATTACGGATATTGCCTACATAATCCTCATTCTTGCTAAATAGAGCATAAAATACATACAGTGTAACAATATCAAGTTCCTTTATATCCGGCGAAGTACTGATTTCCTCCGGTTCCATAAAAAGTCTTTTTAATATATTGTTTACATATGCCGGTTCTGTATAATCATTATCATATATATTCTTAGCCAGTCTCCTCTTAACCATGCCAAGAACATAGTTTTTATTTATATCATCATCATAGAAATTTTCTACCCTGCAACCATCATAAACTTTATTCAAATACAAAGCTCCATTCCCTCTTCTGATGTTGCGAAGCTTGAAATTATCTCCATGAAATTTCCGCTCATAAATCATGTCCAATGCTTCAAACTCTGCAAATAAAATAATCACTATCAGCGCTCCTGCCGGTTTAAAGCATAAAAACAAAATCATTACACTAATACCAAAAATATATCTTCCGATCTTTCTTGCAATTATACCCTCTCTTAAAATTCGAATCATCTCTTCGTATGAAAATCTGTTATACTCTTCATCATCAATAAAATCACAATAAACAACCTCAGGTTTTTTCCCAATTTTCATCTCGAGCTTCCCATCTACACTATTTATAAGAAAAGGGAAAATGCATAATGGGCACTTTATTGAATACCTGATTCTCAAATATAAAAATCTACTCAATGCTGTAACCTGTAGCATTATAATATCTGATACTGTAAATGAAACTACAAATATAGTAAACGATACTCTGCAGGTGTAAAAATCCCCTTTAGAAAATAAAACTCTGTAATCTAAAAATGTACTGACAACAATACAAATTATTGCACTACAAAATATACCAAACCAATAAAATTTTATACAATTAATACCATTTCTTAGCATTATCACCATCATCCTCAACTGTTGTTAATTTCTTTATATCCTATAATCCATATATCTTCAACCATAAATACATGAATGACACGAATTCGTACATGTTTGACATTCAATCAATAATATTCGATTATATAAAAACAGTACCACTTATTCTAAATTGTTTTCAACACCTTAAGAATGAGCGGTACTTTTTTTTGTAACGAATGGTAGAAACATATTTAGCAGACTTATTTCTAAGATAAAAATAACATGAGACTGTTATTTATTATTTTTATAATTCTTAATCACAATTAACACGCAGCTTATTATTGATAACATACAGCAGAACAGCAATGCAATACATGTCACAATATTCCCTCTGCTCGGATGATTGTAAAAATTCACTCCATACATTATCGTTACTATTCCTATGCACGAAGTAATTATTCCTATAACTATCTGTAGCTTTAACAATTTCATTCTATCCATCTATAAATTTCTCTCCAGATTCAATGTTTCTTTGTTTATTATTTCTTTTGTTCTAATTAAAAATAAAGTGCAACAATATACTGATATAGACAATATTTGTAATCGTACATTGCCTCTTTGAAAAAAACAAATGTATCTACTCCAATCTGGAATAATATAATTTCATAACCATGCATACATATATTTATATCAGCATTTTTTGAAGAAATTCACAAATCACTTCCCAAAAGTGATATCAATGCACTTATCAGAATGTTGAAAGCAAAACTTTCTAAAAATACTCTATAATAAACTCAATTACTTTCTTAATCATAATTATCTTCATATCTCTTATAGTTATTTGTGGCAAATCTGGCCAACCATGTATCAGGCGGAAGTGTCCATAAAATCACCAAAATCCACACTATGATACCGATAGCCCTGTAAACACCACAAAGCTCCGTGCATGGTGCAATATCCAGACTCGCAAATACAGAAAAAACACCACAAATAATAAATGCAATACCAAAATACACCAACCAAAAATTATTCTCCCAGCGATTCTCAAAGAAAAACCCTTTTATTTTTCTCCGCTGTAATATAAGCAATACCACACCGGCTATAGTCATCGCTATATTAGCCGCTTGATAAACATATATTCCCAATATAAATGCAAGTAGTATCGGAGAAATAAAGACTCCGCATATTCTTGCTCCGGCTATGCCATCACTTGACACTTCATCTTTGATATTACTCATAGCACCTTTAATCTGTATTATAAAAAATACCAAATAAAACATAAGACCTGCTATCCAAGTCCAAGCCATTTGGGCAAGCCGAAAACTGCTTCTCCGATAAAGCAGCCTATTGCCAAAACACATAATTGTATGAATAAAACTTTTAAATTATTCTTCATAATCCCCCTTAATTTGTCACTCCTGTTTGC
>ERZ859937.847-NODE-847-length-11210-cov-1.745226_pt1 | contig 11210 bp, 10 predicted proteins | sample MGYA00509985_ERZ859937 | MGnify/ENA primary metagenome ERZ859937 (study PRJEB30046, sample SAMN00715169) | human gut metagenome | study: EMG produced TPA metagenomics assembly of the A metagenome-wide association study of gut microbiota in type 2... | reverse complement strand
GCTCTTCTGAAAATCAGATAGTTATCGCAAGATTTCTATCTGATTTTTGTTTTTAGAGAATGCTGAATTTAGTGTGGTTTAACCGAGTGAGTTAAACCAGGAAGTCAACCGAATGACGCAAAGCACAAATTCATGGTTATTTAAATAAGATATTTCTGAGAATATCATCTAACCACGGCTCTTTCATCTTTTCCACAAAAACATCATTCTTTAGTTGAAAAGCCTTTTTGTAAACACTCTGCATTTTCAAATTATAGCGCACCGTATCATAGCGGACTACTGACTGGTAAAATCCGGTATCAACAGCGACAATTTCATTTTCTATTCTCAATGTATCCTCAGCTGTATCGGAAACTCTTCCAGTCTCCATCTGTGCGAATGAAATGCAGCTACCTCCGATTAGAGCCAATAATGTTACCAATATTTTATTCATACGCTACTGTTTTCTACAAAGATACAATATTCAAAGAACAAACATCTCTTTTACAAAAAAAATTCCATTATACCATAAACGCTTATAAGGCAACGCACACATTTGTATATCAAAGTTCAGTTTTAGTTAATAAAATTATGTAAGTTTGTAAACGAATAAAAAGCTCCCCTCCAATGAACAACATCATTCATAAAATCAGGCAGATTTATCCGGTTTCCGAAGAAGCTCTTCAGGCATTGCTGATGAATATGCAGGTAAGACACTACCCTAAAGGAACTTATATAGTACAAGCAGGAGTGACAGACCGTTTGGTTTATTTCATTGAGGAAGGGGTCACCCGTTCCGTATTTCATCACGACGGACAAGATACCACCACTTGGTTCAGCCAGGAAGGTGATGTAACCTTCGGAATGGATTCACTGTACTATCAGCAGCCGTCAGTAGAAAGCATTGAAACTCTTTCGGACTGCAAAATCTACGTCATCCACATAGACAAGTTAAATGCTCTCTACGAAACATATATTGATATAGCCAACTGGGGCAGAATACTGCATCAGAACGTAAACAAAGAGCTCAGTCATATGTTTGTGGAAAGGCTCCAACTGCCTCCCAAAGAGCGGTATGAACAATTTAACCGCCGTTACCCCAGACTGATAAATCGGGTGAAGCTAAAATATGTGGCAGCCTTCCTGGGTATTTCCATCTATACTCTCAGCCGGGTACGCGCAAAAAAATAGAAGATTGCCGTTCTTTTTTGCTTTTAAGCAAAAGAACTTCGCTTCGCATGGCGTATCTTTGAGATCCGAAAACATTAACCAAACAACAGAAAAAAAACAGATGTCGCACATTTCATCTTCTGCCTTTTCAGACACCAAAGCACATTATGACCTTCTCGACGGGCTCCGTGGCGTAGCAGCCTTGATGGTTATATGGTATCATATATTCGAAGGCTATGCTTTTGCCGGTGGTAGCATTATCGAAACCTTCAACCACGGCTATTTAGCTGTAGATTTCTTCTTTATACTATCGGGATTCGTTATCGGGTATGCTTATGACGACCGTTGGGGCAGGAACCTCACAATGAAAAACTTCTTTAAACGGCGCCTGATACGTCTCCATCCGATGGTCATTATGGGAGCTGTCCTGGGTGCCATTACTTTCTGTCTTCAAGGATGCGTACAATGGGACGGAACACATATTGCCCTCTCCATGATTATGCTGTCCCTTCTTTGCACTATATTTTTTATTCCCGCAATGCCAGGTGCAGGTTATGAAGTCCGTGGTAATGGCGAAATGTTTCCTTTGAATGGTCCATGCTGGTCCTTGTTTTTTGAATATTTAGGCAACATCCTTTATGCCTTGTTTATCCACCGCTTATCAAACAAAGCCCTTGCCGTACTGACAATATTGCTGGGAGTGGCATTGGCATCATTCGCCATTTTCGACATCTCCGGATACGGAAATATGGGGGTAGGCTGGACACTGGACGGAATAAACTTTGGCGGCGGATTGCTGAGGATGCTTTTTCCTTTCTCCATGGGCATGCTTTTGTCGCGCAACTTCAAGCCTATCAAGGTGAAAGGTGCTTTCTGGATATGTGCCATTGCATTGGTTACCTTGTTTTCAGTGCCCTACTTGGAAGGTGCAACACCGGTCTGTACAAATGGCATTTATGAAGCGTTCTGTGTAATCATCGCTTTTCCGGTTCTCGTCTGGTTAGGAGCTTCCGGTACCACAACGGATAAAAAATCGACCCAGATATGCAAGTTCCTGGGAGATATATCCTATCCAGTCTATGTGATACATTATCCATTTATGTACTTGTTCTATGCATGGCTCATCAAGAACCAGCTCTTCACGTTGGAGCAGACTTGGCAGGTTGCCTTGTGTGTTTACGCATGGAACATATTATTGGCTTATCTATGCTTAAAATTCTATGATGAACCGGTACGGAAATATCTGGCCAGACGCTTCTTGAGCAAAAAACAATAAACAGTCCGTCACGGAGATTATGCTGATTCGCACAGATACAAATTCCCGATATAAATTCAATCTGCGCAAATCAGTATGATCTTTGTGGCGAACTGTTATTCCAGATAAAGCGGTTCCACTACTTCCATCACATTCTCATGGAACCACTCATCCAATTTTGCCTCTACCTTATCCTTTATCTGTGGAGTGATGTATTTCTTCATTTTCTTATAAGCATAGATTGCAGCAAATCCCTTCCCTACCATAAAGACTTGTCCCAAGAGGTCTTCTATACCGGCAGGAAACACAATGGCCACCAAAGCAATCATGATATTTGTCCTTTCACTCTCTGGAGTAGAATCAGCAGTCAGGACATAATAAGCTGTCAGTACGGGACGACCAGCTGCCCGACTACCTTTCTTTATATACTCCTCTACTTTAAGACGAATCTCGTCCATAGAAAAATTCATTTTCATATTCATAATCTCCTCTTTTTATTTATTAGACGCAGAAAGATGAAGTTTGGTTGCAAAAATCTGCAAATAACATAAAAATAGTTCTGTGGAACAATCACAGCCCCACAGAACTCTCATAAAACCATCTAATCTATACATGTAAATCTTACAATACTACAAATTTCACAATTTGTATATAATCAAGAACCTTATCCAAACTATAATTGAATTTCCTTACCGGAAACGATACATTTCTGTACATCTATTACCCCATATTTCACATCTATAAACGGCTTTCCTTCCTTAAGTCCAACATTACCAAAACCCGTTTCCGTAGACAAGAATGAAGTGAAATCATCTCCAATCCGCGAATCTATATACAAAATTTTGTCTACTGCATCATAGCGTATTCCCGTAAGGCCTTCTAGCATAGCATAACTGGCCATTGCACGAGCATACCATGCTCCACACTCATATTCATTAAACGGATTACGAACACGACCATTATAACGATCACGGCAAGTTCTCACTATTTCAAGCCCTTTTTCCACTTCTCCTTCAAACATAAGATGAGCAGCCACTTGATATTCAATTCCAGTCCACACTTCGTTACTGTATACAAAAGGCAATTTTAGCTTACCACCTTTCGGCCAGGTACAAAGTAATAATCCCCCATCCTCTCCCAATGCAAAGGTGGAACGTTGAGGGTTGACATGGTTACTTAAGCTCTTTTTAAAGTTATACTTATGGACAGAAATCAAATGACTTTTTACTTTCAGACGATCGACCACCTCCGGCATTCCACATACCAATGTCATCCAAGAGCCCAATATTCCGTCAGACAAACAACCTTTACCATACTGATATTTCGGACCTTCTTCTTGTAGGATTTTTAAAGCTTCTGGCGTATAATGGGTCACAAACGATTGGGCATCAACTGGGTCTGGAGCGTCCAATCCAGTCCATTGAATGTTCTGAATAAAATACTCTCCATCAAAAAGTTTGCTCTCCAAATATGCTTTACTTTTATTCATCAATTCTTCATAACGGGAAATATCATCGCCTACCGTTTTACCCATCAAGCAAATAGCTTGTAATGCTCCTACATAAAAACTGGTAATCATCCCATTCGCGCCCCAAAACTCTATATCATACGTATTATGGTGAGGTTCTTCAACAGCTCCAACCTCTCTCGGATCCCAAGTACGGATACAATAATCCATACTTTTCTTCACAGCTGGATACATCATCTTCAGCCAATTTATATCACCCATAATTCTCCATTCACGATATACCTTCATTATACCTCCTAATTGCCCATCTGCCGCCGAATGAAAATCATGGACAGTAGGACTGATAGGCAGATTCGTACGGAACACTTGATGTCCCCTTTTATCCTGGCTCACAAAAAATTCTGTTTCACGTAATGTACGTTCTAATTTTGGGAAAAGATGAGATACAGCTTGCGCATAATTCCAAACATGCGTGCATGAACCATGACAAGAGCCCCAATTATCATGACTTCCCTCCCAATTCCACATACGCCCATCGTATTGGCGAAGTACTGTAGTAGATTTCAATATACTCAAATTAGCAGCAACAGCCTCCTTAACTTCAGGTGGAAGAGTAGAATCATAGAAAGCATCAGTGAACAACTGAGTATTCTTTTTCAATGCATCATAATTATCCAACCAGTAGTTTGCAACATCTTGTATACTGCCAAACCTACTGCTATACCAAGGGCGGTAATTCCCTTCAAAATTATTCTCATAAGTATAACAGTTACTCAATTCATCTGGACAAACTGGTGCATCAGGGATATCAGTATCTGTACGTGGGATTCCACCTATTCGTTCTTGTGAATAAGGGACATGCCAAGCCATGTACAACCTTATATTACGAGTCTCACCAGGTGCTAAAGTAAACGGCACATATAACGAAGCTCCCACTGCTCCTTCCAAGCCTGCTGGATTCTCTTCCATTCTGCCCTCTTCCAAGTTATCCCAACAAATGCTCAATGGGTCGAACCAACCTCCACGAAACCAGTTATGATTAACTACCGTCTGGGGATTGTCAGTATAAATCATAAAATCACCTTGACAGAAAGGTTCATTCTCTGTGCCTGTCTGTCTTAGAATGAATCCATTCTTTGCTGCATCTATATACGCTTTACCTCTACCCGGAGTTTGCATAAAATTCATACTATTATATGAAAAGACGGCTTGTACTTCCTCATTACTGGTATTATGAAACTCATATTCAAACCCAGCAACCGGTAGACTTGAATTATCTTCATCCGTTGGTATAAATGGATTCCAGGCAACCAGTTTCACATCTATAGGGACATTCTGATCTGCCAACTCTACCTCCGCAAAAGGGAAACGTGACTGGAAACTATACTCCTTAAACCGGGGCATTCCCCATGAGCCGCCGTCTCCACGGCTGGAATTAGGAGCACCAAATTTTTTCCATTCTGGAACCGGCCCTTCCAGAATGCGTGTACCATACTCATAACCTTTCACATGAATTGCAGCAAACATCGTTGGTTCATTGAAAACATTCGGTCTATGACGTATAGACATATTACTCAATGCTCCTGTTCCTTCAATACAGAACATGCCCGTGCCTATACCTCCTATAGGGAAAGCTATTTTACGCGTATATTCACCTATATACTTCTCATTATAGCCACGTTCAACCGCACTCTCATGATGCCAGCACCCTTGAAAAATCAGTGCACAAACTACCAGACATATTAATAAATATTTCGTCATAAATACTGTATTTATTATCATTTTTTTATTTTGTATCAGGAGCTACAACTGTATAAACAGCACTACTTCTACCGGAAGAAAGGCGGAGATAACATTTTATATTTACTCCACTGAAAGATAAAGGTAACTGCAATGTATCCGTATAGAGTTTTCCATATAAACGAGGATCGGTACCATCTGTGGTATAATATATATCAGCACCCTCTACTGACGGCTTCAAATCCACTATCGCGTTACCGCCTCTAACAATAGCTTTATCCCAACCAATCGGTTCGGGAATACGGAAAGTAACCCCTTGTCTATCCAGTTCAGCCAAACATCCCGCTAATCTTTCACGGAAATCTGCATAATTCTTCTTTTCCGCAGGTGACCAACCTATTTCTGAAAGGGCCATAGCCCGAGGATATGCCATATAGTTCACTTTATCAGGATGATGTATAAATTCTCCCCAAACATTAGCTTGTACCCCCATTATATAACCGCATTGCTCTTTTGTAAGCTTAGGCGTATAAGGTTCATAGCTGTAGATATGTTCCAACGTAACCAGTCCTCCTATATTTAAAGGCTCATTAGTATAATCCTCACTCTGATAATAATCAATATACATATAGTTATTGGGAGCCATCACCACTTTATGCCCCATTCCCGCTGCAGCAATTCCACCGTTTTCTCCTCTCCAGCTCATTACAGCAGCATTCGGTGCCAGACCACCTTCTAAGATTTCATCCCAACCAATGATTTTTCGCCCCTTCCCCGTTACAAATTCATCCAAATGATGGATGAAGTAACTTTGCAATTCATGTTCATCTTTCAATTTATTTTCCTTAATGCGTCGTTGACACTTCGGACATTCTTTCCAACGTCTTTTAGGTGCCTCATCACCGCCTATATGAATATACTCACCGGGAAACAAATCTATCACCTCAGATAAAACATCTTCTACAAACCGATGGTTTTATCATTACCGAGACAAAGAACTTCCTCCTTAATACCCCAAGTTTCCGGTATCCGAAATGGTCCGCCCGTGCAAGACAGCTCCGGATATGTAGCTAAAACAGACATTGTATGTCCTGGTAAATCGATCTCCGGAACAATAGTGATGTACCTATCTGCCGCATATTGGATAATCTCCTTAATCTGCTCCTGAGTATAGAATCCTCCATGTGGAATACGATCTTGTTCTGTCGGATTATGCCCCCACTGAGTACTATTACGCCATGCCCCAATTTTGGTCAATTCTGGATACTTTTTTATTTCAATACGCCACCCGGCATCTTCTGTCAAATGCCAATGGAATCTATTTATTTTATAACGAGCCATTAAATCTATATACTCTTTTACATATTCCACTGAGTAAAAATAACGTGCAACATCCAACATCAAACCACGATAACCAAAACGGGGTTCATCATTTATCATAATATACGGAAGCTGTATGCATCCATTTCCCTTATCAACAAGTAACTGCTGCAATGTCTGAATTCCATAAAATATTCCAGCTTCACTTCCCTTGATTGTTACTCCCTTATCATCCACAACTAATGAATATGCCTCTAAAGGCATTTTCTTGTCTATCTGCAAATGAATGGCATTCTTTCCTTTCGATCCTTTCTTCAAAGTCACCCCAAACCGTCCATCTAAATAATTATTAAAGAGACTGACTGTTTTGGTAAGCGCATCATTACTGTAATTTATACGTGTATCGGCAGATACATCCCAAGAACCTTCTCCCATCACCATTTCTTTTGGCATAGGAATTACTGACTGTGCATTACAAGGTAACGTACCGAGAATAATACATATTACCAATATGTATTCCCATCTGATTTCGTGTTTAATCATGACTGTAATTCAATTTTATATCTATATCCTTTTGTTTATTCACCTTGATATTTACTGTCTCGAATCCTTTGGCAGAAACCGTTAGCACATCGTTTTCTACAGTCAGAATGGAATATCTTCCGCCTTCCTTACTTATAACCGTTCTACCAGAATAATTAGATTTGATTTCAATTCCACTTATAGGGGTTGCTTGTACATCTCTGACACAACCAGCAACCTTTATCTTTCTTCCTGGATTCTTCACAATTTCATCCATGCAGAAGTCGTTATGACCAAGACTATTACTAGTCACCGGCTGTCTGCCAACAAAGATTGTCCTTCGTAATCTGATATCATCTGAGGCTGTTCCTATCTGTATTTCATACTCCCCTTCTTCTACTACTTTTTTCATGCTCAAATCATATAAGGCCAATTCTTGTATTGGTAGCTTCAAAACAACTGTCTGCATTTCGCCTGGTTGTAAGAATGGTTTTGAGAATGCCTTCAGTTGCTTGACCGGAGTCACAACCGAACTGACCACATCTCGAACATAAAGCTGTACTACCTCCTTTCCCGCTACACTACCCGTATTCTTCAAAGATACACTGACAATCAAGGTATCAGATGGATGTAATAACTCTGCAGAATAATGAGCATTCAAATACTCAAATGTAGTATAACTCAATCCATGCCCAAAAGACCATAACGGAGCTGGTGAAGAAAAAACATAATCACGTCCAGGTTCATTTGGTCTACCAGGACGACGATAGAATCCTTTGTCCGTTGGCAAATGATTATAAAAAACCGGTAAATGTCCTACGCTCTGCGGAAACGAGAATGGAAGTTTGGCTGAAGGATTAATATTTCCCAATAACATATCAGCTATTGCATCTCCAGCTTTCTCACCACCGTACCATTGTACAACTATGGCTGGAATATGTTCTTTTATCCAAGAAATAGAAAAAGGCTTACCTGTAACCAATACAACTATAACAGGTTTTCCTATTGCATAGATTTCTTCCACCAATTCTTCTTGTACACCTGTCAGATCCAGAGAAGAGAGGTCAAACCCCTCCCCACATGTAGCATCTGAATAGTCACGTGCCAGTGAAGCACTAGAAGAACCAACAAATACAACAGCCATGTCACTCGCTTTTACAGCAGCTACAGCTTCATCAAATCCGGATTTATTATCTGTAATAAGATCACATCCTGCCGCATAATTTATTTTTATCTTATTTCCAACCCGTTTCTTTAGGCCTTCAAGTGGAGTAACCCCATCTTTATTACTCCGGCTCCATGTATAATCCCCGAACTGTACTTGATTAGCATTCGGCCCAATCACTGCTAATGATTTTATTTTATTCAAATTTAAGGGTAAAAGAGTATTTTCATTCTTCAATAAAACAATCGATTCATCAGCCACTCTGCGCGATAGCTCCACCGCTTCTTTAGTCGCATGGCTACTCCCGGCATGTCAGCGCCCTGATATGGATTCTCGAACAATCCTAATTCAAATTTAACACGTAAGATACGTCCAACAGCCAAATCCACATATTTTTCATCAAACCTGCCTTGCTCTATCAATTGCTCCAAAGCCCAATAGCAATTACTGGAAGCTTCCAAGTCCACCCCCGCAGTCAAGGCTTGGATAGCCGCTTCACTATCATCCTTAGCTGTATGCTGAAAATCCTTCAACATAGCCACTGCCCCCCAATCGGAATATACATATCCTTTGAATCCCCATTCATTGCGTAAAATATTCGTCAGTAAATAAGAAGAAGCAGAATTAGGGATGCCATTCCAAGAATTATAGGAGGTCATCACCGCCTTCACTTCCGTATTCCGAACAGCCATCTCATACGGCTTGATATGGATATTACGTATATCCCGTTCTCCACTCTCAACTGAAGCCAAGTTCAGCCCTCCCAAAGGAGCTCCTCCCGGTCCAAAAGGTTTCAACATTGGAGATATTCCTCCGTCAATATAACCTTTCACTTGTGCAATCCCCATCTGTCCCACTAGCCAAGGATCTTCACCAAACGATTCCTCAACACGCCCCCATCGCAAATCCCGAACAACATCAATCCTGGTGAAAGAGTCTGAATTACCCCTTGGGACCTTAATTCTGTAGCAATTGCTTTAGTCATCTGATAAGCCAAATCTAAATTAAAAGTACTACCAACGGCTACAGATTGAGGAAAAATGGTAGAACCATCATGTACCGAGCCATGTAAAGACTCAGTTACTGTAAAAACTGGGATTCCCAAGCGTGTCTCTTCAACCATATATTTCTGAATTGCATGAAATGCTTTCCGCACATTTTCACCAGTAAGATTGAATCCCTCAATACAGCCGTAACTAATATCACCAGCTGCATCTCTTAATTTTTGGTAATCCACCTCTTGACCATTGTATAATTGATAACCATGCAAATGACTTAATTGTGCTATTTTTTCTCGTAATGTCATTCTGCCCAATAAATCGTAACCCGTCGTTCAACAGACATACTAGAATCCTTGTACACCGGAATGCATTGAGCCATGGAATCTACGGCAATAAGAACCGACAATATAAAAGGTAATAACCATTTTTTCAAAATCCTATCTTCAAGTAACATATTTCAGTAATTCAAAAAGTAAATATAAATATCAATCTTATGGTATAGCTTGATGGTCTGTATCACGCATTCTATACCAATCAACCAACTTTTCTTTCTCTGGTAATTTGAACGCCAGAGGTACAGCTTTGTCTTGATACCAGAAAGCCGCCGAAGAGAATTTAAAGGGCCGGGTCTGCTCCGGTTTACGGGGATTTATAAAATCAAAAATAAAACTTTCATTGAAACAGATTGCATCTTGCTCATGATAACGATACATACTCACCATCGAACGGAGCGGATCCTTTATAGGAACTCCATGCAACTCTCCACAGAATTCACCTTCCCTAAAATACCAGCCACCATTAAAATAATCTTCAAGTCCAGAACCAACTATAGTCGGTACACTTTTGTCTTCCGTATCGATATAAATAAACTCGGGTGCTTCCAAATATCCCAAGTAGTTTGGAAGCCAACTCTGCATGGACAAGGAACAGCCAATAAAATGTCCATGTCCTTTAGTCTGCAATATGGTTAATGGTTCATAACCAGGATTGGTACCAGCATTATATAAACAATGGAATCGTCCCATACCCTCAGGTAAACTCTCCAATTGATCATAATTGGCATTTAAGAAAACGCTTGTAGTCAAACGGTGATGAAGATTTTCCACTTCTATCCTTACCTTTTTAAATGGCATCGGAAAATAACAATAGAAACCTCCACTGGACATACCTATATATTTGGACATATAATGCTTATATTCACAATGCCCTATACCAAAGAAGTCACCAATCGGACATTCTACAGAAGGATAGTCCTCACCATCCCAATAAATACGCAAAATCAGCATTTTCAAAATAGTAGGATCAGGCCACCGCTCCTTACTTAAATCCCAATTTTCCCAAAACCAACCATTAATAGTAAACCACATACGGGTAATTACACCAGGAGAAGTGTGATCTACCAGTACAGATTTCTCACCCGGTCCAACCAAATGGGCTTTAATCTTAGTATTCAAGTCAAAAGTCGTAAACTGACGAGATACAGCGTTACGCATAGTATGGATAGATGTAAAAGCAGAGGTTTGAATGTCTCTCCGTTCTTTCTTGATGGGATTCAATGCATGCCCTACACCAGGTAATGCTGCCAATCCT
>ERZ859937.846-NODE-846-length-11216-cov-1.462683_pt1 | contig 11216 bp, 10 predicted proteins | sample MGYA00509985_ERZ859937 | MGnify/ENA primary metagenome ERZ859937 (study PRJEB30046, sample SAMN00715169) | human gut metagenome | study: EMG produced TPA metagenomics assembly of the A metagenome-wide association study of gut microbiota in type 2... | reverse complement strand
AGGGATCTTTAACCGTTGTATAAATCATGCCTATCAAATTATAACGGATAGCATTGTTGCGAAGTCTGAATATTTGAACCGTGAACAGGCTGATGAACTGGAACAGCAGGAGTACATTCGTACCACAGATGAATTGGCACAACTTTATATCCGTTATTCCATACTGGATGATATTCAAAATTTTTACTCGATACCCGATTTCTTTTGGGAAAGCGGTTTTTATGAAGCCTTGAAGCCCGATAAAAAAGAAAATACCTTTTATTCTCTCCTCTTTCATTTGATTATTCCCGATACGAACAGGACAATTCAGTCTATGATGAAGAATTGCCTTATTTTTCCGTAGTAGTTAGAGTTGTTGTATTGGAAAGATATTCAGCATACTTGCGAAAAAAGAAAGAGGACAGAACGCAGACGGAAACGCAACCGCAGCAGGAACAGGAAGAACAGAAGCCGACAACAAACACCGAGTTTCCGATAAAAGCCGTACCCCCTATTGCTGAAACGGAAAATCCGTTTGGTTCAATTCTTAATGACAAACAGATAGAATTGATTGTAGATTGCATCAACGAGGTTAAAATGTTCAATGCCTCTGTAACTGTTGATGACTTGAAAGCGATACTTTCCTGTAAGCCTAATGCAATATTAAGGTCAAACAATAATAGATATGTAGCTTTCCTTTTTTCGGAATTAAGTAATAGGTCTTTGATTACCGCTAATTGGCAATCGGCTATTGCCAATAATAAACTATTTCTTTCCAAAGACAAAAGTAGGGATAAATACCTTAATCAAGGGGATTTAGCCACAGCAACTAATTATGTGAAAGGCATCTCCCATGAGAAAGGATTTGCAACCATATACAACTATATCAAACAACTGAAAAGACTTTAAGAATAGGTTAAGACCTCAAACATCGCTTAATCCACTATCAAGCTAATCCTCAATACCTTTGCCCTCGTTAACGAAAAGAAAACGAGGGTGCGCACCTTCATATTGTTTCACTTAATCCAAAAAAGCAATATGGATAAGACATTAGAGATGCGAGTTGAGGAACTCGAACAGATGTTGTTTTTAACTAAGAATGTGCTTAGCTTTGATGAAGCGAGCAAGTTTCTTAACCTTTCCAAAAGTTACCTGTACAAACTAACATCAGGTAACTTGATACCTCACTATAAACCACAGGGCAAAATGCTTTACTTTGAAAAGGTGGAGTTGGAAGCGTGGTTGCGCCAAAATCCTATCAAGACACAGGCGCAAATAGAACAGGAAGCGCAGAAGTATATTCTTAGTAACCGTCCTTTAAAGAAGTAAAGCTATGGAAGAAAAGAAAGTGACGGAGAAGAAGAAGAAAGAGGATGCTATGACAAGAGAAGATTTTGCAGTCCTTTGGAAAACCATTCATTTGAAGATTACCGATACTTACGATGTACCACCCGAAATACTTTGGGTAAATGGTTCAACTATTGGCACACTGGGAAATTTCAGCGCATCCACAGGTAAAGCCAAGAGCAAAAAGACGTTCAATATTTCTGCTATTGTGGCAGCGGCATTGAAGAATGATGAAGTTTTGCAATATTCAGCGTTCTTGCCCGAAAACAAGCGTAAAATTCTATATGTGGACACAGAGCAGAGCAAATACCACTGTCATAAGGTGATGGAACGCATCATGCGTTTAGCTGGTCTTCCTACCGATAAAGATAGAGAGGATTTTATCTTTGTTGTGTTGAGGGAATGCACACCCGACAAGCGAAAGCAGATAATAGACTATATGCTTGCCAATATGAAGGGTATAGGTCTTGTGATAATAGACGGCATCCGTGATTTGATGTACGACATCAACAGCCCCAGCGAATCATCCGACCTCATCAATCTATTAATGCGGTGGTCAAGTGAGTATAATTTACATATTCACACAGTACTACACTTGAATAAAGGGGATGATAATACACGCGGGCATATCGGGACGGAACTTAACAACAAGGCTGAAACCGTCTTGCAGATAACCAAAAGCACGCAGGACGTGGATATTAGCGAAGTAAAGGCGATGCATATCCGTGACAAGGACTTTGAACCGTTTGCATTTCGCATCAATGAAACTGCATTGCCCGAAGTTGTGAAAGACTATGTTTTTGAACAACCCAAGCAGAACCGCAACTTTCCGCTCACGGAACTTACGGAGCAACAGCACCGTGAAGCGTTGGAAAACGGATTTGGAAAGGATGTAGTGCAAGGCTATCCCAATGTTATCGCAGCCTTGAAAAAGGGTTACGCAAGTATCGGCTTTGAACGTGGGCGCAATATTCTCGTGGACTTGAACAAATTCCTTGTAAACAAGCGCATGATAATAAAAGAGGGGAAAGGCTACAAGTACAATTCTGATTTCCACTACTAAAACAAGTTTGGTTTAGTCCGTGTGTATATAAAGAAGGAATGGACTTCTTTTCATTGTACGATTAAGTACAAGATAAGTTTAGTACAGTTCGGGTGTATATATAGCGGACTAAACGGAACTGATTCAATTATTCATTCACCAATACATTCAGATTATGACAATCGAAGAATCCAAAAATATAAAGTTGGCAGACTATCTGCACAGTTTAGGCTATAACCCGATAAAGCAACAGGGCAATAGTCTTTGGTACAAATCACCGTTGAGAGAAGAACAAGAGCCTCTTTTAAAGTGAATACAGACCGCAATTTGTGGTATGACTTTGGAGCAGGAAAAGGCGGTAACATCCTTGCATTGGCACAGGAACTTTACGCATCTGACAGTTTACCCTACCTTTTAGACCGTATAGCGGAGCAAAGCCCCTCTATCCGTCCCGTTTCTTTTTCCTTTCGCCAGCAGTCATCAACACAACCGAGTTTCCAACATTTGGAAACAGTACCGCTTTCTTCTCCTGCCTTGTTTGCATACTTGCAGGATAGAGGCATAAATACAGCACTTGCGAAAAAAGAATGTATGGAAGTCCGTTTCTCGCTCAATGGTAAATGGAACTTTGCCATCGGCTTTCCTAACGCATCGGGAGGTTATGAGGTACGCAATAAATATTTTAAAGGCTGCATAGCTCCTAAAGACATCACCCATATACGGCAGACTGGAGAACCTAAAGCAACTTGCTATGTGTTCGAGGGTTTTATGGACTATCTTTCTTTTCTGACCTTGCGACAGAAAAATTGTCCTGATTATCCCGACTTTGACAAGCTGGATTATCTTATTCTGAACTCTGTTTCCAATCTTTCCAAAGCCTTGTACCCGTTGGGGAATTATGAGAAGATACATTGTTTTCTCGACAATGATACAGCAGGGATAAGAGCCGTACAGGAACTTTATAAAGAGTACAGTCTCCGTGTCCGTGATTCCTCGCGCATTTATAGTGGCTATAAAGATTTGAATGATTATTTGTGTGGAAAACGGTTGGTACAGTCGGCAGACTTGACACAGCAAACCAAACAATCACAGACGGTCAAACAAGCCGACAGGCAGGAACAACAACCAGCCAAAAAGAGAAGCAGAGGGTTTAGAATGTAGTTGCCGCACGCTTCCCACAGGCTTTTGAGTAAGGAAAAGCCATAGCTCAATAGGGCGTTTTCTTCACGCAGTGCAAGCACCGCTAAAAACACCCTATCGAGCAAAGGGGCGATGCCCCTTTTGAAACCCCGTGAGCCATGCGGCGAATGTGCGAGGCAAACGGAATTGTCTAACGAAAAACAGTATTCAATATGGGATATTTTACTCTTGATTTCAAGAAAGCAAAGGGAGCATCCGATGCTCGTATGTCCGACCATATCGAGCGCAGGGTGATAGCTCCGAATGTGGATTCTACACGTACACATCTTAATCGTGAACTGGTGGAACTTCCCGAAGGTGTGACGGTACGTGATGAAGCGATAGCATATCGCATCAAGTCGGCGGGCATCAAACGGAAGATTACTCCCGACCAAGTAAGGGCTATCCGTGTCATGATGTCGGGAACACACGAGGATATGATGAAGATACAGCAAGACGGGCGTATGAATGAATGGTGCAACGACAGTATGGAATGGTTGCACAAGACTTTCGGACGGGAAAATACCGTTTCAGCAGTTCTGCACATGGATGAAACTACACCTCATATACACGCCACCATCGTACCGATAGTAACGGGAGAGCGCAGGAAGGCAAAGCAGAAGCAAACGGACGGTAAGCGTTCCTACCGAAAGAAAGCGGATGCAGCCCGACTGTGTGCCGATGATGTATTGAACCGTGACAAGTTGATAGGTTACCATGACGACTACGCCAAAATCATGGATAAATACGGTTTGCAGCGTGGTGTGCGTGGCTCGGAGGCAAGGCACGTCACCACCGCCCAATATTACCGTGATTTGAAACGGCAGACGGGCAAACTGGAAACGGGCGTGCAGCAACTCCAAGAGGAAAGGGAGGAAGCAGAGAAGCAGTTAAAACAGGTTAAGAAAGAAATAGGAACGCAGAAACTTGAAGCGGTCAAGACCGAAGCGAAAGCCGCTATTATAGCAAAGGTAGGTTCTTTTTTGGGGAGTGGTGAAATAAAGGAGTTGAAACAGGAGAACAAGCAGTTGTATGAGGAAGTTGCCACTCGTGACGAAAGTATAGAAAAACTGCAAGCCCTGATAAAGGAGCAGCAGAAACAATACCGTAAGGAATTGACAGAAGTACAGGCAAGGAGCATTAAAGAACAAAACGGACAAAAAGCTAGAACGGATATTATGCAGAAATGGATAAACCGTGCTTGTAAGTGGTTCCCACTTTTTGATGATGCATTTCGTGTAGAAAAACTTTGTCGTTCAGTAGGTTTCACATCCGAGCAAATCGACCGACTTTTTACGTTTAAACCTTTGGAATATAGTGGAAATATCTATTCAGAGGAACATAAACGGGGTATCTCTGTTACGAAAGCTATTGCCCAAATAAAAATAGCACAAGATGGAAAGAAGCAGCGTTTTATTCTATGTATCAATGGAAAAAATGTTTTTGAATGGTTTAAGGAGCAATTTGAAAAGTTGCGCCAAATTATACATCCAAACTTACAGCCGCTAATAAAAAACAAGCGATTGAAGCTGTAGCCGTTTAAAGAACTTAATTTCAATAAAAAAGGAACAAACTAATGAATGTTAGTCTGTTCCTTTTTTGTAAGTTTGTGTGCTATAACATTTAATATTATTATACTATGCAATATCCATCATTAGAAGAATATAAAAGAATAATACAGGAAGGAACATTTGAAATTAGAGATTGCTCTAATTTACATTTGTTTTTTTGTGATGAATTTAGATGTGGAGATAGATCGGTTGTCTTTAAAATGCATGATAAGATAAAAGATAAAGATTATGCTTTAAAATGTTATCTTTCTGATTCTATTATAGTTTATTCTAAGAAGAATTACGATATTGATGTTGAGCTTGTAGGTTATAGAGAAAGTAGGTATTGTGAGTATGAGAATTATTTTGCCGAATTTCCTTCGTACATTACACCTTTTAAACACATCACCTTATCAATAAATTCATGTCTATATACAGGAAATGTTTTCGCTATTTTAATGGATTGGGTTGATGGTCAAACCTTGAAAGATTATTTAAATGATCTAAATGTGTGGATTCCTAATGAATTGGCAAGGCATCAAATGGTTTATTTACGATTTGTACAAATTGCATCAGAACTTATAGAAAGCGAGTATGCTCATGGAAATATAAAACTTGATAATATTATTATTCAAGATGATAATGATATAAAATTAGTTGGTTATGATAATATGTATATTCCATCGCTAAAAGGAGAACAATCTTACTTTAATTTAATTGGTATAAAAAAAAGTAGAATAGAGGAATATTCTTTTTTAGGAGATTCAGAAGAAGCCTTTCATCAAGCGAAACTTGAAGATAGGGTACAACAGTATGATGAATATATGGATTTGATTCCATTGTTGTGGATTACGATAAATCTTAAATTCTATTTAAATAAATCACGGAATAGCACACTTGCTCCTTTTTTGTTTGGACGTGGCGATACTGCAATGTTGTTTCCATGTGGTATGAATCTATTAGATAATGACCAAAATATAATAGAACAGCTAATTCTGATTGGTGAACAACATGGAATGGGAGCTTTATTATCTTTATATCTATCTGCTCTTAACCTTGGGAAAATTAAAGCTGAATCTTATGTAATAGCAGCTTTAAATATAGCAGAAATTGAAAAACGTATCATAGATAACTATTATCAGTTGGATAGTGACTACAGCAGTATTCGAAACTCTTATTATATAGAAAGTATATTGGAAAAAAATAGCTTTGAGGCTTCTTTTTCTCTTCAAGAATTGTTGATTTATAAAGATATATTACGATGGGATGCAATCAGTAGAAATCGAAATATAGTATGGAGTAGAGATGTTATTGAGAAGCTTAAATATTATATTAATTGGACTTATTTGTTCAGAATCAAGAATTAGACTTCCTTTCAGATGAGAAAAAGAGTTTCTTAAGGTCTGGATGTTTATGGGTAAATAGATATTTTGAGAGTTTGGAATGTTTGTATTTTGATTTTGGTAAAAAAGAACTTGATGCCTCCGATTTGAAACAAGAAATGTTTTTTTGGTTTTGGAATTTTACAATCGAATGTTTTGATGAAAAAGGTAATTACTTTTACTCTGTGGATAGCTTGAAACCAGTATTATGTAAATATTGGGTAAATGCTTCAAATTATGACAATTGGTATCAGAGGAGACTTGAAAAGAAAACATTCTGTTTGCCGGTAGAATTTATTCTTGCTTTTACATATTATGAAGATAATTTTGAAAGTGACTTTAATGAGTATCCTACAATTGAAGTGAAAGGAGTTACCAAACACTATGGGGATATGTATGAGGATTGGGAAGAATTAGAAACTGAAAGCGTAGATAAATTAGTAAATAGCTATTTATGTTTAGATGAACAAGTTTGTATAAATTATGAATTAATTCGATATTGGATAGATCAGGAAGCATTAAATACTCAATGTTGGAAAGCATTATCTGCAAATAGGAACTTTATAAAGTCTGATGACATAATTGAATCTTTTGTTGATTACTGGGATTGGTCTATACTTTGTGATGAAGAGAACCTACCTGTCGGAATTTGGACAGTTGATTTTTTGCAAAACTACAAAGATAGATTAGATTGGAATATTCTTAGTGATAAAAAACAGATAGGCAACCTTATGTGGAATGGCGAATTATTGAATTTATTTGTCGATAAATGGAACTGGTATGTCTTATGCAATAACCAATCTGAAACATTATGGACAGTTGAGTTATATCAGATGTTTAAGGATAAATGGATTGAACAGGGAGTTTCCTACCCTATTGTGTATAATAAATTGAAAAATGAACGTTCTGATATAGAAAAAAGTTCTGAAAGAGAATTGGAACGGGGCAAAATTTTGTATGTAATTGTAATATTGATCAGAGTGTCCAATTTATCCATGACAATTTTTCTAAAATATCAAAATCAAGTTTGTATGGATGGAATTCAGAAAAACTAAATTCTTCGGTTCGGTGGAGTTATACATTACTATCTGTTTATGGAGATAAATGGTCATGGACGGATATACAAAGAAATAAAGAAATACCTTGGAAGCTTTCATGGTTAGTTAACTTTCAAGATAGAATATCGTGGAAAAGTTATGATGGTCTTTATCTTAATCCATACATACCGTTAACTCCACAAATTCTGAATGAAATTGAAAAAGAAAAAATTTCTTCATGGCAATTATGTGATAATTCACTGTTTGTTAATAATGTTGATTTATTGGCAAAATATTGGGATGAAAATGTAATTACTAGTTTAAAAGATAAGAAACGTAAAAAAGAACGACAAAATGTAGGATGTGATATTAATTCTCTTCTAAAAAAATATTCGACTGATACTACGAATAAAAATACGGAGAATGTGGAAGTTAGGTATTTTAAAACAGGATGTTCTGTTTCAATTAGTGATATAGAAGAATCTTTGAAAGATACTTTTGAAAGTAAATATGGAAAAGAAAAATATTTGGATTGGTCTAAAATAAGTAATGATAAATATCTAATTTGGAGTGATAAGTTTATTTCAGAACATAAAGAACAACTGGAATGGGGAAAGATTAATTGGGATAGTCATCGTGTTGGTCGAGAAGGCGATTATGAGGATGAGTGTACGGTTAGTGGATTATGTGCTAATCCTGCAATTCATTGGTCTAAAGAGAGATTGCAGCTATTTAAAGACTCTGTGGTATGGAATGTGTTGGCTGCGCGAGAAGATATTAAGGTTCCGTGGTTTTGTGCTAATGAGCAATTGCGGAAAGAGTGGTATGAAAAACTATGGAAAGATATATTTCCGTGGATGGAAAGCTATAATGATGTTGATATTAAGGAAATTAGTATTCGTCAAAGTATATATTGGGGGGAAGAGGAACTTCAGGCGTTTAATTGGATATATGATGGGTACGATTATCTTTATCGTGATGAATCTGATATAATGAGATTGTTTTGGAAAAATATATCTAATGCGTCTAATGTGCATTGGAGTGTTAGTTTAATACAAAAATATATTCAAAGATGGGACTGGAAATCTTATCCAATAATCAAGCCGTTATAATTCAAAATGATATTTTAACCTGTTTTGAAAAGAAGTTTAATTGGAAGAGTGGTACTATACTGAAGCATTTACTAAATCATTGGGACAGTTTGGAATTATATAAAGACTTGGTGGATTGGAATCTGTTGTGTAGATATTATTGGGTAGGAAATGAATTGTTTTTAGAGGAATATGCTAATAACATTGATTGGACTGCTATATCAGAAAATGTACAAAATACTTGGTCTGTAGAATTTATTGTAAAATATGAAAATTATCTGGATTGGGATGCCTTGTCTTCTAATTCTTCTGTATTTTGGGATATGAAACTTATTTCAAGATATGAAGACAAAATAAAGTGGGATAAATTAGTAGGCAATAAGGGTGTACGATGGAGCAAGGATATTATAGAGAAATACCATTCTTTTATTGATATAAATGTCTTATATGACGAAAGTAAGTTTCCTTGGGATTTTGTCGTTAATTCATCATTAATTGAAGTGGATTGGAGAAAAATAAGTCAATCTTCTGTGTGTACACATAACTTTGTTCAAATCTATAAAAAGTGCTTAAACTGGAACGATTTAAGCCGTAATAAATATCTATTATGGACTATGGATTTTATCAATGAGTTTAGTGACTATTGGAATTATGCTCTTTTAAGTGCTAACGAAGCATTACCATGGTCAGAAGAACTTATTGATAAATACATAGACCGATGGAATTGGAATGTTTTACCTTTAAATAATGCAGTATCATGGAACGAAAAATTAGTATGTAAATATTTTAGTAGGTTGATTATAAGGAATATAAAGCGTTATGCTACTGAGTGTAAAGAAGGTAAAGAGTGTAGAATAAGTACGTTAATTAACGGCCGGAATTTTCCTTGCTATGCTATAAGTGATAGATGGGAGCTAATCGTTTTTCTTGAAACAGTAAAAAGGAGTTTGGTAAATTCTGATGAACCGTCAGGAGATTATTGTAATTATAGGAATATTTTTGAGACTGTTTATGATGATTTAGAGGATGAATCTTATAATAATGAGGACGACTATCAGAGTGATTGGGGAAGTGCTTACGACAATCCTTATTATAATGACAATTTAGATATGGATCAGCAATCGCCTGAGTTTTGGGACAATCTTTAAAAACGTAGGATTTGTTGATAATTAAAGCTATGATAAATTTTGTATTTGCAATGGAATTGGTTCCCAATAAAGGTTTAGTACGTTTTTTGTCTATATATACAAAACGTACTAAACTTATTTATATTCGCAGCAAAACATACATGTTGGCGAAAAGAAAAAGATTATTTCTTTTTTCGCCAGCTTTATTTTTGTGGTTGGGCCCTTTTGCTACCTTTGTATATGAAGCCCACTACTAAGCGAATTTCTTCGTTTTTTTTGTTACTATTTTGTTACCCACTGTTAGTAATTGGTGGGCTTTTTCTTTGATAATCAAATTGATATGATTGCTAATATATAATATGTGGCAAAACATCATCAATAGTTATCAGTTGTGGAAGAAAAGAAAAAATGAGATGAAAAATTAGGCACTGACATACAAGCGGACACTAAAGATAAAATTAATCGGAGGTTATAACTAAAAGTTATTTTAAAAAGCGGAGAGAAAAGGGTGATAAATAACTATCGTAATCCATCACCCCCGTCCATAATGACTATTTTTTAATTATCTTCGTGGTAACTTTACTACCATTGAAGATCCTTAAAACAATATTTGTCTTATGGACTGTTGCCTTAATTTTGAATATTTTCATATCACATAAAAGGAGCGTTTTATAGGCCCCCTTTCATTTAGCCTATAATCACTCTTAATAAAACTAAGGCACTCTCTCCGCTTTATTTTATAAAAATACAGTTAATAGTAATTTGTTCTTATTTTCCTTTAGAATTATTTGCATAATTCTATTTATTTTTCTATATTGCGGTATGATATAAAAACGCTGCATTATGGCAACAATAAACAGCTTTTTGGAGTTTATGCAGGTTTTTCCAAATGAAGACTCTTGCATACAATATCTTGAGAAGAAGAGAGGAAAGACAAAATCATATCCCCTTTCGACTCTACTTCTACGGTTTATAAATGTAAGGGCCATAAATATCGCTGTAAAAACACAGGGAAGTATTTTACTGTAAAGACCAACACTATCTTTGCCAAATCAAAAATTCCTTTGATTAAGTGGCTGTATCTTATTTTCATCTATACTAAACATAAAAGAAGTCTTTCCTCTCATCAAGCTGCTAGAGATTTAGGTGTGACACAGAAAACGGCATGGTGCATGATGAATAAGTTAAGGGAATTGACCAAAAGGCAAAATGAATCTTCCCCAGAAGATTTTGCAGCAGTAATATGGGGATGCGAAATAGATGAATCTTATATAGGTGGAAAGAACAAAAACAGACATAAGAATAAGAAAGTAGAAAAATGCCAAGGAAGGAGCTATAAAGATAAGGTTCCCGTATTTGGTATTCTTCAAAGAAACGGCAAATTAATAGCTAAAGTAGTAGAAAGGACAGATATGGAACATCTTCTTCCGATTATTAATGCGAATCAGTAGTTGAAATACCTACTTGATTCAGTTAGTTAAA
>ERZ859937.845-NODE-845-length-11216-cov-1.722695_pt1 | contig 11216 bp, 11 predicted proteins | sample MGYA00509985_ERZ859937 | MGnify/ENA primary metagenome ERZ859937 (study PRJEB30046, sample SAMN00715169) | human gut metagenome | study: EMG produced TPA metagenomics assembly of the A metagenome-wide association study of gut microbiota in type 2... | reverse complement strand
GTTTGCCGTTATCGTCAATGACATAGGCGAAGTGAACATTGATGCAGACCTTATACAGAAAGGTGGCGTGGTGGGAAAGAAAGACGACAGCCTGGTAGCTCTGCAGAATGGCTGTATCTGCTGTACGCTGAAGACAGACTTGATAGAGCAGATGTTCGAAATCATGAAGATGCAACGCTTCGACTACATCGTGATTGAAGCGAGTGGCATCTGTGAACCGGAGCCTATTGCCCAAACACTCTGCTCCATTCCTCATATGGGAGGAGCGTATACTAAATACGGTATTTGCCGCTTAGACTGCATTACCACCGTGGTGGACGCCTTACGTCTGCAAAGTGAATTTTCTTGCGGAGATGATTTGACACGCAAAGGCATTGATGAGGAAGATATAGAAAACCTCATCATTCAGCAAATTGAGTTCTGTAATATTATCCTGCTGAACAAAGCAGCAGAAGTACAGCCCGAGGAATTAAAACGTATCAGGCAGATTATCCACACCTTGCAACCCGGTGCCCAAATTATAGAGTGCAATTATGCAGATGTAGACCTGGATAAGATTATCCATACCCACCTCTTTAACTTTGAACGTGCCGCAACTTCCGCCGGATGGATTCGTGGCATAGAGCAACAAGTAAGCGAAGAGGAGGAAAAAGAGGCGCATTACCATCATGAAGAGGGTCATCATCACCACCATCACGAAGGAGGTGAAGTAGAAGAATACGGTATTGGCACATTTGTCTACTACCGCCGTCCTGCATTCGACATTCATAAGTTCGACCACTATGTCGCTACCAAATGGCCCCGCCGCGTTGTCCGCGCCAAGGGTGTCTGCTACTTCAGCCACAACCGCGACATGTCCTTCCTCTTTGAACAAGCAGGTATACAGAAGAAAATAACTGAAGCCGGACAATGGTATGCCACCGCCCCCGAAGAAGACATGATAGAACTGATGCGCCAAGAACCGGGATTGCTAAGAGACTGGGACGAGCAATACGGCGACCGCATGCTGAAGATAGTATTCATCGGACAAAATATGGATAAAGAGCAAATCATCCGCGACTTGGACAAATGCCTTGAATAACTTCCTAAAAAAGTGCTCCCCGTCATTCCGATCTTAAGAACAACGGGGAGCATCGTCCCAGACGCGTAACTCTATTTTAAGAATCAAGAACCATATCAATTCTCCGTAAAACGGAACATTTTGAAATACACCTTCTGCTCTGTGTCGGATACATTCACCAGCCTCATCTTCGCAACGCTCAAATCCTTGAGAGATGCCTTCACCTGCGTTCTGTATCCCGGTTTCAAATCCACCGCCTGCCAGTTTGTACCATCCGAAGTTACTTCCAGTTTAAACTTAGAATTAGCCACCTCCGCATCTCCCAAATCAATAAGCACCGAACTCAACTGGCGGGCATAATCCATCGAAATGGTCAGCACACCGCCTGCCTGCCAGTTGATGACTTCATTGGACGGAATAATTGTATTCACCTTCCCTTCTGCTGAATAGGAAGCGAAGCCAACTGATTCACGTCGCTCTTCAACGTTAGGGAGAATAAACAGCCTTTGTATCAAGCCCGGCATGGAACGCTGCATTATAGCCCGTTGTCGCCGCTTCGAACAAAGCATTGAAAGTAGGCATCAGATGCAGGCTGCCGCTCTTTATGCCCGCTTTATATTGGGCATCCGTCTCACCCATCAGCACCAGCAGGGCGCGGGCGTGTTCGTAGCTACCTATAAATGCATCCTTCTGCTGGCGCAGGCGTATCATGTTCAGCACCTCCGCACCATACTCTCCCACTTGTTTGAACTGAATGAGCCAAGGCCTTATTTCAGTTATCAACGGACGATTCTCATTTCCCGACGCAAGCAATCCATCAGCGGCAACGATTATCTTCCGGCATTCCTCAGCTACCTGCCGATAGGCATCTTCATCTATCTCGTTTTTCTCTTGATAGGCTTTCAACAAGGCAGAGAGAGCAGGCTGAATGGCAACGGACTCTTCACGACGGAAGCGATGTCCATTCTGTCCCGGGTCGGAATTATGAGCAGCGAAGATTTCCAAATATTCGGCATGAAGTGGCATAAGGTCTCTGACTGCATGTTTCCAAGAAGTTTCACTATCATAATTCTCCATATTCCAAGTATAATCAGCTACACTGTACAGAGAGATTTTGGAAGCCTCGGCATGTTCCATCGGATTGGAAACAAAAGCAGACATATCATCTTTTACATCAAGCCCGTTTCCATAAACCGGCCCTAGCAGCAAATGGTCTTGTACATAATCCGAAACGGGGAAATTCCACCAAATGTACGCCTTACGTTTCAGCAGCGGATTGACGAAGTCCAGCGTAGACTTATCTATAGTAGCAACTACCATATCACCGGTCCACATCACCTTGATACCCTCGTTCAACTTATCACCAAGCGTAGTGAGATAGCCTCCCTCCACATCGGTCCATGACTTGTTGTACTCTGTGGGACACAATATCAATGGTGCAACATCCCGCTTGACTTTTACAAAATGGTCGTCAATATAGTTCAACAGTTCAGCCTGCTTGTCTGCCTTTGTCCCCTCACCCGAAATATCATCAAAGAAAACGGCAAAACCACGCACACCCAACTGGTACATGCTTTCGAACTTCTGCAACAATAACGAGCGGTCTTCTTCATTCCAGCGAATATCCTGACCCGGATGAATGGCCCAATAGAAAATAACATTGTTCTCCTTCGCCCTATTCACCAATACTTTCAACTCTTCTCCTTCTCGAGCAGGATAAGGCTTGCGCCAGTTGGGAGTCCGGTGATAAGGATCGTCTTTCGGTCCATAGATATAGACATTCATTTTGTTCCGACCATAAAAATCAAGCTGGCGTATACGCGCCTCCTGACTCCAGGGAGCACCGTAAAAACCTTCTACCACACCCCGATAGGGAACATCAGGATAGTCCGTCACTTCAGCCAAAGGCAGCTTGTCTAAAGCAAGCAACTGCGCAAGAGTCTGTACACCATAGTACGCTCCCCGTTCGTCAGCACCGGCTATGACGATGCAGTCTTTTTCTATTTTCAGGAAATAACCTTCGGATTTGCGTGGAATCCGATGTTGGTATTTCTTGATAATCTTATCTCCTTTCACTCCTATATATACACGGAAAGAAGCGCCAAGCACCTCTTCCGGCATCAATGAACGGAGTAAAGGCAACGCAGGTCCGTCCTGCACGGAATTGCCGGAAAGGATCTGGTATTGTCGGGGAATATCAACAGAATCTTTTTGCGTAATATATTCTTGGGGAGTAGGTTGCAAATGAAACTCTTGCGCACAAAGCGTCGCTGTCGTCAGCATACCGAATGCTCCCAGTAACAGTAGTTCTTTTCTCATAAGCGGATTATTAAATTAAGGAATATCTATGTATTAAGAAAACTCTTCCATGCATTCAAGGTTGATACGTTCAAAAATAAGAAATAAATATGAAAACACGTACAAATACAGACATTTATTTCAGTTTAAAGATTCATTTATTCTGCATCCGTTTGAGTTCATCGCACACAGCCGGATGCAGGAAGTAGCGTACGTCTTTTCCCTCCTCTATGGCCCGACGGATAAAAGTGGAGCTGATTTCGAATACCGGAGAAGAAACTGTCCGCACATTCTGCGGTAAAAAGGTGGCCTCTACCGGATAGCCGGGACGGGGATAAACCAGAAGATGATTTTCGGCAATAATGCGTTCCGACTCGTACCAACGGTGGAACAGCCTCCAGTTGTCCGAACCAATGACAAGATGGAAAGTGTGTTGGGGATAAGTCCGTTTCAGCGCATCCAACGTATGAACAGTATAAGAAGGCCGAGGCAGATGGAATTCAAAATCGGAAGCGCGAAACTTGGGATAACCCTCAGTGGCTAGCTGCACCAGCTTCAAACGTAACTTGTCATCCATCAGATCGTTTTCTTCCTTCAGCGGATTGTGGGGGGTGACCATAAACCACACTTCGTCCAGGTCCCCGTATTCGCAAAGATAGTTGGCGAGGGCCAAATGTCCGATGTGTATCGGGTTGAACGAGCCGCTGAAGATTCCTATATTCATTTATTCTTATTCATATACAACCTTACAAAGGACGTCTTTGCAACGCACGCCAGGCAGCCCAAGCATTGAAAATCGTCACTACAGAGATAAGAAACATTGAAATACTGGAACGAGGCTCGCCATGATGTATATACAATACACCCACAACAAGGGAGCAGACGAACAGAACGCTATTAATAATTAGCAATGCCTTGTTCAGCTTCGGGCTATTCTTCCTCCTCGGTGCCAACTGGTTGTACACTCCTCCACGTTGTTTCATTCGTTCAAGAATTGAGAGATTACTTTCAATGCTTCCGCTTTGGCTGTCTCCAGGTCATCGTTCACAATCACGGTATCGAACTTCGGTGCAAAGCCCAGTTCGTATTCGGCTTTCGCCACGCGGCTCTCTATCACTTCGGGAGCATCTGTTCCGCGCCCCACCAAGCGTTTGCGCAATTCCTCCACTGAAGGTGGCTGAATGAAAACAGACAAAGCACGCTCACCATAGAATTTCTTGATATTGCAACCACCCACTACATCCACATCGAACACTACATTCTGTCCGGCAGCCAATTGCTTTTCCACCTGCTCCTTCAGTGTTCCGTAAAAACGGTCCTGATATACCTCTTCATACTCCAGGAATTCATCATTGGCTATGCGACGACGGAACTCGTCAGGAGTCAGAAAGAAATACTCCACTCCATCTTTCTCCGTTCCGCGGGGCGGGCGGCTGGTCGCTGAGATGGAGAATGCCAAGTTCAGATTTTGAGTCAGCAGATAGTTGATAATCGTTGACTTGCCAGAGCCCGAAGGGGCTGAAAATATGATAAGTTTTGCCATCGAATTATTTACGATTTGACGATTTACTATTTGATACTACATGACGTTCAATACTTGTTCCTTGATTTGCTCCAATTCATCTTTCATCTGAACGACAATCTTCTGCATCTCCGCATGATTGGACTTACTGCCCAAGGTATTGATTTCGCGTCCCATCTCCTGGGCGATGAACCCTAACTTCTTGCCTTGTCCGGTTCCGGTTTCCAGCGTATTGATAAAATATTTCAGATGATTGCCAAGACGCTGTTTCTCTTCGTTCACATCCAGCTTTTCGATGTAGTAGATGAGTTCCTGCTCAAGGCGGTTCTTGTCATAATCCACACTTAAGGTCTTTTCCAGTGCATCTGTAATACGTTCCTTCACTTTGGCTACACGCTCTTTCTCATAGGGAGCGATAGTCTCCAACAGATGGGAGATGTTGGAGATCTTCTCACGGAACTTCTTTTCAAGGGCAGCTCCTTCCTGCTTACGGAAGTCCACCAGCGCACCAACAGCCTTTTCCACAGCCGAATAAACCACAGCCCATTCCTCCTCACTCAGTTCCTGCGTATCATTCTTAGTCATCACATCCGGCATACGGAGTAACGTGGCAAACCAGTCCGTCGCATCCGGCACAGGTATTCCTAGATTTTCTGATATAGCACAAATCTGCTTGTAATATCCCTCCACCAATGTCTGGTTGATGGGAGTGACGCTTTCCGCACTCTCTTTCTTTTCTATCCAAAGGCTGAAATCCACCTTTCCGCGCTCCAGTTTCCGTGATATTTCATTACGGATTTCCATCTCCTTCTCACGATAAAGCGGAGCAATGCGGGCAGATAGGTCCATTGCCTTACTATTGAGCGACTTTATTTCAACGTTGATTTTCTTATCAGGCAGTTCGACGGTTGCTTTGCCGTAGCCTGTCATGGATTGTATCATAATGTTATAGTTTTGCGCAAAATTACACGATTATTTTAATTAGTGAAAATAATCACGTAAATTTGCCACAATAAAATTCAGAATAGAAGCTATGTCATGTATCTTGCATATTGAAACGTCCACTTCTGCCTGCTCCGTAGCCGTGAGCGAGGACGGACAGAACGTTTTCAAGAAAGAGGACCTGAATGGCCCTTCACACGCCGTTTCATTGGGAGTCTTTGTGGACGAGGCGCTATCCTTTGCCGATAGCCATGCCATGCCGTTGGATGCAGTCGCCGTGAGCTGCGGCCCTGGTTCGTATACCGGGTTGCGTATCGGCGTGTCGATGGCAAAAGGTGTCTGCTATGGACGTAACCTGCCACTTATCGGGCTGGAAACCCTGAAAGTCCAGTGTGTACCGGTATTGCTCTACCACGATGAGTTACCCGACGACGCATTACTCTGCCCGATGATTGACGCCCGCCGCATGGAAGTCTATGCTGCCATCTACGACCGTGCCTTGAAATCGGTGCGCGACATTGCAGCCGATATTGTGGACGAAAACTCCTACCTAGAATTTTTAGAGCAACATCCCGTCTATTTCTTCGGTGACGGTGCAGCCAAATGTAAAGAGAAAATCACGCATCCCAATGCACACTTCATCGACGGCATCCGCCCGCTTGCCGGCATGATGTTCCCGTTGGCAGAAAAGGCAATAGCCGAACAAGATTTCAAGGATGTGGCCTATTTCGAACCCTTCTATTTGAAGGAATTCGTAGCCGGCACGCCAAAGAAACTTATTTAGGGTTTAGCGATTAGGGATTAGGGATGAATACCATGCGGTATCACTACGTAGCCCATTAATCACTAACCACTAATCGCTAAACCCTAATCACTAATCGTTGAACATTAATCACTAATTAAAGATGCAATATAACACTCAACAAAAACGGATGCCCCTACCCGAATATGGTCGCAGCATCCAGAATATGGTAGACCACGCGCTGACAATCGAAGACCGTGCAGAACGCCAGCGTTGCGCAAACACAATCATCAACATCATGGGAAACATGTTTCCCCATCTGCGCGATGTGCCCGACTTCAAACATAAGCTATGGGACCACCTTGCCATCATGGCCAACTTCCAATTGGATATAGATTATCCGTACGAAATTATCCGCAAGGACAATCTGAATACCAAGCCGGAGAGCATCCCCTACCCCAGTACCAAAATCCGCTACCGCCACTATGGCCGTACACTGGAAGTACTGATAAAGAAAGCCATCGAATTTCCGGAAGGAGAAGAGAAGCAGAACTTGATAGCGCTCATTTGTAACCACATGAAGAAAGACTACATGGCATGGAACAAAGATACCGTCGATGACCGTAAGATTTCAGATGATCTCACCGAACTCTCTGACGGAAAACTGCAAATGACAGACAGTATCGTCCGTCTCATGGCCGAACGTATTGACCAGAACTACCGTCCGAAAGTGAACAACCAGAATAACCGGAACAACAACCGGAACAATAAACGGAAATACTAAAATTGAATGATTAGTGGTTAGTGATTAATGCCATGCGGCATCACCATGCAGACCACTAATCACTAATCACCAACCCCTAATCACTAATTTCATGGCATCATTTGTAATCGAAGGAGGACACAGACTTTCCGGTGACATTTACCCCCAAGGAGCAAAAAACGAGGTGTTGCAAATTATCTGCGCCACATTGCTCACTGCCGAAGAGGTGACTGTGCACAATATCCCGGACATACTGGACGTCAACAACCTTATCCAATTGATGCGGGATATGGGAGTCAGCGTATCTAAAAAAGGCATTGACACTTACAGCTTTCAAGCTGCCAACATTGATTTCGCCTATCTGGAAAGTGACGCGTTCCTGAAAAAATGTTCCAGCCTGCGCGGTTCCGTCATGCTGGTGGGGCCGATGGTGGCACGTTTCGGCAAGGCCATGATTTCCAAGCCGGGCGGAGACAAGATAGGACGCCGCCGTCTGGATACACACTTTATCGGTATCCAGAATTTAGGAGCCGACTTTGTCTATAATGAGGAGCGTGGCATCTACGAAATCTCAGCCAAACAACTGCATGGCAGTTATATGCTACTCGACGAGGCATCTGTTACGGGAACTGCCAATATCGTAATGGCAGCCGTCCTTGCCAAAGGCAAGACCACCATCTACAACGCCGCCTGCGAACCCTACGTGCAGCAACTTTGCAGAATGCTGAACCGGATGGGAGCTAAGATAGAAGGCATCGCCTCCAACCTCCTGACTATCGAAGGAGTAGACGAACTGCACGGAACCGAGCATACCATCCTCCCCGACATGATTGAAGTGGGCAGTTTCATTGGCATGGCAGCCATGACCCGTAGCGAACTGACCATCAAGAATGTCTCCTACGAGAACTTGGGAATTATCCCCGACAGTTTCCGTCGACTCGGCATCAAATGGAGCAGTGGGGAGACGACATTTACGTGCCCCACAAGAGACGTACCAGATAGAGTACTTTATCGACGGCTCCATCATGACCATTGCCGACGCACCCTGGCCCGGACTGACACCAGACTTGCTCAGTGTGCTGCTGGTGGTTGCCACCCAGGCAAAAGGCAGTGTACTCATTCATCAGAAAATGTTCGAAAGCCGTTTGTTCTTTGTGGACAAGCTGATAGATATGGGAGCGCAAATTATCCTCTGCGACCCGCACCGCGCCGTTGTCATCGGTCACGACCACGGCTTTAAACTACGTGGCGGCAACATGACCTCGCCCGATATCCGTGCGGGCATCGCCCTGCTGATAGCTGCCATGAGTGCCGACGGCATCAGCCGTATTCATAACATCGAGCAGATAGACCGGGGGTATCAGAATATCGAAGGGCGACTGAATGCACTTGGAGCGAGAATAACGAGAATATGATAAGAGAGTGATAAGGGAATAAAACGGTATGATACGCAAAGAAGAAGTATATAAGATAGGTATATTCAACAAGCCTCACGGCATTCATGGAGAGTTGTCATTCACCTTTACGGATGACATATTCGACCGTGTGGAGGCTGAATATCTCATTTGCCTGTTGGACGGGATATTCGTACCGTTCTTTATGGAAGAATATCGTTTTCGCTCGGACACTACGGCTCTCGTCAAACTCGAAGGGGTAGATACGGCGGAACGCGCACGGATGTTTACCAACATTGAAGTCTACTTCCCGGTAAAGCACGCCGAAGAAGCCGGGCCGGGAGAACTCAGTTGGGATTTCTTTATAGGATTCCGTATGGAGGAAATTCATCACGGCAAGTTGGGTGAAGTTACGGATGTAGACACATCGACCATCAATACTTTATTCGTGGTAGATTATAAAGGAGAAGAATTACTGGTTCCGGCACAGGAAGATTTTATTATAGACATCGACCAAAAGCATAAGGTTATTACGGTAGATCTGCCGGAAGGACTGCTTGCTTTGGATGATACGGAAGAGGTGTGAATGAAGAAGAAAAGAAGAAAAGCATTCTGGAGTAATATCAAGTTTAAGTATAGACTGACAGTTACGAACGAGAATACCCTTGAGGATATTGTCACGTTGCGTGTGTCCAAGCTGAACGGAATCTCCGTATTGCTTTCCGTACTGACAGTGCTGTTTCTGATTGCTTCCCTGATTGTAGCTTTTACCCCGCTGCGCAATTATCTGCCCGGATATATGAACAGTGAAATTCGCGCACAGGTTGTAGAAAATGCCCTGCGTGTAGACTCGCTCCAACAACTGGTGGACAGGCAAAACCTGTACATAATGAACATTCAGGATATTTTTCAAGGTAAGATAAAAGCCGACACCATCCATTCCATAGACTCACTGACCACCGTACGCGAAGATTCACTCATGGAACGTACGCAACGCGAAGCCGAATTCCGCAAACAATACGAGGAAACCGAAAAATACAACCTGACAAGCATCACCTCACGCCCCGAAGTAGACGGATTGATATTCTACCGTCCCACCCGCGGCATGATTTCTTCTCCTTTTAATGCAGAGAAGAAGCACTTCGGTACAGACATAGCCGCCAATCCGGGAGAGAGTGTATTGGCAACTCTGGACGGGACAGTCATTCTAAGTACTTACACTGCCGAAACCGGCTATTTGATAGAAGTACAGCACAACCAAGATTTTGTGTCCGTCTACAAGCATTGCGGCTCTCTGTTGAAACGAGAGGGAGACATCGTAAAAGGCGGAGAAGCCATTGCGTTAGTAGGAAACACCGGACAACTGACTACTGGCCCGCATTTGCACTTTGAATTGTGGCACAAGGGAAGGGCGGTGAATCCGGAACTTTATATCGTATTTTGAGGATGAAACATGAGGTGTAAAGCATGAAATATAAGATATAAAAATCTGAAATCATAAACTATAAAGCTGATGAAGAAACAAATTGCCATACTTGGCTCTACCGGTTCTATCGGTACACAGGCATTGCAGGTCATAGAGGAGCATCCTGACCAATACGAGGCCTATGTGCTGACAGCCAACAACCGGGTAGATGATCTGATTGCCCAGGCCCGCAAGTTCAAGCCTGAAGCAGTGGTAATAGCAAACGAAACAAAATACCAACAACTGAAAGACGCACTTGCCGACCTGCCTATTAAAGTGTATGCCGGAGAAGAAGCATTATGCCAGATTGTAGCGGAAACGCCTATTGACCTTGTACTGACCGCTATGGTGGGCTATGCCGGGCTGAAGCCGACTATGAACGCCATTCGTGCACGCAAAGCAATAGCCCTTGCCAACAAGGAAACATTGGTCGTAGCCGGTGAACTCATTAATGACTTGGCACGTTTCAGCGGCACTCCCATCCTTCCGGTAGACTCCGAACACTCCGCTGTATTCCAGTGTTTGGCCGGAGAGGTAGGCAACCCTATTGAGAAAGTAATACTGACAGCTTCCGGCGGCCCGTTCCGTACCTGTACAATAGAACAACTCGCCACCGTAACCAAAGCACAGGCTTTGAAACACCCCAATTGGGATATGGGAGCCAAAATCACCATAGACTCCGCTTCCATGATGAACAAGGGTTTTGAGGTGATTGAAGCAAAATGGCTGTTCGGCGTGCGTCCCGACCAAATAGAAGTGGTGGTACACCCGCAGTCCGTTATTCATTCGATGGTACAATTCGAAGACGGGGCGGTGAAAGCACAGTTGGGAATGCCGGATATGCGACTGCCCATTCAATACGCATTCTCTTACCCGGAACGCCTGAAAGCATCCTTCCCGCGGCTGGACTTCAAACTGTGTACAGACCTGACATTCGAACAGCCGGATACGAAACGTTTCCGCAATCTGGCGCTGGCATACGAGGCCTTACACGCGCAGGCAATATGCCATGTATCGTCAATGCAGCCAA
>ERZ859937.844-NODE-844-length-11218-cov-1.569202_pt1 | contig 11218 bp, 9 predicted proteins | sample MGYA00509985_ERZ859937 | MGnify/ENA primary metagenome ERZ859937 (study PRJEB30046, sample SAMN00715169) | human gut metagenome | study: EMG produced TPA metagenomics assembly of the A metagenome-wide association study of gut microbiota in type 2... | reverse complement strand
TAAAAGATACTTGTATCCACAAAAGCCACTGTCGCAACAATGCGATGGGAAGGCAGTACAAGTAGAGGAAAGCCAGAATACCTACCTACTTCCGTAACTTGAGCGCTGAGCTTCCAGGATTAGAAGCGATGTTCCCCATACTGATAATAATAGGATTCCTATTTTATTTTTTCGGGTCATTACTCCTTTCGCATACAGAAGCAATGTGCCGTTTTGTTTTATTCAACAAAAAATCGGTAAACGATGAAGCACAAGTATTGGCTTGAAGCGGTACTGCTGTGCGGTGTGATGCAATCCGCCCCGGCACAAAGTTCCTTAAAAACAAAGATGAGAAAGAACTCTCGTTACTACTCAACGAGGTAGTAGTAACAGGTACGGGAACCGAACACTACCTGAAAGACGCCCCCGTGCAGACAGAAGTGCTCACAGGAAAAGCATTGGAACAATACCAAGCACGCAGCATCGATGACCTTCTCAGCGGTCTCAGCCCTTCCCTCACCTTCCATGACGGCGACATGGGCAGCCATATCCAGCTCAACGGGCTGAACAACGACTATATCCTCATCATGATAAACGGCAAGCGCATGAACGGGGACATCGGCGGACAGAACGACCTCAACCAACTGAATCCCGCCAACATAGAGCGCATCGAGATTGTGAAAGGCGCCGCCTCTTCGCTCTACGGCAGCGATGCCATCGCCGGAGTCATCAATATCATTACAAACGGAGCAGAGAGAAAATGGAACTCACCAGCACCACCCGTGTGGGCGAGCATGGCGATGTACGGCAAAGCGCCAGCTTCGGCTTCAACTACGGCAAACTGAAATCGGTGACCGGCATCAACTTCCGCCATACCGACGGCTGGCGCAATACGGACATGCAATGGGACCAGAACCAACTGAAGTCCGGCTCTACCATGCTTACCGTCAACCGTTCCAGCAACTACACCCTCTCCGAGAATCTGGAGTGGCGGGTAAACAAGAAACTGAACCTCACCGCCGAAGGAACGTACTACGAACGTTGGGTGATGCGTACGCACGGCCCGTGGAAGTACCTGCCCAACGACTTCTACTACCGCAACTACACCTTTGCCGCCGGAAGCAGGTACAAGCTGAACGGGCGCAACTACCTCACCGCCGACCTCTCTTACGGTCGCTACGGTTACTTCTACGACTATAAGCTGAAAGACATCACCGACTACTTCAAAGACGGCGACCGCATCACCTACTACCCCGGCCAGCGTATCAAACAAAGCATACAGCAACAAGTGTTGGCACAAGTAAAAGGCATCTTCTATTTTGGCGACCGACACATCCTCAATACCGGTATAGAGTACCAGTACAACCGTCTGGAATCTCCCCACCACATAGCAAACAACATCGCTTCCGTCTATACGCTCGCCGCCTACGCACAGGAAGAATGGACTGCCACGGACAGCTTTATACTGACCGCCGGCGTGCGCGGCACGCAGCACAAGGAAACCGGACTGAACCTCAGCCCCAAAATCTCTGCACTCTACAAAGTCAGCGACTTCAACCTGAGTACTTCCTATGCTATGGGATTCAAAGCGCCTACCATCAAAGAACTCTACTACAAATACACAGGCAGCACGGCGGCGGCTCTCTCACCGCCTATCATGGCAACACCAACCTCAAGGCGCAAACCTCACAATACGCTTCCGTCAGCGTGGAATACGTAGGGAGCAAGTTCCAAGCGAGCCTGACAGGTTACTCAAACTTTATCCGCAACATGATAGAGCTGGTAGAGATAAAAGTAACCCCCGAAGAGAAACTCCTCGAGATAGAGAAAAGCAAGAGATACACCAACCTCACGAAAGCCCGCATCTACGGAATGGACTTCACTTTCAACTACCGCCCCACAAAAGATATCATGCTGGGAGGCGGGTACAGCTATGCCAATCCGAAAGCGCAGTATGCCGCCGATAAGGACGATAACTACATGAAGTATCTCTATATCGACGCCACATCCAACCATAATGCCACGCTCAACGCCACCTGGCAGCACACGTGGAACTGTTACCGCCTCGGCTTGGGAGTGTACGGCCGATACCAGTCAACCCGCCACTACGTCAACGACAACAACGCCGACGGCTTCCAGACATGGCGCGTCAACACCGCCCATACCCTGATGAAAATGCGGTTCTGGACGCTGACGATGAACATAGGCGTGGACAACCTCTTCGACTACGTAGACCGTACTCCTTTCGGACGCAATCGGGCTACCAGCACGCCGGGAAGGAATTTCTACATCTCGGCGCTCATAAAGTTCAAGAATAAACAAGGAAGTTCACTTCATTAACTCCTAAATTCCCAATAGCAAAATATCTTTTTTATTAATCAATTTACAAACAAAGTATGAAAAGTTTCAAGTTTTATCTGATGGTGGCTCTCGTAGCGGCCACAACTTGCGCAGGATTCACTTCTTGCAGCGACGACGACGATGAAGAAAGTACCGTAAACCCAGCAACCAGGGTAGTAGCCGAAACCAAGAAGCATGACACCGCTATCCTGCTCTGTACTTTCGGAAGTACTTATAATGAATCATTGGATGTTTATGACAACATTATTGCCGATTTCCAAAAGCAGTTTCCTCAAACAGACATCTATATGTCTTTCACCTCACGTACCTGTATCGGTCGTGCAGAAGCTTCGACCGGTGAAGCACGTTACAAACTGGACCAATGGTTGAAAGCTATCGGTGATGCAGGATATACACGCGTAGCCGTACAATCACTTCACGTTATTCCCGGTGAAGAATACCTCTCACTGATGAATACCGACATTAAGAAAAACTTTATGATTGACTGGTATCCGCACATCGACGTGCTGAAAGGCGCCAACCTGCTCTCTACTGATGATGATACGGAAGAAGTGTCAAAGATTCTTTATAATCATTACAAAGATAAACTGACCGACAAGAAGAACATCGTTCTCTTGATGGGACACGGTAACCCCGATGTGAACTACAATGCCAACGGTAAGTACCTGGATGTACAGAATAAACTACAAGCAAAAGCCGCAAACGGAAATATCTTCGTAGGTACCGTAGACTATGGCGAAATGCTTTTCTGGCCGAAAGAAGAGGAAGAGAAAGAAGCAGACCGTATATCGGTAGCTTCTGCCGAGCAGATGATAAGCAACTATCCCGGCTGCATCTACTCACAAGTGATGAAATATTGCAAAACCAACAATTTACAACCTGCAGACGTAACCATCTACCTTGCTCCTTTCATGTCTATTGCCGGTGACCACGCCCATAACGACCTTTGGGGTATCGAAGCAATAGCCGAAAACAAAGGTTTGGATGAAGTAGAACTCAATACCAACGAATACAGCTGGCGCGAACGTCTGGAAAAAGCAGGTTTCAAGGTAGACAGAGCATTTGAAGCTCACCCCGTAGGCCAGGCCGATGCCGACCACGGTATCAAAGACGGTTGTGGTATCAAAGCTTTGGGCAGCTATCCTGAAATACGTGCAATCTGGGTAAACCACCTGAAAGAACAATGGGATGCCGACGCCTGGGAAAATGGTGAAGATTATCAGCCGGAAGCATAAAGCAAAGTAGAGAACAAAGCATAAAGACACATAATTTTTTTCATCAATAAGAGAATGTGTCCAAAATGAAATTCAATTATCATTTTGGGCACATCCTTCCTTTTAAAATCAGGTATTTTAAAGAATTACAAATCAAAAAAAATAGGCAATTAGATAGGACCTATTATGTTATCTCACCCTTTCCTTTATCAATTAGAAATAAACCCCTATCTTTGTTACCGCTTAGGTGATACACCCGTTGTCCCAACGAGTTGTATAAAAGGGAATCCGGTGCGAAACCGGAACAGTGCCCGCTACTGTAAAGTCACTTTGCTCCGCCTGCTTATCACGCAACGGAGCATGCGGAAAACATTCTTCAAAGCAATACCACTGTCTTACAGACGGTTGTTGATAGCAAACATTAGTTTGAGCACAACGTAAGCCGAGGACGGGAAGGTCTGTTTTTTCCACAGAGACTGAGTCAGGAAACCTGCCTTGGCAATTTGCGCAGTCAACGTCTTCCCGGGGTCAGGAAGACAAGTATTAATCTTACATTTTCAATAAATGAGAACTAAATGTTTATTGGCAGCCATACTGTGCTGCCTGACACCCCTGCTCTATGCCCAGACTGCATTGAGCGGAAAAGTAGTGAATGCCGACACAAACGAACCTCTCGCAGGGGTAAATATCCGGATAGACAATAGTCTGACAGGATGCACCACCAACGGAAAAGGAGAATTCACTATCGACAACCTACCTGACAGACAGCACACACTACGATTCTCCTATATTGGTTTCACCCCCAAAAAATACACCACAGACGGACAGAAGAAAAATCTCCTCATAAAACTGGAAGAGAGTTACAACAACATCAGCCAAGTAGTAGTAACCGGAACCGGTACACACCGACGAATGACAGATAGTCCCGTTCCCGTTTCCGTAATCACAGCCAAAGACATAAGTAGCGCCAACATATCCACGCTGGAAGAAGCACTGGTAAAACTAACGCCCAATATATCTTCTTACACCAACGGTATGGGTACTACCATGAGCCTGAACGGTATTAACGAAGACTACATATTGATACTGGAAAACGGTAAACGCCTGGCAGGTGAAGACCGCTACACACGTATTAACGTAGCCAATGTCAAACGTATCGAGATACTGAACGGCGCAGCGTCCGCTCTGTACGGAAGTGATGCCATAGGCGGCGTTATCAATATTATTACAGACGATGCCCGGAACACTGTAAACGTGTCCAGCTATACCCACTACTCCAATGAGGGACGCCTGACTGAAAGTGTCAATGCCGATGTCAATGCCGGAAAATTTTCCTCATACACCTCCTACCAGCGTCGTCAGGCAGGAAGTTGGCAGAACAATAACATCGATGAGAACGGTACGAAACCGGACGACCTACTTCCGTAGGTTTCTACTCCAACACCGTGAACCAGCGTTTCGTATTCAATGCCACAGACAAACTGTCGTTCTATGCGCGCGGTACTTATTATGATAACAAAACCCGCCGTCCGCAAGATGCCACGTACTATGCCAAGAGCAAAGGTCAGTTCGTACTAAAAGACGCCTATACTTACAACCTGAAACATGAAACCTATACTTACGGCGCAGGCATGAAATACATGATAAACCGTTTTGCTTATATCGACGCAGAGTTCTACTCGGACAATTTCTCGTCGGACTATATCTACTTCAAAAAGTCAGGCAGTTACTTGCCGGGCGACCAAGTAACCCGCAAACAAGTACGTTACTACAACGGAAACATAAAAGGTATCTTTCGTTTGGGCAGCCGCAACAAACTGTCAGCCGGTATGGAGTACGTAAACGAAGGACTTGAGAGCGAATCGGATAACATCGCCTCCAAACATATGTACACTTTCGCTTTCTATGCACAGGATAAAAAAAAGCTGCCCCTGAACCTGCAAGCCGTATTGGGCATACGCTACATCTACAACCAAAACTTCAAAAGCTATGCCACCCCCAACGTATCGCTGATGTACAAACTTGGCGGATTGAATCTGCGTGCCGCTTATGCAGCGGGTTTCCGTACACCTACCTTATCGCAACTTTATGCCACCGATGAGTCCAAGACCAGCAACCGCTACACTACGGGTAACATCAATCTAAAACCGGAAAAAAATAACTTTTATTCGCTGAATGCAGAGTACAACTACCGTTGGCTTTCTGTATCCGTCACCGGATTCATCAACGACATCCGTGACATGATAAACTACCGTACCCTTTCCGACCAAGAAATACACGACATGGGACTGGATGACAAATACACCACTTTCGATGAGATACGCCAACGTGACAACGTAGACAAGGCAAATACCAAAGGCCTCAGCGTGAATGCCAGTCTGAATATGGGTGCAGGTTTCAGAGTAGGAGGTGGATACACATATATGGATACCGAAGCCAAACAGTTGCAAGCCGATGGCAACTATGAAGTATCGCCCATAGACAAAAGTATCAAGCATATGGGAAATATCAACGGCCAGTGGGAACATACATGGAGCTTCTACCGCTTAAATATAAATGTACATGGACGCCTGCAAGGCGAACGCTATTCACAAACATACGGCTATGCCCCAAAATTCCAGCAATGGGATTTGAACACCGCCATACTTTCAATCTGAAGGCCATTATTTTGGAACCGGGCGTAGGCATTGAAAACATCTTCGATAAAATAGACGACCGCCCTTGGAACAATAACTTCTCGACACTCAATCCGGGACGCTCGGTATATGTGAGTTTGTCGGTACGATTTAAAAAATAAGGTAATAATCAATCATTTTTATTTATGAAAATATCTCTCTTCTCTCTGTTCCTTGCCGTTTCTCTCTTCTGCACTGCTCATGAAGGGGGAAATTTCGTGCCCAGCGATATGCTGGCAAGCATAAAACCCGGTGAAAAAGCCGCACTACTCATGGTGCACTTCGGCACTACACACGATGACACACGTGCACAGACCATTGATGCCGTCAACGTCAAAGCACGAAACACTTTTCCCGAACTGGAATTTCGTGAAGCCTACACTTCGCGTATCATCATACGCCGCCTTAAAGCACGCGGTGTCAACAAACCGACTCCGTTGGACGCACTGCTTCAACTGCGTGGCGAAGGCTATACACACATTATCGTACAAAGTACCAATATCATTGACGGTGTAGAAATGGAATCACTGCGTCGTGACGTGGAGAGCGTATCACCTTTCTTCAAGGAAATACGCGTAGGTACTCCCTTGCTATATTCTGTAGAAGATTCGGAAAAGGTTGCTGATATTCTGGGGCAACGGTTCAATGCTCGGGCACAAAACGCCAAGAAGAAAGACAAAGAACATTTCGTGTTGGTAGGGCACGGAACATATACGCCCAGTACTGCTACATACTGCCAAATGGACTATATGCTAAAAGCTGCCGGATTCAGCAATTTCCATGTAGGTACCATTGAGGTTATCCCACTTTCGAAAATATGCTGGCACAACTGAAAACCGCCAAAGCCAAGAATGTGACCCTTATCCCCTTTATGTTCGTAGCCGGCGACCATGCCAAGAACGATATTGCCGGAGAATGGAAAGAACAGCTTGAAAAGGAAGGATATACCGTTCGCACACTTTTGGAAGGTTTGGGACAAGTGCCCGAAATACAGGAAATCTTTATAGACCATATCCGTTTCGGACTAAAACACCGTATACTAAATATCATGGAGAGGAAAAAGGCATATGCAGCCGGTAAAGAACCGGAATGAGAAAATTGTCGTTTCATGCCTTGAATGTGGTAATTTGAATATATCTTTGTAGATTATATTTTGTAACGTAATAAGCATAATGGTTTAATACAAATCTACACGCTTGACAAATAGTAATAACTGAGAGATTAAATGAAACAACCCAGAATAATTGTTGCAGGCATCGGCCCGGGTAATGAGCAAGACATTACACCCGCCGTTATTGCCGCTTTGCAAGAAGCGGATGTAGTAGTGGGATATAAATACTATTTCCGGTTTGTCACTCCTCACCTTCGCCCCGGCACGGAATGTATAGATACGGGGATGAAACGGGAACGTGTCCGTGCCGAACAAGCCTTTGAACTGGCGGAACAGGGAAAAACGGTATGTGTCATCAGTTCCGGTGATGCAGGAATTTACGGCATGACTCCGCTTGTACATGAAATGAAACGGGAACGATGCAGCAACGTGGAGATTGTCTCCCTGCCGGGCATCAGTGCTTTCCAGAAAGCGGCCTCTTTACTGGGTGCTCCTGTGGGACACGACTTCTGCGTAATCTCCCTCTCGGACTTAATGACTCCATGGGAGCGCATCGAGAAACGTATTATAGCCGCTGCCGCCGCTGATTTTGTGACAGCCGTCTACAATCCCAAGAGCGAAGGACGTTACTGGCAACTATACCGGCTGAAGGAATTGTTCTTACAAGAAGGGCGTTCGCCGCAAACGCCTGTGGGATATGTACGCCAGGCAGGACGCCCCGAACAGGAAGTGCACATAACAACACTGGAAGCGTTCAATCCCGAAGAGATAGATATGTTTACCATTGTACTGATAGGCAATTCGCAGTCGTACGAGTGGAACGGAACGATGATTACTCCGCGGGGATATTACAGGGAAGAGACCGGAATCCGTAAAGGTCAACTTGAAACTGCCAAACCTCAACTTCAGAATCCTAAAGGTCAACTCCATACTAACAAAGGTCAGGATATTATGATACGCAGTTTCCGTACCATCGAGAAAGAACTGAAGAACAAGAATATTCCCCTCGACCATAAATGGGCGCTGTTGCACGCCATCCACACCACTGCTGACTTTGAAATGGAGAAGTTACTGCACACAGACGAAAAAGCCGTGGAGACCTTGTATCAAGGCATCATAGAGGGACGCATACGCACAATCATTACAGACGTGACAATGGCGGCCAGCGGTATTCGCAAAGGGGCTTTGGAACGTTTGGGTGTAGAGGTAAAATGCTATCTCGGTGATTCTCGTACCGCTGCAATGGCATCAGAGAAAGGTATCACCCGTACACAGGCGGGCACACGCCTTGCCGTTGAAGATTATCCCGATGCCCTCTTCGTATTCGGCAACGCTCCGACTGCACTAATGGAACTCTGCGACCTTATACGCAAAGGAAAAGCACATCCCACAGGAATTATCGCTGCTCCGGTAGGCTTTGTACACGTACAGGAATCCAAACATATGATTAAACCTTTCATCCGGATTCCGAAAATAATTGTGGAAGGACGCAAAGGAGGAAGTAATCTCGCCGCAACATTGGTAAACTCTATTTTGTGTTACAATGATGCGGAATTGTTAAGACCGGGACGAGATGTGTGAAATAGTAATCAGTGATTAGAGATTAAGGATGGAACGGAAATTTATCATTATAGGAATGGACGATAACCGAGTACCTTCCTTTTCGCCGGAAGTATTGGAACACATACGGAATGGAAAGGTATTTTCGGGAGGAGTACGACATAGGGGGATTGTCAAAAGCTTATTGCCGGAAGATGCGGAATGGATTTCCATTTCCGTACCATTGGATAATGTGTTCGCACAATATAAAAGAGTGTTCGGCAGTGACGAATACAGACAGACTGAATCGGATATCAGTCAAATTATTATTTTCGCATCGGGCGACCCTTTGTTTTTCGGCTTTGCCAATACGGTAAAACGGAAGCTGCCGGATGCGAACATCAAGCTTTATCCATCTTTCAACTCACTACAAACATTAGCACACCGTCTCGTAATGCCCTACAATGATATGCGCACCGTTTCGCTGACAGGACGTCCCTGGCATGACTTCGACCGCGCTCTGATTGAACGTGCTCCCAAGATAGGTGTCCTCACCGACCGGGAACATACACCCGCCGCTATCGCCGCCCGTATGCTGGAGTACGGCTACCAACGATATACAATGTATGTAGGGGAACATCTCGGCAATCCTGAAAAAGAACGTATCCGTCACATGACATTGAAAGAAGCGGTACAAGACGAGTTTCAGTATCCTAATAACCTGTTGCTTTATGCCACCTCCTTTCCCGAATCCCGTCCTTTCGGTATCCCCGATGAACAGTTCGCCCATCTGGACGGACGTGCCCGGATGATAACCAAAGCCCCTATCCGCTTGCTCACATTGCAGGCATTGGAACTGAACCGACATCGTGTATTCTGGGATATAGGTTTCTGCACCGGCTCGGTTTCCATTGAAGCCCGATTACAGTTTCCCCACCTTACGATAGTTTCCTTTGAAATACGTGAAGAAGGCAAAGAACTGATGAATATCAACAGCCGCCGTTTCGGTACACCGGGCATTACGGCAATCATCGGCGACTTCCTGCAAACGGCAACCGATACCCTCTCCCGCCCCGATGCCGTCTTTATAGGCGGACACGGTGGACATCTGCCGGAGATGCTGATGAAAATAAAAGAAACGTTACAGCCCAACGGCTGCATAGTTTTCAACTCCGTATCGGCAGAAAGTAAAAACGCATTCATAGAAGGAGCAAAAGCCGCCGGCTTTACACTGCATCCTTCCACACGTATTGCACTGAATGATTATAATCCAATTGAAATTATGAAAGCGACACTTTCATAATTTCAATTAAATAAGATATATCCATTATGAAAACCGATACTCTCCATATGAAGACAGCTATCATGCTCATCTCGGAAGCCGGACTGTCTTCTGCACAACTACTGCTCAAAGAGTTTCCTGAAGCGGAAATTTTCACCCCACGCCATGAAGACGGGTGTACGCATATAGAATCGACCGGTACCTTCATCGTTGAGAACTTCAACCGCTACGATGCATTTATTTTTATCGGCGCTATGGGCATCTGCATACGCTCCATTGCTCCCTGCGTGAAGAATAAGTACACCGACCCCGCCGTAATTTGCGTGGACAGTACCGGCAAATATGCCATTTCCGTCCTCTCCGGACATATCGGTGGAGCTAACGAACTGACCGAAATAATAGCAGGTACACTGGGAGCCGAACCCATAATAACTACCCAAAGCGACCTCACCGGATTATGGGCACTGGACAAGCTGCCCGAACGCTTCGACTGGTTTCCGGTAATCAATGTAGACGCTTCGGCCCTCCTGCTGGCAGAGCTTGCCAAAACTCCCGAAGAGAAAATGAAAGCATGTATGAACGAGCCTATCAGTCTCTTTGTAGCCGGCAAGCCGACAGCTCTGCTGCTCGAAGTCCGAGACAAGGGTACTGACTGGCTCGAAGCCCATCTTCCTCCCCACGTAGAGGTTTTCTACCGACTGAAAGACATCAAGCCTTCCTGCTTCAAACTGGTGCTGTGCGTTTCTCCGCAAGTGCCCTACATAGAAGAAGTACCGTCCATCTGTTATGTACCACGCGTACTACACATCGGTATCGGACTTGCCCGCCAAGCCGGGCCTACAAGAAAGTAGTGGAAAATATTTTGGACAGTTTGAAAGAATACAACATCCTTCATCAGGCCATCGCATCCATTTCCACAATTGACGCCAAGCGTGATGAACCGGTAGTGAAGTCGCTCAAAAAGAAATATAATATTCATTTTTATACAGCCGGGGAACTGGCGACAGTAGATGTGCCACACCCCAGTAAGACAGTAATGAAGCACATGGGAACACAG
>ERZ859937.843-NODE-843-length-11231-cov-1.813529_pt1 | contig 11231 bp, 7 predicted proteins | sample MGYA00509985_ERZ859937 | MGnify/ENA primary metagenome ERZ859937 (study PRJEB30046, sample SAMN00715169) | human gut metagenome | study: EMG produced TPA metagenomics assembly of the A metagenome-wide association study of gut microbiota in type 2... | reverse complement strand
GTTTCTTCAAAACGGAAGGCCCCCATCCTATTCTTCAGGCAGATATAAACATACAGCCCACAAAAGTAGTGCTAAATGATACGGTATGGAACATTCATCCTTCGCATATCGCCATAGATTCGGGACGCGTATTCATTAATAATTTCCTGTTTGAACATGAAGACCAATATTTAAGGATAGATGGTAAACTGACCAAGAAAGAAAGTGATTCCTGCCGGGTGGATTTGAGAAATATCAAGCTGGACTATGTACTGGATATCGTGCAGTTTGACGATGTAGAGTTTGGCGGACTTGTAACTGGAAAGGTTCATTTGAAAAGTGTTATGAAGAACCCCGTGATGCGAACCCGTCTAAATGTGCACAATTTCTGTCTGAACCGTTCTTTATTAGGAGAAGCCGATATTACAGGTGTATGGGATAAGGAATTGGGCGGAGTACGACTGGATGCCCAAATAGCGGAAAAAGGAATTTCCTCCACTCATGTGACAGGGTATGTCTCTCCCAAGTTAAAAGGTCTTGACCTGTTGATTCGGGCAGATAGTACGAATCTGGGATTCTTACAACCTTTTATAGAAGGAATTTTCAGTGAAATAAATGGTCGTGTCAACGGGAATGTCCGTTTATATGGTGATTTCAAGCATTTGGATCTGGAAGGTGAAGTGAGGGCCAAAATGGATGCTAAAATTGATGTGTTGAACACCTATTTCCAAATCCGGGATGACTCCATACATATATCTTCGGGCAGTCTGGATTTCAGGAATGTAAAAGTCTATGACCGTGAGGGACATGACGGACTGGTAAATGGTTATCTGCATCACACAAAGCTGAAAAATCTAATGTACCATTTCAATATACGAGGAAACAACCTGTTGATGTACAATACCTACGAAGCCGGGAATATGCCTTTTTACGGAAAAGTATATGGTACAGGAAATGTGGTGCTGGATGGTGGAAATAATGCGATGACAGTGGACGCTTCACTGACTACAGGCAGCAATACCAGCTTCACTTATATAACCGGAGTGACCACGGAAGCAGCGAGCAACCAGTTTATTACTTTTGTAGACAAAACTCCCAAGCGCATTCACGATGATGTGGAAACCGATCTTTACCACCACTCTAATGTGCGTAAGACTAAAGAGGAAGACGGACCTCCTATGGATCTCCGCATCAATATGTTGATAGAAGCAACTCCCAACGCTACCATGAAAATTATCATGGATCCTGTAGCGGGAGATAATATTACAGCAACCGGAAATGGAAACCTGCAAGTGAATTTTTTCAATAAAGGTGATTTCCGTATGTTCGGTAGCTATGTCATAGATCAAGGTATGTATAAACTAAGCATGCAGGAAGTAATACGCAAGGACTTTATCTTGAAATCGGGTGGTACGGTGACTTTCTCAGGTGATCCTTATCAAGCAAATCTTGATTTACAGGCGGTGTACACGGTTAATTCAGCTTCTTTAAGTGATTTGGTAGTAGATCCCTCGCGCAACCAAGGTACGGTGAAGGTAAACTGTCTGATGAATCTGACTGGAAATTTATCCAATCCGGATATTAAATTCGATTTGGAACTGCCCACTGTAAGCGAGGAAGACCGGGAATTGGTACGTAGTGCTACCAGTACGGAAGAACAAATGAATACACAGATTATTTATTTGCTGGGAATTGGTAAGTTCTACACCTATGATTATGCCAATAATGACCAATCCTCTAATGCGACCAGTTCTTTAGCCTTCAGTACACTTTCCGGTCAGCTGAACAATATGTTGTCCCAATGGATGGGCAATAAAAACTGGAACATAGGTGCCAACTTAAGCACCGGTGAAAAAGGTTGGACAGATGTGGAAGCAGAAGCTATGTTGTCCGGCAGGTTATTGAATAACAGGCTAATGATAAATGGAAACTTCGGCTATAAGGAGAATGTGATGGCAAATAGCAATTTCGTAGGAGACTTTGAAGCGATATGGTTATTGACAAAAAACGGAGATTCCGTTTGAGAGGGTATAATCAGACCAATGACCGCTATTTTACTAAATCTACCCTGACCACTCAAGGAGTAGGTCTCATGTATAAAAAAGATTTCAATACTTGGGACGAACTGTTCCGCTGGTTCTTATGGAAAAGAAGGAAAGGTTCGTTACAAAAACGAAGCGATGACTAATCACCCTATAAAGTTTATTTCATATCTTTGCGAAGTAAATTTAAAAATATGAATATGTCCTATTTACCTGCCGAATGGCATAAACAAAGTTTGATTCAACTAACGTGGCCCCATAAAGACACAGACTGGGCATACATGTTGGACGAATGAATGACTGTTTTCTTAAGATAGCTTATGAGGTTTTGAAACGTCAGAATTTGTTGATTGTGGCTCCAGACCCCGATTCCATAAGAAATAGTATAGATAATTATGGAGCTGATATCCAAAAACTCATCACATCAAAAATCAACACAAACGATACTTGGGCACGCGATCATGCTTTTATCACCTTGTTGAAAGAAGACGCTACTCCCCTACTACTGGATTTCTGTTTTAATGGTTGGGGAATGAAGTTTGCCGCAAATTATGATAACCAGATTAATAACGAACTATATTTTCACCATCCTGTTCTGAAAGGTGAATATGTTTTCTGCCGGAATTTTATTTTAGAAGGAGGTTCCATAGAAAGTGATGGGAAAGGAAGCCTGCTGACTACAGAGCAATGCTTGCTGGCTAAAAACAGAAATGAAATGAACCGACAGGAAGTGGAGGATTTTCTAAAAGAAACATTCAACTTAAAACAGGTCCTATGGTTGAAACATGGTTATCTGGCAGGTGATGATACAGACAGCCATGTGGACACATTGGCACGTTTCTGTCCGGATGATACCATTGTGTATGTAAAGTGCACCAATGAAAAAGATGAACACTATAAGGAACTGGCAATGATGGAAGAAGAACTAAAAGCGTTCCGTACTTTGAACGGCAGGCCATACCGCCTGCTTCCGCTGCCTATGGCGAGTGCTGTTTATGATGAGGAACATCATCGCTTGCCGGCAACTTATGCCAATTTCCTGATAATGAATGAAGCTGTACTCTATCCTACTTATGCTGATTTTGTAAATGATATGCGCGCTAAAGAAGTATTGGCGGAAGCATTTCCCGGAAGAGAAATAGTAGGTATTGACTGCACTGCTTTGATAAAGCAACATGGCTCGTTGCATTGCGTCACCATGCAATATCCCGAAGGTGTATATTAATAAATATATGTATGAAAAGAACGATTAAAATAGGAATTATCCAACAGACATGCACAAATGATATCCGTCATAATTTGAGCAAACTGCATCGCAATATAGAACAGGTGGCGGCGGCAGGTGCACAGCTGGTTGTATTGCAAGAGTTGCACAACACCTCTTACTTCTGTCAGACAGAAGATACGGATATGTTGATTTGGCAGAACCGGTTCCCGGTCCTTCTACCGGTTTCTACAGTGAGTTGGCTGCCGGATACGGCATTGTACTGGTTACTTCGTTATTCGAGAAGCGTGCTCCGGGACTGTATCACAATACAGCCGTCGTTTTTGACAAAGATGGCAGTATAGCAGGAAAATACCGCAAAATGCATATTCCCGATGATCCCGCTTATTATGAGAAATTTTATTTTACTCCCGGTGACCTAGGATTTGAACCCATTCAGACGTCACTGGGAAAACTAGGTGTACAAGTCTGCTGGGACCAATGGTATCCCGAAGGTGCACGGCTGATGGCACTGAAAGGTGCTGAAATTCTTATATATCCTACAGCTATAGGTTGGGAAAGCACAGACACTCAAGAAGAGAAAATCCGGCAACTAGATGCATGGGTAACTGTGCAGCGTGGCCATGCCGTGGCAAACGGTCTGCCGGTTATCGCCGTGAACCGCGTAGGACATGAGCCCGATCCTTCCGGTCAGACAAATGGTATCCAATTTTGGGGTAATAGCTTCGTGGCAGGTCCTCAAGGAGAAATACTGGTACAAGCCAGCAATATGGATGAAGAAAATATGGTAGTGGAACTGGATATGACCCGTAGCGAGAATGTTCGTCGCTGGTGGCCTTTCCTCCGTGACCGGCGTATTGATAAGTTTGAAAATCTAACCCGACGCTTTATAGATTAAATACAAACGTTATCGTTATATAAATTCACATATTCGTTAAACAATTCATGGTTAAAGCTGTTTTAGTTATCAGAACATTCAAAAGATATTATTGATTTACTAAACAGCTTAATTATGAAAAAAGTATTATTTTTAGCCGCATTGTTACTCGTTTGCTTCAGCGGAGTAACAAATGCACAAACCAGAAAACAAAGAGAAGACGCTAAACGTGAAGCATGGAAGAAAGAACGTCAGGAAAAGAAAGCCTTGGAAGCTCAGCAGGACTCTGTATCCTACGTCCAAGCAATTAATGCTTTAAAAAACGGTTCTTTTGTATTAGAAGCTGATAACGTTGTATTCCGTAATGGAATAATGCGTTTTGTTTCCTCTAACACGAATTATGTGGAAGTAAACGATGGGCAAGGTATTATTCAGACCGCCTTTACTAATTTTGTGTATAACTGGAGCCCGAACGGCTTGGGAGGTGTCACGGTTCAGGGAAATGTGAACGGAATAAGTATGCGCCAGGATAAAGACGGTAATGTGTACTATAATTATGGAATTAATGGTATTGCCGTTTCGGCCACCGTTTCCATTGTACTGACTGGCGGAACCAATCAGGCTAGTGTTACTATAAATCCAAATTTCTCGGGCAACACGCTGACAATGAACGGGTATCTGGTTCCTTATAACGAAAGTAGTGTATTCCAAGGAACAACATGGTAATTCATTAAGAAGATATGATAAAAAGGAATGGGCATTTTCATCACCCATTCCTTTTTATTTATTATTACAGCATTGGAAATGTTTCTTGTCTGTTCATAACATTAACCGAGGTTGTGATTCCAATTCCAATAAAACTTTTTAGCGGACAGTCCGCCTCCATATCCCGTCAGCGAGTGGTCACTACCGATCACACGATGGCAAGGTGCAAAGATTGATATGGAATTTGCACCATTAGCATTGGCTACCGCACGAACTGCTTGGGGCCTCCCGATATGCTTGGCCATTTCACCGTAAGAAATTGTTTTGCCGAACGGTATCTTTAGCAGTTCATTCCATACTGTTTTCTGAAAATCCGTGCCCACAAAAAGAAGCGGCACATTAAATTCTTTGCGTTGTCCTGCAAAATACTCGTTGAGTTGCTCTATTGCTTCTTCGATTATTTCTGACGTACTTATTTCAAATTCGGCACACAATATCCGCTTCAACCGTTGGTTCACACGATCGCAGTGTTTTTCCACCTGCCAGTCACACAGGCAGAGTTTTTCGCCAAACGAACCGAGCAGCAACACTCCGCAGGGTGATTTATAACGCTTTATCTTGATCGTATTTTTCTCTTTCATACGCTTGATTTTTATATGCTTCCTTCATTTGTTTGTAATCTGTTTCAGCTTATCGGACTACTTTAAATCAAAAAGATAAAGCGTAACGAATTAGCTGAAACAGTATTCGCTACGCTATGTTCGGATCCCCCGTTATCGGTCTTTTATACAAGACTCTATAAAAGCAGACAAAACTTACTTTTCCTCTTTTATATCAACGACCAGATTCAACTCATCCAATTGTGATTGATCCAAAGCAGCGGGAGCATCCAACATCACATCGCGCCCACTATTGTTTTTAGGGAATGCTATGCAGTCACGAATACTATCAAGTCCTGCAAACAAAGAAACCCAGCGATCAAGGCCATATGCCAAACCACCATGAGGAGGTGCTCCGTATTTGAATGCATTCATCAGGAAGCCGAATTGTTCCTGTGCTCTTTCCGGAGTAAAACCCAAAATCTCAAACATCTTGGCCTGTAATTGTGAATCATGGATACGAATTGAACCGCCTCCTACTTCCACACCATTTACTACCATATCGTAAGCATCGGCACGAACAGCAGCGCTGTGGGCCGCCCAGCTCGACGAGCCGCTGCTGGACGAACATCTTGGTCAGGTAGCTGGGGATGCAGAGGACAGCGGCGGAGACGATGAGTTTTGCCGCCAGCGGGGTGGCGCGAAGAGCGGTGATGCTGTCCCGCACCAGCCGCGCGAGCTGGCCGGGCAGGTCGCGGAAAGTCTGCTTCTCCCGGCGGGCCTGCGTCTCGGTGACGATGGGCTCGGTCATCAGGGCGGTGGCGGCAGCGGCAGTGCCTTCAAAGGCGGCGCTCAGCAGGTAGAAACCGGAAAAGCGGAGAAACCGTTCCAGCGTGCTGGCGAGGGACCCCACAGCCGTGGCCAGCATGGAGAGCTGGGAGCAGTTGGCGGAGACCTGGAGGTAGTCGTCTGTCCGTCCGCACTGCTTGAGGCTGTCGTAAGTGAGGGCCGAGGCAGTGCCGGAGAACATGGCGTTGGCCAGTGCGCTCAGCGCCATCGCCAGGCAGATGAAAAACAGGTCCGGCGCAAAGGCCATCAGGAGGTTGGAGAGCACCATGCAGACCCCGCCGGCCACGAGTGTCTTCCTGCGGCCCAGCAGGTCCGCCGCCATGCCGCTCGGCACCTCGAAGGTGAGGCTGACCATGTGGAACACGCTCTCGGCAACGCCGATCTCCCACAGCGAGAAGCCCCGCGCAGCCAGCAGCGCCACCCACACCGCGTCGGTGATGCGCAGGCCGGAGAAGAAGTTGTTGGTATAGATGCAGGCAAGCTGCTTTTTCAGGTTGAGTTTATGGTTCATGGGGGAACACCCTTTCATGAGTAAACCTCTCCGTCATCTCAGTAAAACGTTAAAGTCAGCATACCATAATAACTGCTGAAAAGCAAGAAAAATGCGGATATTCCTTAAAATCTGCCCGCTGTGCTTGCAAACCGCCCCAAAATGTGATAAGATGATTCTCGGTTATCAAAATGACCACGACCTGAATACTCCAAACGCAGCGACGGAGAGAGTAGGCAGGCGCACCGCAGCAAAGAGAGAAGCTTCACCGGCTGAGAGGGCTTCCGCGCGGGCGCAGGCTGAAGTTCGCTCCCGAGCGGCCGGCCTGAACGACAGTAGGGCCGGACGGTGCGCCCCGTTACGGCGTTTTGAGCGCCGCACGGCTTGCGAAAGGGCCGGGCGGAAACCGGGTGGTACCGCGGAGCTGTGAATTTTATGAGCTTCGTCCCTTTTGCCGGGCCTTTCAGGAGGCCGGGGCAGGGGACGGGGCTTTTTTGCTGTCCGCTGAACAACACGAATGAGAAGGAGAGAACATCCATGCAAGCAATGATCGACGAGCTGGCAAAGCAGGCCGAAGAGAGCCTGGGCCAGGTCTCTTCCAAAGAAACGCTGGCAACTTTCTGGCAGGAATATCTGAGCAAGAACGGCAAGATCCCCGCCCTGATGAAGAATCTGCGCTCTGTCGCCCCCGAGGAGCGTCCGGCCATGGGCAAGATCATCAACGAACTGAAGGCCAGGGTGCAGGCCGAGTATGACGCCGCTGCCGATAAGGTGAAGCAGGCTGAGCTTGCTGCCCGCAACGCCGCCGAGACGGTGGACATCACCCTGCCCGCCAAGACCCGCGCCGTGGGCGGTCTGCACCCCCTGACCCTCGTCACCAACCAGATCATCGACGTCTTCTCGGGCATGGGCTTTGCTGTGGCAGATGGCCCCGAAATTGAGGACGACGACCACAACTTTACCCGCCTGAACGTCCCGAAGGACCATCCCGCCCGCGATATGCAGGACACCTTCTACCTGTCCGATGAGTTCCTGCTCCGCACCCAGACTTCCGGCGGCCAGATCCGCACCATGGACAGCCAGAAGCCTCCCATCAAGGTGCTCATCCCGGGCCGCGTCTTCCGCTCTGACTCCGACGCTACCCACAGCCCCATGTTCCACCAGATGGAAGGTCTGGTCGTGGATAAGGGCATCACGCTGGGCGACCTGCAGGGCGCTCTGAACACCTTCGTGCAGAAGCTGTTCGGTGCCGACACCCGCACCCGCCTGCGTCCCTCCTACTTCCCCTTCACGGAGCCCAGCGTCGAGGTGGACGTGAGCTGCTTCGAGTGCCACGGCAAGGGCTGCCCCCTGTGCAAGCACACCGGCTGGATCGAGGTGCTGGGCGGCGGCGTCGTCAACCGCAAAGTCCTCGAGAACTGCAACATCGACCCGGACGTGTACTCGGGCTTTGCTTTCGGCATCGGCATCGAGCGCATCGCCATGCTGAAGTACGGCATCAATAACATCGGCCTGATGTTTGAGAACAACCTGCAGTTCCTCAAGCAGTTCCACGAATAAGAGGGGAGAGAGCAAACAATGAAAGTACCTTTCAGTTGGTTAAAAGAATTCGTCGATATTGATGTTACCGCACAGGAGCTTGAAGAAAAGCTTTTCTCCTGCGGCTTTGAAGTCGAGGAACTCATCCCGCTGGACGCCGGCATCAGCAAGGTCGTCGTGGGCAAGATCGTGGAGATGGAGCCTCAGGAAGGCACCCATCTGACCAAGTGCGTCGTGGACTGCGGCGAGTATGGCCACGACATCCGCATCAGCACCGGTGCGGCGAACATGAAGCTGGGCGACTGCGTGCCTGCCGCTCTGGACGGCTCCACCCTGCCCGGCGGCATCAAGATCAAAGCCCGCAAGATGCAGGGCGTCGAGTCCAACGGCATGCTCTGCTCCGGCGAGGAGCTGGGCCTGAACGATGACCTGTTCCCGGGCTCTGAGGTCTACGGTCTGCTCATCCTGCCCGAGGACTCCGTCCCCGGCACCGACATCGCCCCCGTGGTGGGTCTGGATGACTACATCTTCGACATCTCCATCACCGCAAACCGTCCCGACTGCCAGTCCGTGCTGGGCATCGCCCGCGAGGTGGCCGCTATCCTCGGCAAGCCCCTGCACATGCCCGCCATGGACTACAGCACCGTCTGCGACGCCGACGAGCCGATCAGCGTGAAGGTGGAGGCTCCGGACCTCTGCCCCCGCTACATGGCACACTACGTCCGCAATATCCGGATGAGCGAGTCTCCCCGCTGGATGAAGCGCCATCTGGCCCTGTGCGGCCTGCGCTCCATCAGCAATGTGGTCGATATTACCAACCACACCCTGCTGGAGATGGGCCAGCCCATGCACGCCTTCGACTTGAACAAGGTCGCCGGTCGCAGCATCACCGTCCGCCGCGCCGTGGAAGGCGAGAAGATCACCACCCTCGATGAGAAGGAGTTCACCCTGAACCCCAACAATCTGGTCATCTGCGACGCAGAGAAGCCGGTCGCTCTGGCCGGCATCATGGGCGGTGCAAACTCCGGCATGGACGACACCACCACCAGCCTGCTCTTCGAGTGCGCTACCTTCGCCCGCGACTCCGTCCGTAAGACCAGCCGCGCTCTGGGCCAGAACAGCGACTCTTCCGCCCGCTATGAGAAGGGTGTTGACCGCCACTCTCCCGAGCTGGGCCTTGCCCGCGCCCTGCACCTCATCCAGGAGCTGGACTGCGGCGACATCACCACGCTGGAATACGATCTGACCGATGGCCGTCCTCTCGAGCGCAAGCACATCGTCACCACCCCGGCCAAGATCTGCGGCGTGCTGGGCATCACCGTGCCGGACCAGACCATGATCGACATCCTCAAGCGCCTTGAGTTCACCGTGGACGTGCAGGCTGATGGCAGCTGGGATGTCTCCGCACCTCTCTACCGTGAGGATGTGGAGAGCTTCCCCGATCTGGCTGAAGAAGTCATCCGTGAGTACGGCTATGACCACATCGTACCCACCTTCCTGAACACTGCCGCTGTCACCAACGGCGGTCTGAACTATGAGCAGAAGCAGCAGCTCAAGACCAAGCGTCTGCTGGCCGCTCAGGGCTTCTATGAGGCTTCCACGCTGGCGTTCTATTCCAATGCCGAGTTCGATATGCTCCACATCCCGGCAGAGGATGAGGCCCGCAAGGCCATCCGCATCCTGAACCCCATCAGCGAGAACCTGTCCGTCATGCGCACCCTGCTGGCACCGTCCATGCTGAACGTCATCGTGGACAACCTCAAGAAGGGCAACGCTGAGGGCCGTCTGTTCGAGATGGCTCCCGTCTACCTCGCCAAGGAGCTGCCCATCAACGAGCATCCCCACGAGCGCCAGACCCTCTGCATCGGTGCTTTCGGCCCCGAAGAGGACTTCTTCACCGTCAAGGGCGCTCTGGAAGCGCTGGCCGCAGGCTTTGACCTGACCTTCACCTACCAGCGCGAGACCACCAGCTGGCTCCACCCCGGCATCAGCGCCGCCGTCTACTGCAACGGCAAGCGTCTGGGCGTCTTCGGCAAGCTGGCCAACGAGATCAACGCGGAGCTGGAGATCGCCAAGGAGCAGAAGGACAGCCAGAACATCTATCTGGGCGAGCTGGACTATGAGGCTCTGATGTCCTGCGTCGAGAGTGAGCTGCGCTATAAGCCCCTCAGCCCCTACGCCGCTGTCAAGCGTGACCTGGCTCTGGTCTGCGACGAGTCTGTGGCCTGCGGCGACATCGAAGAGACCATCAGGAAGGCAAGCTCCCTCATCACGGAGGTCAAGCTGTTCGATATTTATCGCGGCGCAAACCTTGGCGAGGGCAAGAAGAGCATGGCCTTCTCCCTGACCCTGTCTGACCCCGCTGCCGAAGTCTCCAACGAGCAGGTCGAGCGCACCGTCAAGAAGGTGCTGGGCAACCTGAAGTTCAAGCTGGGCATCGAGATCCGCTAAAACTGTTTCACCCGTCCGGAAATGAAGACTGAGAAGCTGCTGCACGGTGTTTTGTGCAGCAGCTTCTTTTTCTTTATGCCGATTTATGCTATACTTATCTTATATAGAAACACAGCAGGAGGATTCAGCGTGGAGGATTACCGCACCATCCGGGGAACAGCCATCGGAGAATACGAAGAGAAGAAGAGCCGCTTCATTGCGCAGCTCTCCTTTGCAGACAGCGAGGAGAAGGCCGTGGCCTTCCTCGAGCAGGTGCGCGCGGCCAACCGTACCGCCCGCCACAATGTCTATGCCTACCGCCTGCGGGAGGGGAGCCGGGAGCGCTACTCCGACGACGGCGAACCGGCCAAAACAGCGGGTACGCCTGCCCTGGAGGTCTTGCAGCACAGCGGACTGACCGACCTCATCGTGGTCATCACACGATACTTCGGCGGCGTGCTGCTGGGGACCGGCGGCCTCGTCCCGGCCTATACGA
>ERZ859937.842-NODE-842-length-11234-cov-1.406298_pt1 | contig 11234 bp, 7 predicted proteins | sample MGYA00509985_ERZ859937 | MGnify/ENA primary metagenome ERZ859937 (study PRJEB30046, sample SAMN00715169) | human gut metagenome | study: EMG produced TPA metagenomics assembly of the A metagenome-wide association study of gut microbiota in type 2... | reverse complement strand
GGGCGACGATATGACAGCCAACCCTGCATCAAATAAGCAGGCTGTGGCTGCCCTCGACGCCTTCAGCTCAGATGGTGGTAACAAGGGCGTTACCGACGCTTGGAACCTGCACTATAACATGATTAAGGCTGCCAACTTTATCATTGATGGTGCAGCAAAGACCACACTGGCAAAAGAAACGTATGCTGAGGTGCTGGGCAACGCCCTCTACTGGCGTGCTTATGGCTATTTCTACCTCGTGCGCGTGTTTGGTCCTGTGCCCCTGATCTTGAAGACCGCTTCAACAACAGAGATTGCTAACGAGCTGCAAACCCTGGCTCCGTCGAGCATCGACGCTGTTTATGCACAGATTGTAAAAGACTTGGAAGAAGCCGAGAGCCTGCAGCCTACCGATGACTCAGAGGATCCGCGGCATCACGACGGCATCGACGCTTGGATTACCAAGCAGGCTTCACAGGCTACACTCTCGGCTGTGTATATGGCTATGGCTGGCTATCCTTTGAACAAGGGTACCGAATATTATAAGCTTGCTGCTGATATGGCTAAGCAGGTGATTGATAATAACGGTACATACCGCTTCTATGTAGACCCCGTTTGGAGCCATGTTTACTCAATGGGCCACAACTATAACAAGGAAACACTCGTGGGTATTGACAACAACTGGGTCTGCGGTTCTTGGGATCACGACTCTGAGCTCACTTCTTGTAACCGTTTCGAGAGCCTCGGCGATGGTGGTTGGGGCGACTCTTGGGGCGAGATTGCTTTCTGGAAGCGCTTCCCCGAAGGACCTCGTAAGGACGCTATCTATGCTCCTAAAATCACCTTCCAGAAAGATGCTACCATCACTGGTATGTGCGACTGGTGGGAACTCAACGATAAGGGCGAAAAGAAGGTGGCCGAATATCACCCCATGTTCTCTATCTATACTGTAAACTGTGTTGAAGGCGACCCATGGACACAGCTGGAAGCACCCTACGATTACACCAAGCCTAACTATATGAACATGACCAACGGTCGTCGTCATCGCCTCGTGCGCTACTCAGAGGTGCTGCTGTGGTATGCTGAGAGTGCTGCTCGCTCGGGTGCTGCTGACCTTACCTTCGCTAAGAAATGCTTGAAGGATGTTCGCAAGCGTGCCGTTACCGACTATATGAACGTTACCTTGAGCAATGGCACTAAGGTTAACATCGATGCCATGAACGCTGATCAGCTGGCTGAGGCTTGCTATATCGAGCACGGATGGGAGGTTGCTGGACAGTGGAACAGATGGTTACTCGCCGCGCCGACGAGCTGCGTATGAACGAGCTGAAGAAGAACTTCGACTATCGCGTTCAGAACCCCGAAATCGTTGTGCATGTTGATGCCAATGGTAAGGAGTATAAGCTAAGGAGAGTGTAGCCATTAGCAACACCAACTGGGTTGAAGGCGTAACAATCTACTGTCCTTATCCTACTGACGAGGTTGAAAAGAATCCTAACTTGAAGAGATAATCTATTCTTAAAATAGAGATAATCTATTCTTAAAATAGAGATACTATTCATAGGTCTATAATAAATATCTCACTCGAGGGGGGGGATGCTACACCTGGCATCTCTCCCTTTTTTACTTTTTCGCTCCATGATATATCCTTCTATATATAAGTGAGAGGTATATATAATGTGAGGCGTAAAATATTTAAAAAGTAATGATGACTATGAATAATCGTAACAGCAGCAATCGTTGGCCTATGGCATTGGCAGCCTTACAGGTAATGCCCTTCGCCTTGTTTGCTCAAAACACTGACCAACGCCCTAACATCTTGTTCATTATGTGCGATGACATGGGGTATGGCGACTTGGCTTGCTATGGTCAGCCTTATATCCATACGCCCCACATCGACCAGATGGCGCGCGAGGGCATGCGCTTTACGCAAGCATATGCGGGGTCGCCCGTGTCGGCACCTTCGCGTGCCACCCTGATGACGGGGCAGCATACAGGTCACACCCATGTGCGAGGCAACAAAGAATATTGGCGTGGCGTGCCTATGGTGCAGTATGGGCAGAACGAAGATTATGCCATCGTGGGCCAAGAGCCGTATGACCCACAGCACACCATTCTGCCCGAGATGTTGAAAGATAATGGCTACACCACGGGCGTGTTTGGCAAGTGGGCGGGCGGATATGAAGGGTCGGCCTCTACTCCCGACAAGCGTGGCGTTGACGAGTTTTACGGATATATATGTCAGTTTCAGGCGCACCTCTATTATCCCAACTTCTTGAACCGTTATAGCAAGGCAATGGGCGATACGGCGGTGGTGCGCGAGGTGATGGAGCAGAACATTCAGCACCCTATGTTTGGCAAAGATACTTCAAACGCAAGCAATATTCGGCGCGCATCATTCACGACAAAGCGCTGCAATGGCTCGACCGTCAACAAGACAATCAGCCCTTTGTGGGCTTCTTTACCTATACGCTGCCGCATGCTGAACTGGCGCAACCTGACGACTCGATCTTAGAAAACTATCAAAAGAAATTTTTTGTTGATAAGACGTGGGGCGGATGGGAAGACTCAAGATATAACGCTGTGGTGCACACCCATGCACAGTTTGCGGCCATGATAACGCGCCTCGACCAATATGTGGGCGAGATTTTTGCAAAGCTGAAGGAAAAGGGCTTAGACAAAAACACCGTTGTTATCTTTACCTCTGACAATGGTCCGCACGAGGAAGGGGGTGCCGACCCCGAATTTTTTGGCCGCGATGGCAAGCTAAAAGGCTTGAAACGCCAGTGCTATGAGGGCGGCATACGCATACCTTTCATTGCGTGGTGGCCCGAACGTATCAAGGCGGGGGCGGTAAACGATATGCCGTTTGCCTTCTACGACCTCATGCCTACGTTCTGCGACTTGGCTGGCATCAAAAATTTTGCTAAGCGTTACACCAATAAGCAGTTGGCGGGCGATGGCTTTGATGGCATCTCTATAGCCCCCACACTCTTGGGCAAGGATGCTGAACAGAAGCAGCATGAGTATTTGTATTGGGAGTTTCACGAGACCGACCAGATAGGTGTGCGTAAGGGCCCCTGGAAGCTGGTGGTGGTGAAGGGCGAGCCTCGCCTCTACAATCTCGACACCGATATTCATGAAACCACGATGTGTCGAGCCAGCATCCAGCCGTGTTGGCCGAACTGTTGGCCGCCATTAAGAAAGAACATACCGAGAGTGCCGACTTTAAAATCACTCTGCCACAATAGTCATTAAACCAAAAAGGCCGCTTATCGCGATAAACAATGATCGTGATAAGCGGCTTTTGTAACCTTTTTTCTACTTCCTTTCTACTTCGCCTCGTAGGTGCGAAACACCAGATAGGTGCCGTTGGCCGTGATGCTAAACTGGTCAGAAAGGGATTCGTTCAGCGTTGTCTGCCACCATGTTTTGGCTGCAAATACAGGCCATTTCAGACCAGTGCTTTCCATCTCGGTGCAATCGATGTTGAACAGGCTCACCTGTTGTCCTTTAAACGAAGCAAAGCTTTGCGTGCCTTGAATGGCCAGAAAGGTGCCATAGTCGGTGTACAGCGTGGGGCGTATGTGCAAGTTTTGCACATAATAGGCCAGCAAACTGATGTTGCCCAGCGTGTGGTCTTCGCGTTTGCCCGTGGCTCCTATGTAGGCTATCTTTCGTGCGCCGCGCTGCATACAGAAGCGGGTGGCCTTGGTCATGTCGTTATAGTCTTGCTCGTCTTCCAGATGCAAGAGGTGTGCATACTGCTGTTTCAGCGCCTCGGGCAGCGAGTCGCCGTCGCCCACAATGGCGTCGGGGGCTTTTGTGCCACGACTGAGCACCGCCTGTGCCGCGCCATCGCAGCAGCACAGATACGAGGCATTGTCGACGATGGATAAGGGCAGCGGATGCGTAGGAAAAGCTCCGTTGCACACAATTACTGCATCATACTTTTCCATTTCCTATATCCTAAAACAGCTACAACCACATACAGTCCGTACAGGCCCGCCTTGAAGGGGATGCCTTTCACTACATACAGATAGCAGCAAACAATGTCTACCACAATCCAGAATCCCCACTGCTCGATATATTTGCGAGCCAGCGCCCACAGTCCCACAAAGCTCAGAGCATTGGTGAAGGCGTCGCACAGGGGTATGGTGCTGTTGGTGTAGGTTATCAAAACATAGTAGGTGGCGGCCCAGATGACGAAGAACGCCACCGTGGCAGGCAGATACAAGCGGCGAGGCATGCGTGTGATGGGCATGTCGCCGCTTTGCTTTTGCCCATGCTTGCGCCCAAATTTCCATACAGCGTAACCGTATAGTGCGGCCAAGGTATAGTAAACAGCCATACCAGCATCGCCATACAGACCGTGTGTCCAGTAGAGCCAAACGTCAAGGGCGGGCATGATGATGCCCACTATCCAAGGGCTATGCTGGCCTTATATTCGAGCACAAGGTAGATGATGCCCAAAATGGTGGTGGTGATGTCGAGCCAATGGGCTGAAAGGTATTCAAGCATTTCTTTTAGTTGACGAGTTGACGAGTTAACAAGTTGACGAGTTGACGAGTAGACAAGTTAACAAGGAAATTTGCTCTCCAATAGAAGATTATGCGTTATCCTCTTTCAAAGGAAGCGAAGGTAATCTCCTTGTTAACTTGTCAACTCGTCAACTCGTCAACTAAACTAAAACTTCAAAGTAACGTGTCCCATGACATTAAAGCCAGCCATAGGCATGTAGGTCATGGCAGCATAGCGCTGTCCGCCGTTATACCAGCCATACCATGTATAGCCGTTAGCGGCATAGTGGCGATTGAAGATGTTGTTAAAGTCGAGACCCAACTTCACGTTCTTGATGCCAGCAGCCTTTGTTACGTTGCTCTGGAAGCTCAGGTGCAGGTCGCTCTGCGAGTAGCAGGGCAGTGAGCGCTCGTCGCTCTCAGTGTTGTCAACATACTGCTTGCTTACAAAGTTGGTGTGCCATGTAGCGGCAAAGCCCTGGTAGTGGAAGTCGATAAAGCCATTCAAAATAGCCGAGGGCGAGTAAGCCAATGTCGACTTGTCGTAGTGGTTGTGGTGTACATAGCCAGCTTCGTCCCAGCTTTCTACCTCTTCGTCCCAGTTCTTAATCTTGTTCTGGCTCAGGGCGGCGTTACCTTGCAGGCTCAACCATGACAGGGGGCTCCATCCAGCGTTCAGCTCTACGCCCATACGATACGAGTCTTTGATGTTTGTGGTCAGCGCCTCGCCAATGTCGCTCAGCTTACCCGTCTGCACCAGCTGGTTGTCATAGCTCATATAGTAGAAGTTGGCGCCAGCAAACCAGTTGCTGCCAGTATACTGATAGCCAAACTCGGTGTCGATCAGCTTCTCTGCTTTGGGGAAATCGAAGCTACCATTATCGGTATAGTTGTTGCGTTCGGGCTCGCGGTTGCTCATGGCTACCGAAGCGTAAGCCTTGTGTGACCGTTGGTATAGCTGATACCAGCCTTGGGGTTGAAGAAGTTAAACTTCTCGTCTACGTTCAGCACATAGTTAACATACTTGCCGTCTTTCTTCACAAACTTGTCGTTCAGTCCGTCGGTAGTATAATCTACGTGGCGATACTGCACATCGGCAAACACGTTCCAATGGTCTAAGAAGCTATAGGTAGCCTTGATGAAGGCGCTGTAGTCGTTCTTGTCGGCATCCGAGTCGTAATACTTATACTTGCCGTTCTTGTCAAAATACTTCTGCTCCAGTGCCTGGTTGCCAATGTAGGTAAGGTAACCCCAGTGGTTGCAAGAGAAGCGCTGCAGGTTGGTACCTGCCATTACGTCCCAGTTGTCGTTCTTAAAGGTTACGTTATACACCAGTCCGTAGGCGTTCTGTGTCAAGCCTTTTTTACGAATGGCATCGTCTTTATAATCTTTGTCTTCGGGCAAACCAAACTTCTTAGCCAGCGAGGTTTGGTGCTTCAGTTCCTTATAGTAGCCCTGGCCGTAGGTGTAGTGTAGGGCCAAGTTATGGCTCCACTGTGCCGACGGTGTCCATGCTGCCGAGAGAATGTTGTGGTTCTGATAGAAGTTGTCGGTGGTGTGCTGCCACTTGCTACCGTCGCGCAGCGTGTAGCGCTGTGTTTGATAGTTGCCAGCAGCCCATCCAGCGGGGTCGTATACCACGTCTTCAACCAGTGTGTTTACGCGTCCCAGTCCGGCTTCCCACAGGTCTTTGTATGAGTGAATGTTGGGGAACAAGCCGTTGGTGTTATAGTCGCTGGTCATCACGCCGTTCCATGCCTGGCCCTCTTCTCAAAGTTGCCAATGTTTTTATAGCGAATTTGGAAGTTGTCGCCCAGCCAAGTAAGGCCACCATAGTAAGAGCCTGCGCGGCCATCGGTAGCATTTACATAGCCCTGTGTAGCGCTCTCGTGGTAGGCACCATCAAAGATGAGGTGCTTGCCCAGCAAGCCTGTTGAGAAGCTGATGCCTGTGTTATAGGTTCCAAACGAGCCGTATGAGCCAGTGAGCTCGGCTGTAGGAATGAGCGAGGGGGCCGCTGTAGCAAACGAAATGCTACCGCCAAAGGCGCCGTCGCCGTTGGTCGATGTGCCCACACCGCGCTGTATCTGCGCGCTACCCATCAGTGCGCTGTAGCTGTTCATGTTAGCCCAGAACACCGATTGGTCTTCGGGCGAGTTGAGGCATACGCCATCGAGGGTAACGTTGATGCGGCTGGCAGCGGCACCACGAATACGTAACGAGGCATTGCCCACGCCTGTACCATTGTCGCTCCAAGCCACTACGCCCGGTGTGCGGCTGAACAAGAAGGGCAGCTCTTTACCACTTGTTGAGAAGTTTTTTAATTCTGATTTGTTAATGTTGGCTACGGCAAACGGTGCGTTCTTTGTGGCACGCACGCCCTTAACCACCACTTCGGCCACCTGTTGCACCTTCACGGTGTCGATGGCGTTCTGCGCTGTAACGGTTTGTGCGGAAAGTCCGCAAGCCGACATCAGCGCAATGCTCATAATCTGTTTCATGTTGAAGTAATTAACCTGAAAATATAAAAACATAAAAAGGGGCGCTGTTAGGCACCTTTTCAATCCCTACGCCGGCATTATCCGGATCAGGTTTGAGGGTATAATCTCAGCCCGAAATATCGGACACCCCTTAACTTACGCTCTGTAAGTCGGGTGCAAAGTTAGTGATTTTATATTGAATAATGCAAATTTATGTTATTTTTTTTCTTGCCCCCGCTGCTTACATCCCCGTTTTGTAACAAATAATAATGTTTGTTATGCCAATGTATCTCGCGCTATGAGCGTTTAGTTTTAAACATTAATAAAGTATCGTGCGAAGCGCGTATTAATGATAATTAATGCGTCATTAATGATAATTAATGTTTAAAAACTCAACAAGCAATGCAGACATTGCGAGTATAATAATAGAATAATATATTATTAAATTGTCAAAACACAACCTTATTACTTACCCCGCCCCCTTGCACAGCATTGCGTGAGCACAATAAAACGGCGTTTTCTTCGTTTTCTTTTCGTACACCTATTATTATAGTAAAAGCTTTTGCTACATTATGTATATGCAACATCATCCCATAAGCCCCATTGGGGCACCCTTTGCAGCACCCTTTGTATGGCCTTGTGCGTAGCCCTTGGCACCACACTGCTGGCCAGTTGCGGAGCCGAGAAAAACCTGAAGAAGGCCGAGAAGCATCTTGCCATAGGCGAATATTATGATGCGGCGGCACAATATAAGCAGGCCTACAACAAAACGCCAGCCAAGGAGCGCGAGCAGCGCGGACGCATAGCCCGCAAGATGGCCCTGTGCTATAACAAGATTAATGCCACGCCCAAGGCCATAGCCGCCTATCGCAACGCCATACGTTACCAGCAGGCCACGGCTGCCGACCAGTTGCAGTATGCTCGCCAACTGCTAAAAAATGCCGATTATAAGCAGGCCGAGACACAATTTCTGTCGGTGCTCGACTCGCTGCCCCATGACACATTGGCAAAGAACGGCCTGTATGCTGCCCGCCATGCTCAAGAATGGAAGAAGCAGGGCTCGCGCTACACCGTAAAACGTATGGAGGTGTTCAACTCGCGCCGAGCCGACTTCTCGCCCATGCTTTGTGGCGACCAGTTTGACCAACTTTATTTTACCTCAACACGCAACGAGGCCGAGGGCGACGAGCTAAGTGGCATCACGGGCACCAAGAATGGCGACATCTTTGTATCGACCAAAGATGACAAGGGTAAATGGTCGAAACCCGAGGCTGTGACGGGAGGCTTAAACACCGCCTACGACGAGGGTGCCAGCTGCCTTTCTACCGACCAGCGCGAGATGTACCTCACGCAGTGTGTGACCGACCCCTCGTATCCGCGCTATGCACAAATTGTTAAGTCGACACGTCCGATGCGGCTTGGGGCAAGGCCACCAGCGTAGAGCTGACTAAAGACACGCTGTCGAGCTATGCACACCCCGCCATCTCGCCCGATGGGCAGTGGTTATATTTTACGTCAGATATGCCTGGCGGACAGGGTGGCCTCGATATATGGCGCGTGCGCATTACGGCGGCGGGCTTTGGCGGTGTTGAAAACCTGGGCCTTCCCATCAACACCCCTGGCAACGAGGCGTTTCCCACCTTTCGGCCCAATGGCGACCTCTACTTCTCGTCCGACGGGCATCCAGGCCTCGGTGGCCTCGACATCTTCATTGCCCACCCCAAGAAAAACGGGCGTTACGAGCTTGAACATCCTGGCTATCCGCTCAACTCGCAGGCCGACGACTTTGGCATGACCTTTGAGGAAGTGAAGAACCGCGGTTTCTTCTCGTCAAACCGTGGTGATGGCCGTGGCTACGACCACATATACAGCTTTGAGAACCCCGAGATCATTCAGAGCGTGAAGGGTTGGGTGTATGAGCAAGAGGGCTACGAGCTGCCCGCCGCACAGGTGTATATGATAGGCTCCGATGGCACCAACCTGAAGTTGGGCGTGAAGAGCGACGGCTCGTTTGAGAAGGTGCTCACGCCAGGTGTCGAGTATATGTTCTTGGCCACTTGCAAGGGCTTCCTCAACCATAAAGAAGACTTGAAGGTAGAGCCTAAGCCCGACTCGCACGAGTATGTGTTGCAGTTCCCCTTGGCATCAATCACGGCCCCCGTGCTCATCGACAACATTTTCTACGACTTTGATAAGGCCACGTTGCGTCCCGAGTCGCAGACGGCCCTTGACGAGTTGGTGCGCCTCTTAAACGAGAACCCCAACGTTACCATCGAACTGTCGTCGCACTGCGACTATAAAGGTTCGTCGGTGTATAATAAAAAGTTGGCGCAACGCCGTGCCGAGAGCGTGGTCAATTATCTGGTAGAGAAGGGCATTGCCCCTGACCGCCTCTCGCCTGTGGGCTATGGTAAGGAGAAACCCAAGACCATTAAGAAGAAGCTGACTGAGAAGCTGACGTGGCTGAAAGAGGGCGACGTGCTGACCGAGGAGTTTATCAAGAAGCTCACCCCGAGAAGCAAGAGATATGCAACCAGCTGAACCGCCGCACCGAGTTCATCGTCTTGCGCACCACCTATGGCATGTTCGACGAAAAGGGTAACTCAAGGCCAAGCCCAAACCCGCCAAGCCTACCACCACGAAGGCCAAAGATGCCGACCTCGACTTTGATGTCTTTGTAGAGTAATCAGAATTATTAGAACCACCCATAATCAATTCTTATTCAAATAATTAAAGGGGGTTATATTTCTGTATGAATCCATTTTGTAACTATCTCCAAAACTTCGGGAGCAATAGTTTCCTCAATCAGTGGATATTCAGACACGACCCCCGTTTGGCAATGTTGGAAGAGATGGTTCACTCCTTCAATTTTCTTAAGCGTGTGTTTGCAGCCAGATAAACCATTTTCGAGTTCGGTAATATTAGAGTGCAGTCAACCTGGATATCCTTTGTGCCGTTAAGGGCAAGGACAGGACATTTTATGTAGGGAAGTCGTTTACTAACGTCAATGGTTAGGAAATGACGAATGTATGGACTGTCTGTTTGTTTTAACGCCTTCATTAAGGTAGGCTTTAATGTCTCAGGCATGCCATCAACCGAAATCTCGTTAATCTTTTTCCCTTTGGCAATTTCATCGAAAACTTTTTGGATAGCGTCACAGTATTTGTTAACCATATCCTTGGGCATACCGAGGGCAGAAATGGCTTGGCGATTTTGCATGATTATTGTTTCTTTGCCAGAAATAGCCATGCCAGCGAGCGATATAATAAAATCCGCTTTACCTTCAGCAGCAAGCATCAAGGCAATGGTACCCCCTTCACTGTGTCCGAGTAAGCCCACCTTGTTGAAGCGTTTACGCAGCAAGGGTAGGGCAACTGTTGCATCCTGACAAAAGTCCTCGGTTGTAAAGTTGTAAAAGTTAACGCTCTTGTCACCCCATCCACGGTCATCATAACGTAATGAGGCAATGCCTTGGCGAGCAAGTGCATCGGCAATCACAGCAAAAGGTTTATGGTCAAACAATTCCTCATCGCGGTTTTGTTGTCCGCTGCCTGTTATCATAAGCACCACAGGCGTGTTCTTTGAATAGTTCTCGGGCAGAGTCAGTGTTCCATTGAAAGTGAATCCAGCATTTGTAAAACTTACGCTTTCTTCTTTGTAGGGGAATGGAGCTTTTGGGGTTTGTGGAAGTTTAACCATTGTTTTGCCTGGTTTAAGGGTCAGTGGCAAGGGAAAACCATTTTGTATGAATGTACCCTTTATTTCATCGTCTGCCATTTTTCCTTCAAACGAAGCCCCAATCATTCCTATCGTAACTTTTATTGTGCCATCTTCTTTCACGGTCTTTTCTGCTTGGATGCCTTTTGCACCTTGCAAAGGAGAGTCGATGGTGCAGCCGTCTTTTGTAAAGTTGAACACCAATGGCAATTTATTTCCCATGACGTTAAGTTCACCCTTCCATGCACCTTGTTGGGCGTTGGCAGTAATAGCCCATAGAGCGAGTAGGGCAGATGTTAGTGTTTTTCTGAGTGTCATTGTATCCATGTTTTGAAAGTTGAAAAAAAATGTGCCGAATGTAGCCTATCTTATACAAAAATGGTGCAAATTTTAAGAAGTCATATCTTTAGGACAAAAAATGTCCTCAAAAAGTCTATTGATTAACTCGGGAGAACTCTGATTTTTTCTTATTCCCTGTTGATCCTTTCCACCAATTCGTCTGGTGTAAGTATCTCCATCTTGGAGAAACCAAACCACT
>ERZ859937.841-NODE-841-length-11238-cov-1.594474_pt1 | contig 11238 bp, 9 predicted proteins | sample MGYA00509985_ERZ859937 | MGnify/ENA primary metagenome ERZ859937 (study PRJEB30046, sample SAMN00715169) | human gut metagenome | study: EMG produced TPA metagenomics assembly of the A metagenome-wide association study of gut microbiota in type 2... | reverse complement strand
CCAGCTGCACTTGATATTCCTTGATGTCGCCACCCAGTACGGCAACTTGTGCCACACCGCCCGTAGAGAGCAGGCGGGGACGTATGGTCCAGTCGGCAATGGTACGCAAATCCAGCATAGAGGTCGAATCTGCTGTCAGACCTACAATCAACATCTCGCCCAAAATGGACGATTGTGGGCCTAGTGTCGGCTTGCCTACGTTGGCCGGTAAGGATTCGCTGACGACTGCCAGCTTCTCACTGACAATCTGCCGGGCAAGATAGATATCTGTATCCCAGTCGAATTCTACCCAGACTACAGAAAAACCGTTCGTTGAGGAAGAGCGTACACGGCGCACACCCGTTGCACCGTTTACAGCCGTTTCTACGGGAAAAGTGACCAGCTGTTCCACTTCCTCTGCTGCCATACCATTTGCTTCGGTCATGATGACCACGGTCGGCGCATTGAGGTCAGGGAACACATCCACTTCCGTATGCATGGCGGTATAAGTACCGCCAATCAGCAACAGCACCGATGCTACCAGCACCAGGATGCGGTTCTGAAGAGAAAAACCAATTATTTTGTTTAACATCTTTTTATTTACTATTTACAATGTACAATTGGGCTGCGCAATGTCAGCCGCACTTGCTGTTTTATCTAATATTTCTTGTTTATCTGACTTTACACTCCCCATTCGTCACGTAACCCTTATACTGCATAGCGAAATGGTACTTTGTAAATTGTCAAATTGTACATGAGATTAGTGTTCATGGCTATGTGCCGGAATAGCATTCGTTGCCGATGCCAGCTTCACTTGATAGGCTCCTTGGGTTACGACGCGATCGCCTGCTTTTATGCCGGAAAGGATTTGTACACTTTCGCCATTGTCGGCACCCAGGGTGACAAGCTGTTTTTTGTAGCCCTCTTCATCCAGTTGCAGGTAGACAAAGAAGCTGCCTTGTTCCTCGGTCAGCGCACTGTGAGGAAGAGACAACACGTTCTCCATTGGTGAGGATAATAGGAATACTTCTACAAACGAGCCGGGGATAACGTCTCCCTTATTGTCGAATTCAAAAGTTACGGGTACATAATATCCGTTCTCACCCGAAGCCTTTCCATAAGAAAGCATGCGCCCGCCCAGTTCTTTCAATGTATATACCTTATTATTATAAGGAGTACAGAAGTTGGCAGACCGATGCTGTTTAGGTAAGGATAGTACTTTTCGGATACATCCGCACGCAGGAAAAGCTTGCGGTTCTGGGTGACGCTTACCAACGGCTGGCCGACGCTGACGTAGTCCCCTTCTTTCACCAACAGATTCTTCACATAACCGCTGATGGGAGAAACAACAGCCTGGCCGCTTGCCGAATGGTTCTTTGCGACTGCCTCGTAACTGATACGGGCATTTTCGTAAATCTGTTCGGCTTGCGCGAATTCCTTTTCAGATACGATTTTGTTGCCTACAAGCGCTTTCATACGCTCGTATTCTTTTTTGGAAACCTCGTAGGCTATCCGGGCTTTCTGCACCGGGTCTCCGTCGGCCATGTTTTTGGATGACAATACCACCAAAGGAGTACCTTTGCTGACACTCATTCCTTCGATAACTTTTCCCTTGAAGGAAACCACGCCTGCTACTGTAGCTACGGCTACGCTCTCGTCTCCCTGGGCTGCCATCACCTGGCCGCTGGTCTTGATGACTTGATGGAAACTACCCGGTTCAACAGTGCTGACTGCTACGCCGGCAGCTTGCGCCTTTGCTGGTGGCAGGATGATTTCATCGCTTCCTCCGGCATGGTTTTCCTGCTCTTCGTGCTCATGGTTGTGTCCCTCATGTTCGTGGTCATGTCCCTCGTGGTCATGTCCGTCATGATTGTGCTCTTCTGTTTCGTGATTATGTCCTTCGTGGCTGTCTCCGGACTTGCTGTTACAGGAGCCTAAAAGGAATAATCCCAAGACTCCCATGAAAATAACTTTTTTCATGATGATATTTGTTCTTACTTTTTGATTTTGAATACAAAGTTAGGGCATAGGGCGTGCAACCAAATTGCATTGTTCCTTATGCCGGATAGAAATCTGTCCCGGTGATGTTCCGGTAACAGTTAAGCAAGAAGAGACGGAGGGGCACGAAGTCCCGTAGCACATATGATAAATGTGCTATGAAGAGATTCCAGATAGATACACTCCTGCCTGCTTATGTCAAACTCGGGTAGGATGAGTAACTTGGAAAAAGGTTCAATGAGTAGGGTAACTGCCCACAAGGCATCCGGATGTGAACACACATCATTGGAAGAGCTGGGCGTCTGTTGTACAAAGTGGGTTGTCATGCATCCCGTGTCGCAACAGCAGTGCTCGTTGCCCGGGCTATGACGGTGTCCGCAGCAATCGGCGGTGATATCATTCTTCATGCATATCATTCCGTCGGCATGATGATGGTGGGGAATGACGGGTATCACCAGCATTATCAAGCTGATGAAAAAAAGAATATAGGTTATGTACTGTTTCTTTTTCATTCCTCTATCTTTGGACGGATGCAAAGATAGAGGTTAAGGACTTAATTACCAAATAGAAAATGCTAAAAAGGTTTGAATAACATATTCAATCCCTCATTCATGCTGGGGTGGGTGAAAATGAAGTCCCGCAGGAAATGGTAACGCTGTCCCGTTTTCATGATTGATGCTACGGTATTGATTACTTCTGGTGCATCGGCACAAAGTAGGGTACAACCCAGAATCCGTCCGGTATGGATGTCTACAATAGCTTTGAGCATACCGTCTATGCTGTGTAGCGTACGGGCACGTGGAATCATGGCAGCAGGGATACGTGCCACATGTATGGAATAACCGTTCTTCATCGCTTCCTCTTCCGTCAGTCCTATATGTGCCAGCGGTGGGTCGGTGAAAATGGCAAAGGAGATTGGATACCGGTCTTTTGTACTCCTTTTTTTGTTTTCAAAGAGTTGATTACGGATGATACGGAAATCATCGATGGACAAGTAGTCGAACTGTTCGTCTCCTTTTACGTCCCCCAGGGCCCATACGTGTGGGGCTGTAGTCCGTAATTGGTTGTCGACAACGATGGCTCCCCGCTTGTCTGTTTGTATACCCGCTTTTTCCAGATTCAGCTCTGCAGTCATAGGCTTGCGGCCGATGGCTACCAGCAAGGCATCTCCTTTCAGGTAGTAGGGAGTGCCGTTTGCACTGTCCGTATAGGTCAGAGTTATTCCTTCGGCTGTGTCGTACACGGATTGGACACGGGCGTTCAACCGGACATTGATACGCTTTCGGTTCAATGCTTCCAGCATGGAGGCGGCAATGTCGCGGTCCACTTTAGGCAGAAAGCGGTTTCCCGCTTCCAGCAGTGTGACATGGCTTCCAAAGCCTGCATACATAGTGGCAAACTCCAATCCGACAGCACCGCCGCCGATGACGAGCAGGTGTGCGGGCAGTTTGTTCGATTGCAGCAAGGTCTCACTGGTATATACGTACTTGCTCTCCTTGAGTCCGTCGATGGCAGGCAGGATAGGGGTGGACCCGGTGTTGATGAATATCTCTTTTCCCTCAAGAATCGTTTCGTCCTTGCCGGAGACTATACGGATTGTATTTTCGGACAAGAAAGAAGCAGTTCCGTCATAGAGGGTTATATTAGGCTTGTTTTTTACATTTTCATAATTTTTCTCACGCAGGAAGGATACAAGCTTGTCTTTCCGCGCCACGGCAAGTGCATACAGTTTGGACTGGTTCTTATAATCGTCATAGTATCTTTTTTCCGCATATTCCGATTCGTGAATCAGAGCTTTGGTAGGGATACATCCTACGTTTACACATGTTCCTCCGTACATCTGAGGGGAACGTTCCACGATGGCTACTTTCCAATTCCGTTCGGCCAGTTCGGCGGCCAATAACTTGCCGCCCTTGCCGAATCCTATTATGATGGCATCATATTGTTTCATTTTAATATCTCTTAGTTAAGTGTTTAGTAAAATGAAAACAATATGTATCGGCCATTTGTTCGGACGCCGGGTTTAGCAGATGCTTATCGTTCCAGTTCGCGGAGGGAGTCCATTTTCTTCTTTTCAAGGAATTCGTAGATGCCGCTCAAGTGCTCTTTCACTTGTTTGTTGCCGAATTCATATACCTTGCTTACCAGTCCGTCCAGGAAGTCACGGTCGTGGCTGACGAGGATAAGGGTACCGTCAAAATCCAGTAACGCTTGCTTCAGGATATCTTTGGTTTTCATGTCCAGATGGTTGGTCGGTTCGTCCAGTATCAGCAGATTCACCGGTTCGAGCAAAAGTTTTATCATGGCAAGGCGTGTGCGCTCTCCACCGGAAAGCACCTTGACCTTCTTCATGGACTCTTCGGGGCCACCGAACATGAAGGCACCCAGCAGGTCGCGTATCTTGTTGCGGATTTCCCCTTTTGCCACATCGTCGATGGTCTGGAATACGGTCAGGTTCTCATCCAACAATGAGGCCTGGTTTTGTGCGAAATATCCAATCTGCACGTTGTGTCCTATCGTGAGGGTGCCTTCATGTTCTATTTCCTTCATGATGCACTTCACTAACGTTGACTTTCCTTCCCCGTTCTTACCAACGAAAGCAACCTTGTCTCCCCGTTCTATGGTGAGGTTGGCATTCTTGAAGACCACATGGTCACCGTAACTTTTCCCTACTCCCTCCATGATGACGGGATAATTGCCTGAGCGGGGAGAAGGAGGGAATTTGAGGCGTAACGCTGAAGTGTCTTCTTCATCCACTTCCAGCAGTTCCAGCTTCTCCAGCATTTTTACGCGGCTTTGCACTTGCAGGGTTTTGGAGTAGGTGCCTTTGAACCGTTCGATGAATTCCTTGGTTTCGGCAATGAACTTCTGCTGGTCGTCGTAGGCTTTCTGTTGCTGTTCGCGGCGTTCCTTGCGGAGTTCCAGGTATTTGGAGTAGTTTACTTTGTAATCGTATATCCGTCCCATGGTCACTTCAATGGTACGGGTGGTGATGTTGTCTACGAATTTACGGTCGTGGCTGATGACGATGACAGCCTTTCCATTGCTGATAAGGAAATCTTCCAGCCATTGTATGGATTCTATGTCCAGATGGTTGGTAGGCTCGTCTAGCAACAGCACGTCAGGCTTTTGCAGCAACAGCTTGGCAAGCTCGATGCGCATGCGCCATCCGCCGCTGAAGTCACTGGTCTGGCGGTTGAAGTCTTCGCGTACAAAGCCCAGTCCGAGCAGTGCTTTTTCCACATCCTCCTCGTAATTGGTGGAGTCGATGGCATAGAACTTTTCGCTTAAGGCGGAGACATTCTCGATAAGTTCCATGTAGCTGTCGCTTTCGTAGTCGGTACGCGTTTCCAGTTCCTTGTTGAGGCGCTCTATTTCAGCTTCCATTTCATGCAGGTGGGCAAAGGCTTGCGCCGCTTCCTGGAATACGGTACGTCCGTCTTCCGTCATAAGGTGCTGTGGAAGGTAAGCTATGACACTGTCCTTGGGGGCTGAGATTTTTCCACGGGTAGGTTGTCTTACACCTGCCAGGATTTTCAACAATGTACTTTTCCCCGCTCCATTTTTACCCATCAGGGCGATACGGTCTTTTTCGTTGATTACGAAAGATATGTCACTGAATAAAGTAGTTCCGCCGAATTCTACGCCAGTCCGTCTATAGAAATCATTATATATTTTTTTTATGAGCTGCAAAGATAGTGCAAATCTATTATTTTTTATATCTTTGCCCCTATATAAACAAAACGCATAGGTCATGGAAATAGAAAAAGTGTCAGGAGATTACCGTCCGCTTATTCTGGTTGCGGAAGATGATGATAGTAATTTAAACTGATAAAGGCTATTATCGGCAAGAAATGCGAGATACTATGGGCAAAGAATGGTGAGGATATTGTAAATTTGTTCGAAGAGAATCGCGACAAGGCGGAAGCTATTCTGATGGATATAAAAATGCCTATTATGAACGGGCTGGATGCTACGGTGATTATTCGCAAGAAGGATAAAGAACTTCCCATCATCATGCAGACCGCTTACGCCTTTACTGCCGACCGCGAAAAAGCCTTGGAGTGCGGAGCCTCGGAAGTGTTGGTAAAACCCATCACTCTGTCTGCTTTGCGTACATGTCTAAGCCGTTATTTACCCAAATTGGTTTGGTAAGGCTTTACTGATAATAAAAAGGGAACCGGATGACTAAGTAATGAATATATCATCCGGTTTCCTTCTTTTTATTCTTGTGCATTGTCTTTTCTCTCTTCCATCTTCTTTTTTACAAATTCGATTTTGAGATTGGCTTCTTCCATATTCTTCTTTATTTCCGTCATGGATGACAGCAGTTGTGCCAGTTCGTAGATGCTGGCAAGGGCCTGGCGGTCGGCGGCAGTCATGGTGATGGAATAGGGGCGTTCCCCTTGATAGTTGACTTTGATATTCTTGTCCTTGTTCAGATAAAGGAACCCCATGACGTTTCCGTCTTCTCCCAGTTTGAAGTCTGCCTTTTCAATCTTTTCACCGAGGTCAGTGGTTTCGTAGCTGTCTTTGGCGGCGGGTGTTTCGGCAAAACTACCGTCGGGAGCAGTGACTTTGACGGCCACATGGTGGATATTATGGGCTCCGCAATAAATGGAAGTCATGCTCATGACTCCGTTTTCGTCTACCTGGAAGCGAAGGAAAGAGCGATGCAGATTTTTTTCTATCACTTGGGAAGGATGAAGGTAATTGCCGATATTCTGGTATTCGGCATCTTTTTCAAAGGTGTATTTCCCTTTGATTGCATCGAAATCCTTTTGCTTGGCTTGAAGCATACTGTCCAGATAGACCAGGCTCTTTTCCTGCTCTTTCAGTTCCACTTCCTGCATCAGGCCGATGCCTGCACGGCGAGTTTCAAACGCTTTGGGATAGAGCATCTTGATGCTGTCAATCAGAATCTTCGCTTCATTGTAGTTGCCGAGTTCAAACGCTTCGCGGGCAGCTTGTAGTTTTTCACCGGCCTTCTTCTCCACATCTTCGCAAGAGAAGAGTGTACAGCATAGGCATGCAAGGAGTATTACTTTTTTCATATTTGTTGTTCTTGGAGTTAGAGTCCACAAAAATAGAAATAATATCTTTATCTTTGCAGCATTTTAATGTGCAAATGTGCTAATAGACCATTAACACATTTGCGTATTCATTACATTAGCGCATTATTTATGATAGATTTGACGGCAGAAGAACTGAAGCAATATTTTAGTGATGATATATTCAAGCGGATATCCGAAACGGCTGATGAATTGGGATTGGAATGTTACGTAGTCGGTGGATATGTACGTGATATTTTCCTGCAACGTCCTTCCAAGGATATTGATGTGGTGGTGGTAGGCAGTGGCATTGCCATGGCCGAGGCGCTGGGTAAGCGTCTGGGGCGTGGGGCGCATGTTTCCGTCTTCAAGAATTTCGGTACGGCACAATTGAAGTACTATGGTACGGAAGTTGAGTTTGTGGGTGCAAGAAAAGAATCGTATACACACGATTCCCGCAAGCCTATTGTAGAGGACGGTACATTGGAGGATGACCAGAACCGCCGTGATTTTACCATCAATGCACTGGCTGTTTGCCTGAACCGGGTGCGTTATGGCGAGTTGGTCGACCCCTTTGGCGGTATTGGAGACTTGAAGGAAAAGACCATCCGGACTCCCCTCGACCCTGATATAACTTCAGTGATGACCCTTTGCGCATGATGCGCTGTGTCCGTTTTGCCACCCAGCTGGGATTCTATATTGACGATGAGACATTCGATTCTCTGGAGCGTAATCGCGAACGCATCTCCATCATCTCCAAAGAACGCATTGCAGACGAACTGAACAAAATCATCTTGTCACCTATTCCGTCTAAGGGATTCATTGAGCTGGACCGCTGTGGTCTGCTGGAACTGATATTCCCGGAACTTGTCAGGCTGCAAGGCGTGGAGACGCGCAATGGACGCGCCCATAAGGACAATTTCTACCATACGCTCGAAGTACTCGACAACATCAGCAAGAAGACCGACAACCTTTGGCTACGCTGGGCAGCTCTTCTGCATGATATAGCCAAGCCTGCCACCAAGCGTTGGGAACCCCGTGCGGGCTGGACGTTCCATAACCATAATTTCATTGGCGAGAAGATGATACCCGATATTTTCCGCAAGATGAAGCTCCCTATGAATGAGAAGATGAAATATGTGCAGAAAATGGTGAGCCTGCACATGCGTCCCATTGTGATAGCGGATGATGTAGTGACCGACTCGGCAGTGCGTCGTCTCTTGTTTGAGGCAGGTGATGATATAGACGACCTGATGACACTGTGCGAAGCCGACATTACTTCCAAGAATATGGAGCGTAAGAAACGCTTCCTTAATAATTTTCAGTTGGTACGCCAGAAGCTGAAGGATTTGGAGGAACGCGACCGTATCCGTAATTTCCAGCCTCCGGTCAGTGGTGAAGAAATCATGAAGACTTTCGGCCTTTCTCCTTGCCAGCAGGTAGGTGCCTTGAAGAGTGCCATTAAGGATGCCATTTTGGACGGCATCATTCCCAATGAATACGAAGCCGCCCGTGCATTTATGTTGCAACGGGCGAGAAGATGGGGCTTAAGGAGTTATGAGTTATAAGTTGCATGTTATGTACCATGCGTTATAACTCATAACTTATAACTCTTCTTTTTCTACTTGGAACTTGCGGCTTACTTTCATCAGGTTGATGGTGTAGGTCACTACGTTCTGGGCTTCTTGTATCATAGTCAGGTATACCATGCTGACTTTGATGCTGCCGCTCTGGCTTTGGATGCGTTGCAGCTCTTCGCGTTTCAGGTGAGACAACTGTCCGTTGAGGTCGTTGGCTTTGCGAATCTCTGTTTCCAGTTCATCATAATTGTTCGTTTCCAGCTTGTGGCGGCATACTTGTAACAGATAGCAGATGTCTTCGGCTACGTCTGTAAATTCTCCTTTCTGAATGGCATCCAGCGGATTGAAGTTATTGTCTATGTGCTCTAAGCAAGGTTCGCAAAGACGGCCTACGCTGTACACCAGTTCGCTGGCAAAGTCGTTGCCTTGATAGTAATAGAGTCCTTTTTCCAGTACGGTATTGTTGTCGAGACGGCACATGGCAAGTGTTCCGGTACGCTTCATCTGCTTGATGAGTTGTTTTTCGAATTTTACTGAGCCCATGGCACGACGCAGTCCGCGTAGATTCTCGTGTAGGAAGGAAGTGACGGTACGTTCAAAATTCTCTTCTGTGAATTCCATAATCTTCACCAGTTCTTCACGGGTATGCTTGCGGAGCAATTCGATGACTTCATTGTTGTCCGTACTCTTCATCAACTGTTTCAGGGTCTCGTTGCCTTTTTCTTTCTCCTTGCGCTTTTTGTACATCACTTGGCTACGAATCAGCATGAAGACTGCCAGACCAATCAGTGCCAGGATGGCAACCGTACCGCCGAAATGGATAATCAGTGCTACGAAGAAACAGATGGTGAACGCTGCTCCGGCAGTGATGAACCAACCGCCGATAACGCTGAGCACACCCGTAATGCGGAATACCGCCGAATCACGTCCCCAGGCACGGTCGGCAAGCGATGTACCCATGGCTACCATAAAGGTGACGTAAGTGGTGGAAAGGGGAAGTTTCAAGGAAGTTCCCAAGGCGATGAGCAGACCGGCGAGGACGAGGTTGACAGAGGCGCGGACGAGGTCGAAAGCGGCTCCGTCGGCTATGATGGCTTCATCCTTCTGGAAGCGTGTGTTCATCCACCGCTTGCTGCTTTCAGGCATCGTTTTGGATATTCCGTTAGCCAGAGTCATGCTGAAGCGTACCAGCGTACGGGCTATCGGGGTACTTCCGAAGTTCTCTTCACCGTCATCCTGGCGGGCAAGGTCCACGGAAGTCTTGATAACGTTGTGGGCTTTCTTGGATGTGCAGAGTGCATAAACCATAATGGCGCCTGCACCGATAAGGAAATACCACGGGGTTTTGGCTGCACCGAGGAGTGAGGACATCAGGAATCCGTCGGGGCCGGCGGCCGTACCATTGGCTGTATAGTCAATAAATGAGGAATATCCTGCGAGGGGGACACCGATAAAGTTCACCAAGTCATTGCCGGCAAAGGCAAGAGCGAGGGCGAAAGTACCCATCAGAACCACTACTTTGAAGACATTTATCTTGCACCAATGCAGTATCTGCATCAGTATGGTGAAGAATACAAAGAAACCGGTTATCAGCAATGCGGTATTGTCGTGTATCCATTGCTTGTTTTCAGGGGTCATGAATGAGCTGTCTTTCAGCCCTTTTATCAGCATGAAGTAGATGATGCTGGTGGCAGCTATACCACCGAACAGCGCGATGCTGTATTTCATGTTCTTCTTGTAGTTGAAGGTGAACACGATACGTGCCAGCCACTGTACCAGCATACCGAAGAAGAAGGCAATGGCTACGGATACAAAAATGGCCATGATGACAGACAGTGCCTTGTCTGTATTGATGAGGTCGCCCAGTCCCAATGTATCGCTGTTATAGACCTTGATGAGCGCCAGTGCGAACGTACCTCCCAGCAGTTCGAACACCATGGATACAGTGGTGGAGGTAGGCATTCCCATAGTGTTGAAGACATCTAATAGCACGACGTCCGTCAACATGACGGCAAGCAGAATGCACATGATTTCGGCAAAGTAGAAGTGCTCCGGTTGATAGATGCCGTGTCGTGCAATGTCCATCATGCCATTGCTGAGTGCCGCACCGATGAAGACGCCAATGCCTGCAATGAACAGTATGGTTTTGAAAGATGCTGCCTTTGCTCCGACAGCCGACTGAAGAAAATTGACCGCATCATTACTGACACCTACCACGAGGTCGAAAATCGCGAGTACGAACAGAAAGATGACGATACCCAGATAAATTGTTTCCATAGACATGTATTTTATTTCCGGCTGCAAAGGAAAGAGTTTGGTGTTGCAGGGAAATGTCATACATGTTACAGAAATGTTACAAAGCGATTGACGATTGATAATTGACGATTGATAATTATCGTTAATCCTTAATCCCTTGTTTCAAGTATTCGTAAAAGCTATATTGCGACCGTACCTTCTCCTTTTGCGGTCGCGACGACTTCCAGCGGTTTCGCAACCGGTCGTCCACAAAGCAGGCTTTCCGTTTGTCCGACAGTTGTATGGATAGCATATCGATGAGCTCTTGCTTCAAGTCCGGGTCCAGAATGGGGGTGACGGCTTCGATACGGCGGGGCAAGATACGCCGCCTCCCA
>ERZ859937.839-NODE-839-length-11244-cov-2.084637_pt1 | contig 11244 bp, 10 predicted proteins | sample MGYA00509985_ERZ859937 | MGnify/ENA primary metagenome ERZ859937 (study PRJEB30046, sample SAMN00715169) | human gut metagenome | study: EMG produced TPA metagenomics assembly of the A metagenome-wide association study of gut microbiota in type 2... | reverse complement strand
TTGTTATGGTGAGGTTTACGATGAACCTTTGGCTGAGGAGGCCCGTGCGATTATCGCTGGTTGGGATGGGAAATTACTCACTCCCGAACAGCAGGAAGCTATCGACGAACTTCAAAATGTAATAGATAATCCCTATCCTTGGGAATATGTAGAAGAATAGAATTGCTTGCAAAGTTTTACTCATAATGAAGAATCTTATAATTGTGGGGGCAGGTGGATTTGCCAAATCAGTTTTGGATTCAGTTGACCACATGAATTTTCACATGGTGGGTTATATCGATGATATAAAACCTAAAGGAGTAGACCATCAGGGATTTCCTGTCTTGGGAAATTCCATTGATTGTGTAGAAAGTCCTGAATCATATGTGTATTTTGTAGCAATAGGTAATAATGCGAAGCGCAAGACATGGTTCGATAAGTTGAAAGAAAGGAACCTTTCATTGATTAATGTAATAGACAAAACGGCTTTAGTATCGCAGTATGCAACTATTGGCGAAGGTTGTTTTATTGGGAAACTCGCTATATTGAATCATGGGAGTTCAGTGGGTGATAATTGTGTAATAAATACCCGTGCGCTTGTAGAACATGGATGCCATATCTGGAATCATGTAAATGTTTCAACAAATGCAACACTCAATGGGGATGTTATATGTGAGGATGGTAGTTTTGTCGGATCGGGTACGGTTGTCAATGGGCAGATAACTATTGGAAAATGGGCTCTAGTTGGCTCTGGTGCAGTTGTCATAAGGGATGTCCTTTCTCATTCTACCGTAGTCGGTGTCCCAGCCAAAGCGATTGAGTCTAAAAGTTACAAGTATAATGCTTAAAAAATGGAACATATTTATATAATAGCAGAGATTGGTTGTAACCATTGTGGTAATCCTGCAATGGCAAGAAAGATGGTAAAGGAAGCAAAGTCCTGTGGGGTTGATGCTGTAAAATTCCAAACTTTCAAGGCTACTGAACTTATCTCGAAATTTGCCCCTAAGGCAGAATATCAGAAAGTAACTACCGGCAATGATGAAAATCAGTTGGAAATGACCCGGAAACTTGAATTGTCTTGTGATGATTTTATCGCACTTCGGGATTATGCTGTAAGTTTAGGTCTTAATACCTTTTCTACACCTTTTGACATGGATTCTATTGATTTTTTACAGCAAAGTGGACAGACTGTTTGGAAGATACCATCGGGTGAGGTTACTAATCTGCCTTTTCTTGAACGTATTGCCAAGATTAAGGTTGCTGGTAAAAAGATTATTCTTTCTACGGGTATGTGTACTATAGAGGAGGTACACAATGCTGTTGATATTATTTGTAAATATGAAGAACCCCAAAATCTTATTATACTACATTGTAATACCGAGTATCCTACACCGGACAAGGACGTCAATCTTAGTGCGATAGATACGTTGCATAGAGAATTTCCCAATATAAAGATTGGTTTCTCTGACCATTCTGTAGGTTGTGTGGCAGCCGTTGGTGCCTGTATGAAAGATATTGTTATGATTGAAAAACATTTTACTCTTGACAAGAATCTTCCAGGACCCGATCATAAAGCGTCTGCAACCCCTGAAGAACTTAAGGAACTTTGCAATAATGTACGTCGTATAGAAATACTTGCTGGTGAAGGTGGCAAAAAAGTAACGGAATCAGAAAGGCGTAATATAAATATTGCCCGCAAGTCAATTGTTGCCCGTAGGTTAATTAAAAAAGGTGAAATTTTGACAGAAGATAATCTCACTTGTAAACGTCCGGGGAATGGTATCAGTCCGATGGAATGGTATAATGTATTGGGTACGGTAGCAATAAGAGATTTTGGAGAAGACGAACTAATTGAAACTTGAGAATAAGTATGACAATAGATAATTGCAAGAGAAAGGTTATAGGCATAATAGATTGCAGAGGTGATAATCAATCAGTCAATGATTTTTTTACTCTCGGTATTTGGGGGAAATTGTGCTTTGAATATGTTTGTGAAACCGTATGTGCAGTCAATCTTTTCTCTGAAAAATACCTTTTGACGGAATCCCCTAAAATAGCGAGACTTGCAAACAAGTATCCAGTTAAAGTAATCAATGAAGAACCAATTGTAAATGATGCTGATATAATGCTGGTTTCAGGGAAAGCCATTTTTCTCACAGAAGCAACAATCATAGATGCCATCAGTAAATTTTATGGTGGAGTACTTGTCTCTGTTAATATGCAAAATATAAATAGTTTTAGTGATAATCTCGGTACATTTATCAGAACAGATGTTCCGTCTATTTCAGATGCATTTGTGTTAAAAGGAGCTATTCACACAGGACTAACTATTTCATATTATACATTGAAACCTGAAGAAGCCTTGGTTATAAATTCCATAAATGAATTCGAACTGGCATTAGTATTGAAAAAGAAAAAAGACAGTAAGAAGTTGCTTACAAAATGTATTTTAGAACGAATACACGAAAAAGAAAATACTTTTTTGCAGTGCGATAACAAGGACACAATTTGTTTAGTTGGACATTCTCAGCTTGATAATTGGATGTGTTCAAATATTGCTGGACATAAGATTCGAAATTGTGGGATTGGAGGAATATCTTCCCTTGAATACGAAGAATATATATTGAAAAAAGATTTACTAAACTGTAATTCAGATAGGTTTATTGTAATGCATGGGACAAATGATATTATATATCCTTATTCTGATGAATTTATAATTGAAAGTATTTCTCATACATTTGACTTTATTGAACGTAAAAATCCTAAAGCAAAAATATATTTTATTGCTATCGCTAATACAAACGGGCGTTTAGACAGGTCAAATAAACGTATAGATATCTTGAATGATAAAATGGGACAGGCTTTCTCAAAACGAGTATCGTTTATTAATGTAAAAGAGCTTTCTGATGAGTTTGGAGATTTGAGAATGGAATACACGATTGATGGTCTTCATTTTTCTTCGGAAGGATATGAAGTGCTCTTGAAAATTGTAGAACGGAATCTTGAAAAATGAAAAAAATAGCAATCATCCCTGCACGTTCCGGTTCAAAAGGACTGAAAGATAAAAATATTATTCCTCTTAATGGCAAGCCGCTTTTGGCTTACTCTATAGAAGCAGCCCTTCAGGTGGATTTTTTTGAAAGAGTAATTGTATCTACTGATTCAGAAGATTATGCAAGTATATCAAAACAGTATGGGGCAGAGGTTATGATGAGAGGAGAATCGTTGTCTAACGACAAAGCCACTACATATGATGTTATTGCTGATTTTTTAGAAAGATTTGGTACACAAACTGATTATTTCGTATTGCTTCAACCCACTTCTCCTATGCGGACATCAAAGCATATAAAAGAAGCTGTTGAGTTGTTTGAAAGCAATATGGATAAATATGATTTTCTTGTTTCCATGACCGAAAGCCATATGGCAGGTGTTTTGGTAAAACCTATTGAAGAAGATTTAAGTTTAAAACATTTTGATACGGATTTCTCTACTTACCGTCGTCAGAGTTATAAAGATTATTCCCCTAATGGAGCAATTTTTATAGCAAAGCAACAAGCCTATCTTAAGAATAAACATTTTTTCGGATCCAAGGCGATGGCTTATATCATGAATAAAAAGGACTCTATTGATATTACGATAGAGTTGATTATAAATTGGCTGAACTCTTAATGACAGAACGAGAAAATGGGAATTTATAAAGTTGCATTTGCTACAGGTTCACGCGCTGATTATGGAATAGTGCGTAATTATATCTCTCTATTAGATAAAGATGATGAGATAGACTTTTCCCTACTTCTTACAGGAGCTCTTCTTGACCCAAAGTATGGTAATGAATTGGATGTTATCCATAATGACGGTTTTAAGATAGATGTAGAGATTCCTCTCCATTTGTGTGTTAGCAAAGTATCCGATACAACTAATGCTATGGCGGAAGCATTGTCAGCATTTGGAGTTTATTTTGAAGTACACAGATACGATCTTCTTATCATCCTTGGGGACAGATATGAGATGCTTTCAGTGGCTGTTGCGGCAGCAATGCAAAGAATCAAAATATTACATTTACACGGTGGTGAAATCACGCTAGGTAATTATGACGAGTTCATTCGGCACTCAATCACCAAAATGAGCAATTTCCATGTTACTAGCACGGAAAAATATCGTAAACGGGTAATCCAATTGGGTGAGAATCCGGACAATGTAGTATACCTTGGAGCATTGGGAGCAGAAAACTGTCTTGAAATAAATGAAGGCAATGTGCCGGGTGTACTCAAAGCCGCTTCTAAAGGATTTACAGTGCTGTTTCATCCAGAAACCATGACTGCTGCATCTACACTTGAGCAGACAAATATTCTTCTTTCAGCTGTTGATCGATTTGTTGATAAATATCATTTTTACTTTATAGGTACAAATGCAGATACGAAATCTGATGATATACGAAATACAATAAAGGCATATTGCAAAAAGCGTAAAAATACTCACTATGTAGATAATTTGCATCCTGATGCTTATCATTATTTGGTGAAGCATTCTTACGCATTGTTAGGTAATTCCAGTTCTGGCATCATTGAAGCTCCAAGTCTTGGTACATATACAATCAATATTGGTGATCGCCAGAAAGGGCGTGTAAGAGGAAAGAGTGTCATAGACATTTCTTGTAATACCGAGGCTATTATTAAGGCTATGAATAAAGTAATCAATAATCCCTTAAAAGAAATAGATTCTCCATATTACAAGGCAGATGCTGCCAAACAATATTATCTATTTACGAAAAAAAAACTAAATGACATTATGGAGAATAGTATCAAAGAATTTTGGGATGTGGACTTTTAAAAAGATAAATATGTGTAATATTTTAAATAAAAATGTATTATGAGATATTGTAAAAAATGCTTAATGCCGGATACAAGACCCGGTATTAGTTTTATGGAGGATGGAATTTGTGCACCATGCCATAATTATGAGAAGCAAAAAGAAACCGATTGGAATCAAAGAATGAAAGAATTGCAACAGCTATGTGATAAATATAGAGGTTGTAATGGTGCTAATAAATATGATTGTGCAATTGCTGTATCTGGAGGAAAAGATTCCACTTTTCAAGTATATATAATGAAGGAAGTAATGAAAATGAATCCGGTATTACTTTCTACAGCTTGTACAGAATGGACTGAAACGGGAAAGAAAAATATTCAAAACATAGCTGAAACATTTAGTTGCGATGTCATTAGTATTCAGCCAAATCCAAAAGTATCAAAAATAATGGCAAGAAAAGCCTTTGAAGAAATAGGTTCTCCTACATGGTATTTGGATGCACTGATTTATGCTTTCCCTTATAGAATGGCCGCCAAATTAGGTTTAAAGTTATTGGTATATGGTGAGAATGTAAATTATACATATGGTGGAAAATACAATGAGGAGACGCCATCGGCTAAGTTTCAGCCACTTAATGATGTAGTAAAACCTATATGGGATAAATGGCTTGAAGATGGTCAAATCAAACCTTACGAGTTGGAATCTGCGAAACAAATGACCCTCGAAGAATATGAAGAAAGTGGTTTAGAGGCTATTTATTTAAGTTACTATGTGCCATGGGATTCACATCATAATTATGAAGTTGCCAAGCGTTGGGGATTCCGTCACATGGAACATGAGTATCAAAGAGAAGGTACTCTTGAAAATTATAATCAAATAGACTCTATCAGTTATCTACTTAATCAATATCTCAAATATCCTAAGTTTGCACATTCTTCTGCTACTGAAATGGCATCAAGGTGGATTCGTGCAGGGCTGGTTACAAGAGAAGAGATGATTCCATTGGTAAAGCAGAAGGATAAAGTATTAGATCAAGGTATAGTTGATAAATTTATTGAATATACAGGTATGTCAGTAAGGGAATTTTGGAATACACTGGATAAATGGTATAACACAGAACTATTTTATCAAGATAGAGACGGTGTATGGCATGAGAAATTTGAAGTAGGTATAGGGATGACTGATAAAAAACGTAGTGAATTGTTCTGATTTAATCGGTTGATATATGAATTGAATTTTAATATTATTTGTTACATTGAATGGAGAGCTTTTTTTAGTTGATTGTATATGCTTAATATTGACATCTTATTTGGTAACTATAAATGTCTTTTTACTATCGAAGAAAATATAGTAGTTGAACATATTGTTTCAGTGATTTTGAATATTTATTTATCTTCCAGTGTTCTGTGTGAGAAATGGAATTTTTAATGATTTATATAGATGCTACAAGAATTTTCGTCATGTATTGACTTTAATTCAATTTGAGGGATTGTTACTTGTTTCTGGAAAAATGGTTTAGGCTGTCTATTGGTATCTCTTATAAAGCAACATGTGGCAACACTAGATTTTGTGTACTTAGATTACGAGAAACTTATTCAGAAGTGAATCTAATAAAATTTTTAGAATTCGTAAAATAAGTACTAAAAATGCTTTTCAGAATATTATATATCAACATTTGGTATTAACTAATTTGTATTAATATTTAAATATTGCAAGAGTTGGATTTAATAATAGGTGCAGGTATAACTGGTATTAGTTATGCTAGTTATACAAAAAATAATTATTTAGTAATAGAAAAGGAATTAGAACCTGGGGGATATTGTAGGACAATTAAAAGAAATGGTTTTGTGTGGGATTACTCTGGTCATTTCTTCCATTTTAGATATCCAGAAATCCGGGATTATGCTAGTAAAAGTATAAATCCTAATAATATTGTGGGAATACAAAAGTGTACTCAAATATATTATAATAAGAACTATATAGATTATCCTTTTCAGAAAAATATTCATCAATTAGATAAGCAAGAATTGATTGATTGTTTGTATGATTTATTTAATAGAAATGATAATGGGCTTTATACAAGTTTCAAAGATATGGTTATTAAAAAATTAGGAAAGTCAATTTCTGATAAATTTTTAATTCCATATAATGAAAAATTATATGCTTGTGATTTAAATGAATTAGATGTTGATGCAATGGGACGATTTTTCCCGAAGGCAGATATAAAAGATATTATTGATAATTTTAAGGCTAATAAAAATGAATCATATAATGGTTATTTTGAATATACTAAGGGGGGGGCTGAAGAGTATGTTAATTCGTTATTAGCTTATGTCGCTAAAGATAAAATATCATATGGAGAGTTTTTAATCTCTTTAGATATAGATAAAAAAGTTGCTATAACAAATAAGAGGTCTATTAAATATGATAACTTAATTTCTACTATTCCATTTATATCTTTACTGGAAATGAGTGACATAGATTATGATAGAAACATTTTCTCTTATAATAAAGTAGTAGTATTTAATATTGGTTTTGATTCTAAAGGTGGAGATAGAAAAAATCATTGGGTGTATTTCCCGTCAAAAGAATTGTGCTTTTATAGAATAGGATATTATGATAATATTATTAATTCTGATAGGATGTCAATTTACGTAGAGTTAGGATTTGGAAAGGATTCAGTACTTCCTCACAAGAATGTATTGTTTGAAAAAGTAATTAAGGATTTACAAGGAAGTGGAATTATTTCAGTAAACCAAAGTGTAGTGGATTGGGAGTGTATCATTATGGATCCTGCATATGTTCATGTGAATAAAGATACAGAGATAAAAGTACCATTATATAAAGATATTTTGGCGAAAAAAAATGTTTATTCTATTGGTAGATATGGTGGTTGGAAATATTGTTCAATAGAGGATAATATCATTGAAGCTAGAAACATGGCTATGAAGTTAGCAAAATAGAATGAAGAAAAATCTTTTTAGAATTTGCTCTTTTTTTAACAATGATTTTGTAAAGAACTCATTGTTATTTAGTGCTTTTTCTTTTCTAAATAGTGGTCTTAATTTTTTGTTGCTATTGATGTTGGCTAATTATCTGACTGCAGAAGATTATGGTCAACTTAACATGTATAATATTTTATTGACATTTTTAGGATTCGTTATTCCATTAAATTGCAATAGTTATATTTCAGTTGTTTATTATCGAAATACAAAAGAAAAAGTAGTAAAATATATTTCTATAATATTTAAAATTTCAATAGTTTTATTAACTATTTTGTTGTTAGCTACAATCCTTATTCCCAATATCGATAGATGTATGGGAATTTCAAAAAAAATGATTGTATTAACAGCTTTAATTGCGTTTACACAAGTCTTTACTAATATACTATTGGATTTATGGAGATTAGAAGAAAAAATCCTATCTTATGGTGTTTTTACATTTATATTGGTTATTGTTAATATTGTTTTATCACTTCTACTTATAATTAAATTAGATTTAGGATGGGAAGGTAGAGTATATGCACAGTTAATTACTGTATCATGCATGTTATGTGTGGCTTTGATAATATTAAAGAGGAAATCTTATTTATCTATAATTAAAAACTCTAAAACAGAAGTTAGGGATATACTAAATTATGGTATACCATTAATTCCTCATAGTATTTCTAGTTGGATAAGAATGGGAATTGATAGATATATGATTAATATGTTTTATCCTATGGCAGTAGTGGGGATTTATAGTTTTGCTTTTAATATTGCCAATATCATTCAGGTGATAGGCTTTGCTTTCAATGCTACATATTCAGTTTTTCTTTATAAGGTACTATCTAATAACAAGAATGATGATTTATGTTCACTCAGAAAAATAACAAATATAATGATACTAGTGTTTTCTATTTTAACGGTATTTGTTGTATTGATTGGTAATGTAGTGATACAAAATTACTTTCTTGATTATGCAAATGCAACTTCCTATTTAGGGCCACTATGTATTTCTACACTATTTCAATGTTTGTATTATTTATATGTTAATTACCTTTTTTATTTCTCGAAAACTCGACAACTAATGTTGATAACTTTGTCAACTACTACTTTACATTTTATATTAGTATTAGTTTTTGTAAGATATTCTGAAATTTATGCAGTCTATATAAATATGTTGACAAGCATCTTGATTTTTGTTTTAGTTTATATGTATTCGGGGAAAATTATAAAAAATAAAAAACTTTTTTTATAAAACACTTATTTATGCGTGAGTTTATTATTATACATCATGAACCTTTAACTAGAAAAATAAAAAGAAATTTTTTTATTGATGAATTGATTAATAAGGGTGTTAAAGTACAATATTGGTCTGTAGATAAATTGATTTTTGGAAAACCGATAAAATTAATTGATGAATTATCAGAGAATTATGTTACAGTGTTTTCTTCATTTAGCCAATTGGAGTATCAGATTAGATTGAATAGGGATGCTATATTCTTATTAGAATTCCAAACAACAATTAGAAGTGTTGAAATTATGAAATTATTGTCAGGTTATCGGTGCATTGTTTCAAGGATAGCTATTCATTCTACAATTAATTTATCAACAAAAGAGAAAATACAAAATGTAAGAAATTATGGATTTAATAAATTGAAAATATATTTTGAAAATATATTTCCTAATATTGTTTCAAAGATTTTATTTAGGATTTATAGATTAAATAATGTTGATATATTTTATTATTGTGGTGAAGCTTCTTTGAATCAATGGAATGCAAAGAAGAAAATACCTGTTAATTCTTTTGACTATGAAGATTATTTGACAAGGACAGAAAAAGTGAGTAGAACAGAAAAAAAATATGCAATCTTTTTAGATGAGTATTTACCATATCATCCCGATATACAAATATGGGGAAAACAAAAACTTACTCCTGAAAAATATTATAATGCATTGAATGATTTTTTTGATAAGTTAGAGTCAAAGTATGGTATTGAAGTTATAATAGCTGCACATCCAAAATCTGATTATGAACAAAGTAAATTTTCTTATAGGAAAATAGTTAAGTATAAAACACCTGAGTTAGTAAAATATTGCGAGTTTGTTATTGCTCATGATTCAATGTCTATTTCTTTTCCTGTTCTTAATTATAAACCTATATATTTTGTATATACGGAAGAGTTTTATAATATGGGTACATCGACTTTAACGTATGTAAAAAAAAATGCAAGATTACTAGGGCAACCATTAATAAATTTAGATAAAAAATATATTATAGAGAGTTATAGATATGATAAAATTAAGTACGATAAGTATAAGTATTTGTATTTAACAAGTAAAGATGCAGAAAAGAAAATGACTTCAGATATTATATATACATCAATTATAGATTATGATATGTTGATTAAATAAGGTTAGTACTTAAATGTAAATTAATACACATGTTTATAATTAAATATTTGCCACTCTGCGCATTATACTGTTTCACTATTTCTGCATTTTTGGGGATAAATCAGTTCTTTACATTACTCGGTATTTTTTGTATGCTTTTTGTGGTATTCTTTAGGTTTGCTAAAAGTTGCTCTTTTGTTAATAAATATTATTTTCCTGTAATTTTGATGATGTGTGTTGGAGCAACTTTAAATATATTTTTTACTACTAATGGATTGGGAGGAGTATTTACATTATTTGCTGTTATGAATTTGGCAATATCCATTATTGAAAATCCTCGTTTATATTTATTTTCATCTAAAATGATTCTTATCTTTTTATTGTTTTTGTTCTACTATATTGTGTTAATACTCCAAATAGATCCAAATTCCATTTATGTTGGAATGAGTAGGAATTATGTTGGTTTATTATTGGTAGCATATCTATTATTGTATTGCTTTCTTAATTATGTGATAAATAATAAGATATTAACGATTTTGCCGGTCATTGCTCTTCCTTTATCAGTTTTGCTTGTCGGTAGAACTTCAATGATTGCAATATTCTTACTTTGCTTAACGATATTATTATGTTTCCTTAAACAAATGAATTTTATTGTTAAATTAGTAACGCTTATTACTATTATTGCTTTATTAGTGTATTTCGATGACGACATTCTACTATTGTATAGTGCATCTTCTTTTGGTGGTTTTGGTTTGGATACTCCTAGGTATCAATTGTGGAAAGATTTTTTTAGGCAAATTGATTTTTTTACTTTCATTTTTGGTATTGATACATTAAAAATTCCCCAATTAATAGAATATAATGGTAATATTCACAATGGATTTTTAAATATTCTGGCAAGGACTGGTATTGGTTTTGTGTTCTTTATTCCGATTTTACTTCTATCATTTTTTAAATATTTTAAGAAATCAGAATATTTCTTATTTATATTATTAGGTTTGTTTAGCATAAGAGCCTTTTTTGATACTGGAATTTTTATTGGTAATCTAGGTTTCATTTTTTATTCCTTAATGTTATA
>ERZ859937.838-NODE-838-length-11253-cov-20.268084_pt1 | contig 11253 bp, 6 predicted proteins | sample MGYA00509985_ERZ859937 | MGnify/ENA primary metagenome ERZ859937 (study PRJEB30046, sample SAMN00715169) | human gut metagenome | study: EMG produced TPA metagenomics assembly of the A metagenome-wide association study of gut microbiota in type 2... | reverse complement strand
CTTTTATTGTATTTTTACTTCACGTTCTTCACCTCTTCGGGCAACACGGGCATTGCACCGTTCTGTGTGCATACGTATGCGCTTACGTGTACGGCGCGCTTGTGGGCATCGGCAACGCTCATACCATCGAGGATAGAAGCGCAGAATGTGCCGGTGAACGAGTCGCCTGCGCCTACTGTATCAGCCACTTCAACCTTGGGTGTGGGCTGGAACGACATGGTGCCCGGTGTGAACACATAGCTGCCGTTGGTACCGCAGGTGAGCACGAGCATATCGAGGTTGTACTTGCCGAGGATGAGCCAGCACTTGTTCTCGATGTCGAGACCCGGATAGCCGAACATTCTGCCGATGAGAACCAATTCCTCGTCGTTGATCTTAAGTACGTTGCAACGCTTCATGCTCTCGCAGATAATCTCCTTGGTATAGAAGTTCTGGCGCAGGTTGATGTCGAAAATCTTCATGCAGTCCTTCGGTGTTGCGTCGAGGAACTTATAGATGGACTCACGGCTCACTACGTTGCGCTGAGCCAACGAGCCCCAGCATACGGCGCGTGCGTTCTCGGCAATAGCCTTAACTTCGTCGGTGAATGGGATGTTGTCCCAAGCTACGTTCTCCTTAATATCATATGTGGGTATGCCCTCATCGTCGAGTGTCACCTGAACAGTGCCAGTTGGATAGGGCACGCGTGGCATGCAATACTGCAACTTTTTCTCCTCAAGCTGCTGGATGGTCTCCTCAGCAAGCTTGTCCTCGCCAAGAGCACTCACAGCGATGGAGTTGAGTCCGAACTGTCCTGCGTGGAATGCGAAGTTTGCAGGAGCACCACCAAGTTTCTTTCCCTCAGGAAGCACATCCCAGAGTGCCTCACCAAGACCTACTACGTATTTTGTATTCATAATTTTAGGTTTTTACTGTTTAACTTTAGGAATATAACTAAGCAAATAAATAACGCCTACTGCCATTACTACAGCAGCCCAAATCTGCGGATACTGTGAGCCGGCCGCCTTGGCAGCATCGCTTGCAAATCCCATGAAGAGCGGGAATACTGTGCCACCGAAGAGGCCCATGATCATCAGTCCCGAAACCTCGTTCTTCTTCTCGGGTGCTGAAAGCATAGCCTGCGAGAACACGATTGAGAAGACGTTAGAGTTGCCGTAGCCTACGAGAGCGATGGCAGCCCAAAGCTCCCACTTCTCTGTACCGAACACGAAGCCTATCATCGACAGCGCCATCATAAGCACGATGATGGTGAAGAAGGTGCGGATGTTAAGCTTGCGCATAAGTATCGAACCGGTGAAACAGCCGAGTGTACGGAATGCGAAGTAAAGTGATGTGGCGTATTCGAACTGACTGAGCGAGTCGCCTTCGCCACCCAGACGTTCCAGAAGAATCTTAGGAGCCACAGCGTTTGTACCAACGTCGATGCCCACATGGCACATGATGCCGATGAACGAGAGCAGGATGATGGGCGAACCGAGCATCTTCAGGCAGTCGACAAAGCCTGAAGCCTTGCCTTCAATTGGCTCTTCCTCAATACTGGTCATGCCGAGCCACAGTGTGGCAATCATACCCACTACGAAGAAGAGGAGGAACAGAATGCGCCAGCTGAGTCCGAAGATAGGAGCTGTAGTGGTGGCGCCCCATGCTGCGATGAGCGGAGCTATGAACGAGGCGATGGCCTTGACAAACTGTCCGAAGGTGAGTGTCGAAGCCAAGTGGCCCTTGACGAGCATTGTCACCAGCGGATTGATTGATGTCTGCATGATTGCGTTGCCAATGCCGAGGAGCGAGAACGAGATGTACATCAGCCAGAGCTGGCTCTCCTTGGTAGGCATGAAGCTATCGAAGAGTGGCAGGAACACTGCCAGAGTTGTAATGATGATAGACAGCAGCACAGTCTTCTTGCGTCCGATCTTGTTCATCAGCATGCCCGTGGGCACTGAGAAGATAAGAAACCAGAAGAACACGAGCGAGGGAAAGAAGTTGGCTGCCGAATCAGACAGTCCGAAGTCTTCCTGCATATTGTTTGATACTGCGCCGACGAGGTCGACAAATCCCATTGTGAAGAATGCTATCATCACCGGGATGAGCGTAAGTTTGCTTGAGTTTGAGTTGCTCATTTTGAGTATAAACTTTTTAGTTATTAGCTGATTGTTTGAAAAATTCTCTGCTGCAAAGTTATTGTTTATGCAGCAGAGATGGTACAAATAATGTTTCATAGGATTGCAAAAATGTATCATACAACATTTCTGCAATATTTGATACATTACTTCAAATTATACACCGCATATTTGCCCTTGCCCTTGATTATAATCTTGTTGTAAGGCTTGGTGGGGAATACGAGGTTGGTCATTGCCATGCGGCCCTCGGCATCGAACGCCTCAATGCTGCTCTTGTCGATGAAGAGGCGCAGGTGAGTCATCTTGCCATGTACGGGTGCTGTTGTGACGGCAGCGAAGTCGTCGCTGAAGTCCTTGAGTCCGCTCTTGGTGCGGTCCATTGTGAATGTGCGAATCTTGTCGTCGTAGGTCATAACCACCTGCTCACCCTTTTCGTTGTAGAGTGTGATGGTGGCACTGCCCTTGAGTGTAACTACCACTTCGCACGATTCGCTCAGAGTCTTAGTAGACTTCTTCGGACGTGCTGCTGTAAGCTCAGGCGACGGAGTTACGCCGCAATATGTATTACCTTCGTATTCGTAGAGGTCGAGGTCGCGCGGAATTGAGTTGCCCGAACGATACTGTTTGGTTGGTACCTGGTTGGCATACTGCCAGTTGCTCATCCATGCCATTGCCACGTGGCGTCCGTTGGGAGCGTTGTCGAAGGTTACGGTGGCGTAGTGGTCTTTGCCGTAGTCCATCCATCGTGTCACCTCGGGTGCTGTCTCGCATGTGAATTTCTTACCGTCGAAGTCGCCTACGAAGTACTGTGTGGCTGAACCACCGAACGGACCGCCAGGGTTGATGTTGCAAATGAGCATCCACTTGTACTTGTCAGTACCGCGCACACGCAACTTCATAAGGTCGGGACACTCCCATACACCGCTGTGATTGCCGTATTCTGCACCGAACTGGCTTTCGAGCTTCCACGCCTTGAGGTCGTCAGACGAATAGATGTTCATGTGCTGACCCTCTGCGAGAATCATGTTCCATTTCTTGATGTCCTCGTTCCAGAACATGTGAGGGTCGCGGAAGTCGGGCGTATTGCTTGTAATTATGGGGTTGCCTTCATACTTTGTGAATGTCTTGCCGTTGTCTGTGCTGTATGCCAGGCTCTGTGTCTGGTTTTCGCCAGCCGACGTATACATAGCCACCACTGTTCCGTTGCCGAATCCGGCAGTGTTGTTGTGGTCCACAACAGCCGAACCTGAGAATATCGTGCCCCAAGCATCGGGTTGAACTGGAGTACCCTCAAACTTCCAGTGCATAAGGTCGGTTGATGTAGAGTGTCCCCAAGTCATGTTTTCCCACTGCGATCCGTAGGGATTGTACTGGAAGTAGAGATGCCACACGCCGTCCTTATAGAACATGCCGTTAGGATCGTTCATCCATCCGTATGCCGGAGTGTGATGGTATACGGGACGATACTGCTCACGGTTGGTCATGTCGAACGAGTCGGCATACTTCATGTTCTTCCAGCATGTGAAGCTCGAAACACCACCATCGTTACGATAGGTGCCATTGACATGAATGTCGAGAGAGATGTTCTTGCTGTTCTTGTACTCGCTGATGTAGAGCGGCACATAATAGTCGATGTGGTTGGAAGCGAGGCGGATGTTGAGTGCCTTCACCTGACTGTTGCCGTCAATCACCTTGACATTGCACATCTCTGCCTTCTCCTGCACCGGCAGAAGAAGCACTTTCTGTGAGTTGTCTACACGGTAGATGCAGTGGTTGCTACTGAGGAAATTAGCCTGTTGTGCCGAGGCAGCCATTGCAAGCCCCAATACAAACGATGTTGCCGCAGTACGGCTGAATAAAATCTTGTTCATATTTATATAGGTTTTTAGAATTATCCAAAAAGTTTGAACTGTAGGTGTTTTGTTTCTGTCGCAAAATTACATTTTATATTATAATTGGTATATGACTTATGTTTCCAAAACTTGTAAGAATTGGCCGATGAAACAAATCTTGCATCAAATGTCAAATCTGTTGGTTGCTTGTTATCGATAAATTATTTAACTTTGCTATTGGAAACCCAATAAACCTATCTTTTTATGAAACCCAAAACTTATCATACATTATTAATGCTGTTAGCAACGCTAACACTCGCCACCAGCTGCACTACCAACTATAAATATAAAATAGGTGTGTCGCAGTGTGTGGGTGGACGCTGGCGCGAGAAAGCCAACATTGAGATGCTATCGGCACAACATCTCTATGACACCGACGTTAAGGTGATTATAAAGAATGCCGACAATAGCAACGAACGCCAATGCCGGCAGATAGACAGCCTCGTTGATGAGGGTGTCGACCTGCTCGTAGTTTCGCCCAACGACTATCATGCCCTGAACAAGAGTCTGCAACGTGCCCACGACAAGCATATCCCCATTGTCTTCTACGACCGTATTACAGCCATGAACGACTATACCGCTTATATAGGTGGCGACAACGTTGAGGCAGGACGCAAGATGGCGGAATATGCAGCAATGCTGTGTCGCGACAGCATGAAAACGGAAAGACGACGTCCCATAGTGCTGGAGATGACCGGACCACTTGAGATTTCACCTGCCGCACAACGACACAAAGGTTTCAGCGAAGCCATTAGCCGCGAGACATATATTGACTATCATCATGTGCCAAGCAAATGGTCGTACGACGACTGCAAGCGCATCATGCGTCAATGGCTAAAGGACGGCAAGACTGCCGACGTAGTGTTCTGTCATAGCGACCTTGCAGCTGTAGGTGCTTACGAAGCTGCCAAAGAGTTGCACAAAGAGCGTGAAATTCGCTTCCTTGGCATTGACGGACTACCAGGCGAGGGCATAGACGCTGTGCAGAAAGGACAACTCGCTGCATCATACATCTACCCTACCCATGGCGAGGAGGTGATAGCTCTCGCACTGCACATACTCGAAGGCAAGCCATACGAGCGCACGAACAATATGAAGAGCTTTGTTATAACACCGCAAAATGTAGCCGACATTTCGCTAAGTAGCAACTCGCTAATGAAGCAAAACCAATATCTTGCTACGATACAATCTAAACTTGAGACTTATCTCGGTTTTTACAATATTCAGCGCACATTGCTCATCGTGGCATTGCTCGTAATCCTAATGTTGGCTGTGGCTGTGTTTGCTACATGGCGTGCCGTGCGTGCTACACGCCGTGCCAACCGCCGCATGCGTGAACTGAACGACGAACAGACACGATTCTTCACCAATGCGTCACATCAGTTGCGCACTCCGCTTACGCTTATAGCTGGTCCCGTTAGCCAACTGGCTGCTGGCAAAGGTGATTCGCAGCAACTCATTGACATCATTAAGCGCAACGTGGAGCAACTGCAACGCCTTGTTGGTGACGTATTGCTGTTCCGCCGAGAGAATCGCGCCACCATCGACGACTCCACCGCTACTACCGACGAGCAACTCATTGCAAGCCAAAAGTCGGTGCAGGAGAGTCGTCACGATACTCTGATTAACGACAATGCCGACGAACTCGCCACCGTGCTTATCGTTGACGACAATGCCGACATGCGTGCCTATCTGCGCACACTCTTGCTCGATCGCTATTATGTGATAGAGGCAGCCGACGGCCAGAGCGGACTGAAACTTGCCGTGGAGAGTGTGCCCGACATCGTTGTGTCTGACGTGATGATGCCCGTAATGGATGGACTGACCTTCTGCACCCGTCTTAAGCAACATGAGGCGACAAGCCATATTCCGGTGCTGTTGCTCACTGCCCGCAGCAGCGAACAGCAGTATATTGAGGGTATGCAGACCGGTGCCGACATGTATATGACCAAACCGTTCAGTGCCGACCTGCTTGTTGCAAACATAGCATCGCTTCTTGCCAATCGCCAGAAGCTTCGCCAACTGTTCAATGCTCAAAATTCGCAATTGGAGCAGCCGACAATTCTTGCTCTGGCAAGCGACAAAAGCCGAGCGCAACATTCGACACTCAATACTCAACACTCTCCTTCGCCCGACCGACGATTCCTCGATACATTCCTCAAGGCAATGGAGAAGCATATGTCGAACACCAATCTCAAGATTGAAGACCTTGGCGACGAAGTTGGACTGTCGCGCGTGCAGCTATACCGTAAGGTGAAAGCACTGACAGGCATGACTCCCGTAGAAATACTGCGCGAGACACGACTCAAACGAGCCATGACTCTGCTCAAGACCACCGACAAGACTGTATCCGAAATAGCCAACGAAGTAGGATTTGCCACTCCAGGCTATTTTTCGTCATGCTTTAAAAAACAATATGACAAATATCCTACAGATATAAGAGAGGAAATGAAGGTTTAATTTACTTAACTAAATGAAATAACTGGCACATCAGGACAAAAAACTCAACATTTTTGACTATCCCGTCAACGATTGTTGCATGTAACATGAGTGATATTTTGTGAACGATTCATGAAATGTCACTTATTTTTTATCCTATAACTTTGCAACCGTTAAAAGACGCAAACTTAAACCAAAAACAAAAACGTATATCTTATGAAAAAAGCAAAAGTAGCTTTAGTAAGTATGCTCATGTTCGCCGGTACTGGCATGTATGCACAGACCAATGGCATTGGCGGAACGGTGACCGACAAGACGGGTGAACCTATTATTGGTGCATCGGTAAAGGTGAAAGGAGCCAACAATATGGGCACTGTTACCGATATTGACGGTAACTTCAAACTCAATGTAAAACCCGGCGAAACCCTTGTCATTTCTTATATAGGATGTAAGGATCAGGAAGTAAAGGCTGGCGACAATCTGAAGATTGTGCTCCAAGACAACGCTGAGCTGCTCGGCGAGGTTGTCGTAACTGGCTATCAGGTGCAGCGCAAGGCCGACTTGACTGGCTCGGTGTCTGTAGTAAATGCCAAAGACCTCAAATCGTCTGCCGATACAGATCCCATGCGCTCTTTGCAAGGCAAGGTGCCAGGCATGACCATCTCCACTGACGGTTCGCCAATAGGTACTGGTACGGTTCGCATCCGTGGTATCGGCTCATTCAATTCTTCGCAAGACCCACTCTTCGTTATCGACGGAGTACCAACAACAACAGCCCTCAACTCGCTCAACATGAACGATATTGAGAGCATGCAGGTGCTCAAAGATGCAGCTTCAGCTTCAATCTATGGTTCGCGCGCCGCCAACGGCGTGATAATCATCACCACCAAGCGCGGCAAGAAGGGCGGCAAACTCAATGTTGACTTCTCGGCCAACGTCACGGCGCAGTTCTACAACTCGCAGTCGATGATGAAGCTCTGCAACACTGCTGAGTATGCCACCGCCATGACACAGGCAGCCCTCAACGACGGCCTCGACCCCGTGGCCTACGCACGCAACTACGGCCTCGACCTCAACGCCACTGCCGGACGCACCATAACGGCCTATGACCCCGCCACGCGCCAGTATAACACCTACACCGTGAACGGAGCCTACGACGGCTACATAAACTCGAAGAAAACCATGCGCTGCTCTGACACCGACTGGCTTGACGAGATTTCGCGCACCGGCTTCATGCAGAGCTACGACCTCTCTCTATCGGGTGCCACCGACAAGTTTACTGGTCTTTTCTCGGCAGGATACAAGAAGAATGATGGTATACTTAAGTATTCAAACTTTGAGAACTTCTCGGCACGATTCAATTCTACATACAATATAAACAATATAGTTAGTGTAGGCGAAAACGCTACTGTAACCTACTCAAAGCAGGTGGACTGCGCTCCGATGGAGAATGCGCTGAAGATGTCGCCTACAGTTCCTGTATATGAAGAGGACGGCACCACATTTGGCGGACCAGTAGGTGGCATGAGCGACCGCCAGAATCCTCTGCGTGAGATGTATATGAACCGTGATAATGCCCTCAAGATATGGCGTGTATTTGGCAATGCCTATGTGGATGTAAAACCATTGAAGGGTCTTTTGTTGCGCTCTAATTTCGGTCTCGACTATTATCACTCGTTCATCCACTCGATGAGCCATACATTCAAATCGGACATCGTCAACAATAACATTCCGAGCACGACGTCTCGGCACACGACGACGTTCGTTGGACATGGAGCAACACTGCCAACTATAACTTCAAGATAGGTAGCGATCATGACTTCACTGTGCTTGCTGGTATGGAGCTGCACAAGCAGACGGTTGAAGATGTTGGTGCATACGCCCAAACCTTCGTGATTGAAGACAAGGACTATATGTGGCCTGATGCAGCAACGGGAATCGAGCGAGCTACAGGTATAGGCTCTGGCTATTCGCTGGCTTCGTTCTTCGGAAAGGTTGACTACAACTGGCAAGACCTCGTTCTTGCTTCGTTCACAATACGTCGTGACGGCTCTTCACGCTTTGGCAAGAACAATCGCTACGGTAACTTCCCTGCTGCTACACTCGGCTATCGTCTTTCGAAGAATCTGAAAGCATCGTGGATAGACGATCTTAAGCTTCGTGCATCATGGGGTAAGACTGGTAACCAAGAGATTTCTAACACGGCACGTTACGGACTGTATGTTGCCGACTATGGTGCTGACCGTGTCACTTCCACCGCCTACGACCTATATCGTCAAGGTACAGGCATCTTCCCGTCAGGCTTCCGCGCCACACAGACTGGCAATGATAATCTGAAGTGGGAGACAACGATACAATATAACGTCGGTGCCGACTTCTCGCTCTTTGGTCAAGAACTCTACGGCACGGTCGACGCCTATATAAAAGATGTGAAAGACATGCTCATTTCGCCGGCCTATCTCGGAGCGATGGGCGAGGGCGGCGCATCGTGGAGCAACGGTCCGTCGCTGCGCAACGTGGGTATGGAGTTTAACGTGGGCTACCGCCACACCACATCCTACGGCCTGGGCTACGACGTGAGTCTGAACGCCGACTTCTTCCGCAACAAGGTGACATACCTGCCCACCACGACCACTGGCTCCTATGCCCACACCACAAAGGAGAACCTCGTGCAGTCGAAGAAGCCCTACGGCTCCATCGTGGGATATGTGGTCGACGGTCTCTTCCAGAATCGTGACGAGGTGCTCGCCTCGGGACAGCCCAACGCCCGTGTGGGCGGACTCAAATATGCCGACCTCGACGGCAACGGCGTGATTGATGCCAACGACCAGGACTGGATATTCAACCCTGTGCCCGACTTCAACTGGGGCCTTAACGTGGCTCTCAAGTACAAGGGCTTCGACCTCTCGATGTTCTTCCAGGGCGTGTGCGGTGTCGACGTGTACAACAACCAGAAATTCCAGACCGACTTCTGGAGCATCACCGACGCCGGCAGCAACAAGGGCAACCGCCTGCTCGGCGCATGGACGGCAGACAACACCTCGTCGACCATCCCGGCCCTCACCACCAACAACACCAGCGACGAGGGACGCGCCTCTACCTACTTTGTGGAGCACGGCTCGTGGCTGAAGCTGCGCACGCTGCAGCTGGGCTACAATCTGGCCGCCCCTCTGCTCAAGAAGCTGCACATGACCTCGGCCCGCGTCTATGCGTCGGGACAGAACCTCTTCACGCTGAAGAGCAACTCGTTCACCGTGTCAGACCCCGAGAACCCCAACTGGGCCTATCCCCACTCTTCGTCGGTGTCGCTCGGCCTGCAGCTCAGTTTCTAATGGCAGAAGCCCAGACAAGCACACAACGGCAAATGCAACAACTCTATTTACCAAATAAAAAGAAAACGACAAAATGAAAAATATATTCAAATATATGTTTGTGGCTGCACTCACCCTCACGACAGCCACGTCATGCAGCGACTTTCTCGACGAGAGTCCCAAGGGCGTAATCGACCAGGACAAGGCGTTTGCGCGCCCCGACGGCATGGTGACGGCAGCCTATGCCATGCTCGGCGACTGCTGGTACACTTACCCCTTCAACCTGTGGCCTTACGGCGACCTCGCCTCAGACGACTGCCTGAAAGGTGGTTCGGGCACTACCGACACCGGCTATCATCCCATGGAGATATGGTCTACAATGACTTCCACGCCCGGCGAGTTTGACGAACTCTGGTATCGCCTATATTGCGCTGTGAGCCGCTGCAACCGCGCATTGCTCTCGCTTGAGCAGTATGGCGACAGCAAGCTTGGTGCGGAAATGACGAAGCAGCGTGTGGCTGAGGTGAAGTTCCTCCGCGCACACTTCTACTTCAAGCTCATTACCATGTTCCGCCAGGTGCCTTGGATTGACGAGAACGTAACGAAGAACAATCTACAGGAGAAGACTCGCAACGACGAGTTTACATACGAGGAGTTGTTCGGCAAGATAATAAACGACTTCAAGGAGGCTTACGACGTGCTGCCCGAGATGCAGAAAGAGCAGAACCGCGTCAACCGCGTTGCTGCTGCGGCATATCTCGCCAAGTGCTACCTCACCCTTGCATACGGTGATGGCTACGAGGCAACCAACGGCTACGACCACATCAACAAGGAGTATATGCAGAAGGTGATTGAATATACAAACGTGGTGAAGAGCTCGCCCTACTTCGGCTATCTTGAAGACTACGGCGACATCTTCCTGCCCGAAGAGAAAAACAGCAAGGAGAGTGTGTTCGCCGTGCAGACTTCTGACTATAAGGAGGACAACACCACATTCGGACGCGCCAACTGGAGCAACATGCTCAACGGTGTTTGGGGAATGTGGTCGTGCGGATGGGACTTCCACAAGCCGTCGCAGGACCTCGTGAACGCATTCAAGACAAAGAACGGACTGCCCGAGTTTGACGACTATAACAAGCATATCGACTATCCCGTCAACGGCAAGCCGACCACCCAGAAATGGGATCCGCGTCTCTTCCACACCGTGGGTATGCCTACCTTCCCGTACAAGTACGAGGAGGAGTATACGCTCACAAAGGCTAACAGTCGCACGCCGAACACTTACGGCTACTACTGCTCTATGAAGGAGGTGCCGCAGCGCTCAAAGGGCGAGACCTACAACGGCTCATGGCAGGCGTTCGCTATGAACGACTATGTGTTCCGCTTCACCGATGTAATGCTCATGCGTGCAGAGGCTCTCATCGAGACCGACCAGCTTGCTGAGGCTCGCACCATAATCAACGACATTCGCCAGCGTGCGAAGAACTCTGT
>ERZ859937.837-NODE-837-length-11268-cov-1.377241_pt1 | contig 11268 bp, 14 predicted proteins | sample MGYA00509985_ERZ859937 | MGnify/ENA primary metagenome ERZ859937 (study PRJEB30046, sample SAMN00715169) | human gut metagenome | study: EMG produced TPA metagenomics assembly of the A metagenome-wide association study of gut microbiota in type 2... | reverse complement strand
TTCCACCTGTATATGTGATATTTACATCTGTCGGTGCCGTTGTTGTGCTTCCTGCAGCTGCTGCCGCGGCCGCTGCGGCTGCCTGCTGCTGTCTATATGCTTCCTCTGCGGCTGCGATTGCCTGATTGGTTGCCTCGATATCCTGCTCCAGCTCTGCAATCGTTGCCTCGTAATCACCGATGGATGATTCGTAGTTTGCTACCTGTACCTGCTTACCCTCGATCATAACCTCGACAGCAGCCTTGTTGTCTTCCACTTCCAGTTTGATATCCTCAACATCCTTCAGATCTTTTTCCAGACCGGCCTTTGTATCTGCGATCGTCTGTCGTGTCTCTACCAGATCATCAAACATATTCTTATCGTAAGAATAAATCTGATCTGCATATTCTGCCTGATTTACGATATCCGAGATATCGGAGGTTGAGAAAAGTACATCCAGATACGATGGATTACCATTTTCGTATGAGTATTTGATTCGCTCTTTCATCGCCTCATACTGTTCCTGTTCCTTCTCCTGTGCAGCCGTAAGCTCGGTCTGCTTCGTCTCAATATCTGCTTCGAGCTGAGTCTGCTGCGCCTCCAGATCCGTAATTTCATTTGTATATTCCGTTACCTGCGCATCCAGTTCTGCAATCGCATCCAGAATCGAATTCTGTTCTTTCTCCAACTGGGCGAGAACAGCTTCTGCTTCTTCCTTCTTGCTTTCCTTCTGATCTTTCTGATCCTTCAGGTCCGAAATACTCGTCGCATTTACCGTCATACTCATGCTTCCAGCCACAGCAAATGCAATGATTGCTCTCACAAGCTTTTTACACTTCATACGCTTCCCTCCTAAACTTTCAAATGTTTCCGTGTTGTCAATAAACTACCAATCAAACCAAGTCCGATACCAATACCCGCAGATAATGGAATCAGAACTGAAAATATCTCCTTTGCCGGTACAAATGCAAATAAGCTCTGTACAACGGAGAACCGGCCAATGATGTACTGAACCACTGTATCATACATATAGTAGATCAAGATCAATGGAATCAATGATCCCACAAGTCCGATCACAACACCCTCTACAATGAATGGCGCACGTACGAAGAAGTTTGTCGCACCAATCAGCTTCATAATACCAATTTCTTCCTTACGCACAGTAATACCGATTGTAATCGTATTACTGATCAGGAAGATCGATACGAGCAACAGGATCACAATAATTCCGATGGATGCATAGCTGACAACGCTGTTCAGTGCTGCCACACCGTCTGCAGTTACCTCGGAGCTAAGTACCTTACGTACACCGGTCAATCCCTTTAAGTACTGTACAAATTCTGCCTGATTTGACAGATCCTTCAATGTGATCTTATATGATGCACTGTTCTTCAATGGGTTGTCCCCCTGGAATGCATCAATCGCTGCCTGCGGATCATCAAACTTCTCTTCTGCATACTGCTTCCATGCCTCATCTGCGGAAATGAAATCCAGCGTATTGACCTCATCACGCAGTCGAATCTGCTGACCGATCATTGTGATATTCTCATCTGTTACACCTTCATCAAAGAATACAGAAATCGTAACTGTATTCTCCAGATCCGTCATTGCTGTACGGAAATTCACAATCACACAATAAAATAAACCAAATAAGAACAGACAGGAAACGATTGTTCCGATGGATGCCAATGAGAACAAAAGGTTTCGTTTAATATTTTTAATACCCTGTCTGATACTATACATGAATGAACTAATCCTCATCAATATACCCACCTTTTTGCTCATCGCTGATTATTTCGCCATGCTTCAACGTGATTACACGTTTCTTCATCATATTGACGATCTCTTTGTTATGCGTTACAACAACAACCGTTGTTCCCTTCTTGTTGACATCCTCCAGAAGACGCATAATTTCCCATGAATTTTTTGGATCCAAGTTACCGGTTGGCTCATCCGCAAGCAGGATCTCCGGCTTATTTACCAGCGCTCTCGCAAGTGCGACTCTCTGCTGCTCACCACCGGACAACTGCTTTGGAAATGACTTATATTTATCCGCAAGTCCGACCAATGTCAACATCGCCGGTACCTGCCGACGAATGTAGCGGCTTGGTGTCTCAATGACACGCTGTGCAAATGCAACATTCTCATATACCGTGCGATCCTTGAGTAAGCGGAAGTTCTGAAATACAACACCAATCTTACGTCGAATCTTAGGAATATTTTTTCTCTTCAATTTACTGTAATCTGTGTCTGCGACCTTGATTTTACCGGAGGTCGGGTCCAATTCTTTTAACAGCAGCTTAATCAGTGTCGTCTTACCTGATCCGGAAGAACCTACGATAAACACAAACTCGCCTTTTTCTATCTTCAAACTTACATCGTTCAAGGCATACGTCTTACTCGCCGGATACCTCATTTTCACATGACTCAGTTCTAACATCTTATTATCTCCTTTTGAGCGTGTCTTTTAATACTCTAACGACTCCATGTACTTCATATATTTCACAACCATAAGGGCAATCTTGAAGGTAATGGCATCCTCGAATACCCGGAGGTCAAGTCCGGTACTCTTCTGAAGTTTATCCAGACGGTAAACCAGAGTATTTCGGTGAATGTAAAGCTGACGGGATGTCTCAGATACATTCAGACTGTTCTCGAAGAACTTGTTGATTGTTGTCAATGTCTCCTCGTCGAACTCGTCTGGTGATTTACCATCAAAAATCTCCTTGATAAACATCTTGCAAAGTGGAAGTGGCAACTGATAGATCAGTCGGCCGATTCCGAGATTGCTGTATGCGATAATCTTTCTGTCGCTATAAAAGATCTTTCCTACATCCAGTGCAAGCTTTGCTTCCTTATAAGAACGGGAAACTTCTTTGATTTCGTTGACGATCGTACCATATGCCACATTGACCGATGACATGGCTTCTGTATTCAGCATATCCACAATTACCTTTGCAGTCTTGCGCATATCTTCGTAAGTCTCACTCGGCTTTACTTCCTTGACCAGAATAATGTTTTTCTCGTCAACTGCCGTAATGAAATCCTTTGTCTTGCTGGAGAACAACGTTCTGACTGTCTCCAATGCGTTGGTATCCTTCTCCGTCTTTGTCTCGATAATAAACACGATACGCTTTACATCTGCCTCAATGTGCAGCTTCTTCGCACGGTTATAAATATCTACCAGAAGCAGATTGTCAAGCAACAGGTTCTTGATAAAGTTGTCCTTGTCAAAACGCTCCTTGTATGCCACCAGAAGATTCTGGATCTGGAAAGTTGCCATCTTTCCAATCATATAGACATCCTCGGCATCCCCTTTTGCCAGTATGACATATTCCAGTTCATTCTCATCATACACCTTGAAAAACTGGAAGCCACGGATTACCTGATGTCCGCCGCTGATTCAGAGAATTTTACAACCTCATCCTCATATTCTTCCATTCCGCGCATAGTTGTCGCAAGTATCTTACCTTCGGTATCCATCACACAGAGTTCTACACGTGTAATTGATTTAATTCCGGTAACCGTATCCTGCAGTATCTGATTCGAAATCATTCGTCCACCCCTATTCTTCGTTGTGAATTTTTAAAAATTCTGTAACAAAATTGTAACATTTATACATTCTTCTGTCAATGTCAAATACTTTCCAATTATTCAACATTGCCTATACTCATACAAAGTATATTCTACACGAAAAATGTAAAAAAAAAAAGAGGAAACGCATAATTTTTATGCATTTCCTCTGAAAAATCACACTTTGTTCAAATTTTAGAACCAAGCACCTGACTAGTTGATGATGATCTCCTCTGTCTCCTTATCGAAGATGTGGATCTTGCTCAGGTCGAATGCGAACTGAACTGTATCACCAGGTCTTGCTGTTGTACGTGCATTTACTCTTGCTGTGATATCGAACTGGTCGATTGTGAAGTACAGATATACTTCAGCACCAAGCATTTCGTAAATATTGATTCTTGCATCGATAACACTCTCAGGTGAAGACTCGATGAAGAGCTGCTCATCATGAATATCCTCTGGACGGATACCAAGAACAACTTCCTTATCAAGGAAATCACCGCTGATAAGCTTCTGAGCCTTAGCATCAGGAACCTTGATTGAGTGAGAACCGAACATAAGTAATACATCTGCTCCAGACTTAACAACCTTACAATCGATGAAGTTCATAGGTGGCATACCCATGAATCCAGCTACGAAGAGGTTGCATGGCTTATCATACAGATTCTGAGGTGTATCAACCTGCTGGATGATACCATCCTTCATAACTACGATTCTTGTACCAAGAGTCATAGCCTCTGTCTGTCATGTGTTACGTAAATGATAGTTGTCTGCAGTCTCTGGTGAAGCTTAGAGATCTCAACACGCATCTGAACACGGAGCTTAGCATCCAGGTTTGAAAGAGGCTCGTCATAAGGAATACCTTAGGCTCACGAACGATTGCACGTCCCATAGCCACACGCTGTCTCTGACCACCTGACAAAGCCTTTGGCTTTCTGTCAAGCAGATGCTCGATATCAAGAATCTTAGCAGCCTCATGTACCTGCTTATCAATCTTCTCCTTTGGTACCTTTCTAAGCTTCAGACCGAATGCCATGTTATCATATACTGTCATATGAGGATACAGAGCGTAGTTCTGGAATACCATTGCGATATCTCTGTCCTTAGGAGCAACATCGTTTGCGAGTGTATCGCCGATGTAAAGCTCACCCTTTGAAATATCCTCAAGACCTGCAATCATTCTGAGGGTTGTTGATTTACCGCAACCTGAAGGGCCAACGAGAATGATGAATTCTTTGTCGGCAATTTCAAGATTGAAGTCTGTAACAGCAGTTACACCGCCGTCATAAATCTTGTAAACATGTCTTAATGAAACATTTGCCATTGTGTATAAACCTCCAATTAGTCGATAACGATAAAGTCCTTAGCTTTATTACATACAATAATATACCACTTTTCGCACAATTTGACCATACCGAAATTGACCAAAGATATATGCATTATTTTATTTAAAACCGACACAGGATAAAATTCAGATGCATTTTTTAGTGTATATTGCCGATAAAAACCGACTTTTTATCCAAATCCGTTAACAATTTGCACTCGCCTATGTGCAAATTGCTATCAAGATACAAACCGCCTATTGAAATCGTTGAAGATGCACAACTTTTAATCCACAACACAAAAACATTTTTTTAACCTGATGATATTTACCCTCACAAATTGTGACAATTCCTGTTTTTTTATCATTTTCGTCACATTCAAGCACGGCACTGCGACACTTTGTACCGTCAGAGAACTCAATTCCGTCAAAAAAAGCCTTTACGGTATCTTCTGTGATTTCTCCGTCAAGCTTTGCAACATACTTCTTGTCCACATGCTTTTTAGGCGAGGTAATGCTGTGCGCAAAGTCACCGTCATCTGTAATAAGAAGCAGTCCCTCCGTATCACGGTCAAGTCTGCCGACGGGAAAAAGTCCTTTTCGTTTCATATCTTCGGGGATAATATCAATAACAGTCTTAAACTGCCTGTCCTCGGTTGCCGACACAACTCCCGCAGGCTTGTTCATCATTATATATATGTGTTTGCTGTAATTGAAAGCCTGTCCGTCCACAACAATTTCATCCTTTTCGGGGTCAACCTTTGCATCGGGCTTTTTACAGATTTTTCCGTTCACAAGAACCGCACCGCTTTTTATGAGCTTTTGAACCTCTTTTCTGCCGTCGGCTCTTTGTGACGAAATAATTTTATCGAGTCTTTCCATCTTAGTCAACAAGAGGCAGATTTTTACTGCCGTATTCTCCGTTTGTAATGTGTCCGCCGATTACCCTGTTTTTGTAAACAAGCAAAACGGCATTGTTATCCTTTGGCTTTTCCAGGGGAACGTTAATTTCCGTAACCTCTTTGCCTTTAAATTTTCCGAGGTCAAGTCCGATTTTCTTCTGAAGCTCGTTGTATTCCTCATAATATTTATTAAAATCCGACGGAATTATAACCGACCTTTTCTCAGGCTTTGCGTCGGCGGTTTCAATTCCGAACTGTTCAAGGAATTTTTTCTCCTCACCGTCATTAAGCACAAGAGAATACTCCCCTGTTTTATCACTCACGGCTGTATCGGGCAACCGTGAATTTATTGCAACCGTGACGGCTGTACATATTATTGCCGCTGCTACGGACAGCACCGCCGCTGTTATTACCGTTTTCTTAGCCTTAATTTTTAAATTAAAAACGAACATTTTAAATCCTCCGTACATTTTATTCTCTGATAAAATGTATGCGAAAAATCTTCGGATAATTCCGTTTGTCCGATTTCAAATTATTTACTTTGTAAGAACATCCAAGAGTTCAGCCGTGGTTTTCACAAACACCCTGCCGCCCTCTTTTTCATGCTTTCAAGGTCGCCGTAGCCGTATTCAACACCGACAAAATCAACACCGCAAAGTCTTGCTCCCTTTGTGTCAAACCAAGTGTCACCTATCATGACGATATTCTCTCTGTCATTTTCAAGGCTGCCGCCAAGTCTTTCAACTGCATACGGAATAAGGTCTTTTTTATCTTTTCTGCTGCCGTCAAGTGTTGAACCGCAGATTGCGTCAAACATATCATGCACACCGAGAAGGTCTGTAATTTCTTCGGCAAACTTTTCATACTTTGACGAACACACGGCAACCTTTGCACCGCTGTTTTTAAGCTCCGCAAGAACCCTGTCAATGCCGTCATAAAGCTTGTTCACAAGCTTGCCCTTGGTGTTGTAGTATTCACGATAAATTTCGACGCCTCTTGCCGATTCTACCTCATTGAAACGGCAGATATTGCGGAATGTATCGAGCAACGGCGGTCCGATATACAATGTGTAATCGTCAAGATTCGGCAACGGCTTGCCCATACTTTTAATTGCGTTTTCAAGTGACTCTCTTATGCCCAATGCGCTCTCGCTGATTGTGCCGTCAAGGTCAAACAGATAATATTTGTACTTATTCATCAAACTTGCTGCCGCCTTCATCTGAAATTTTTCTGATTTTACGCTTACTCTTGTGTGAGTGCCTCTTGCGATTTCACCCTTTTTATCTTCGGCAAAAACTTCAAAATTAAACATTCTGCCGTCAACGCTTTTGAGAACAGCTGTTGCCGTAACCTCAGCACCGAGAGGAGTAGGGCTTGTGTGTTCAATTGAAATCATTGTACCTACTGTTGTAAGCTCATCGTTGTCAAGAACCTTGTCTGCAAGAGCTGCGGCGGCATTTTCCATAAGAGCCACAACGCACGGAGTTGCAAGCACACAAAGACTGCCGCTGCCCATTGAAACGGCAAGATTTTCTTCTTCCACCTTAATTGTTACAGAATATGTATTTATTTCGCTCATAAAAATTTCCTTTCTTATTGTTTAAAGCAATTTTATGTGATATACTTAACAAAGTGTGCATTACTCGTCTGTGAATTGACAGAGTAAGTATCCATACGATATAATAATACAATATTCAGTGAAAATAGGCAAGCATTGCCCGAATATTATTTGAGGTGAAAATAAATGAAACTCGGAATCGTCGGACTTCCAAATGTCGGCAAAAGTACACTTTTTAACGCAATTACAGATGCAGGTGCTCAGAGTGCAAACTATCCTTTCTGCACAATTGAACCGAATATCGGTGTTGTTGCAGTTCCGGACAAAAGACTTGATAAACTTGCGGAAATGTATGATCCTGACAAATATACTCCTGCATCAATTGAATTTGTAGATATTGCAGGTCTTGTAAAGGGTGCGTCAAAGGGCGAGGGACTCGGCAACAAGTTCCTTTCAAACATCCGTGAATGTGACGCTATCGTTCATGTTGTCCGTTGCTTTGAAAACGATGACATTATCCATGTTGAAGGCAACATCAACCCTGCCCGTGACATTGAAACAATTAATCTTGAGCTTATTCTCTCCGATGTTGAAATGCTCGAACGCAGAATTGACAAGACAAAGAAAATGCTCAAGGGCGATAAAAAATATCAGAAAGACATCGACCTTTTTGAAAGAGTTCTTGACGCACTCAACGAGGGCAAGCCTGCAAGAAGTGTTGAATGTGACGATGACGAAAAGGCAATTCTTTCAGAGGTTGCGCTTCTCACAAACAAGCCTGTTATCTATGCCGCAAATATGAGTGACGAGGATTTCTCAAACGGCATCGACTCAAACGAGGGCTACAAGGCTGTTCAAAAGATTGCCGCCGAGGAACACGCCGGCGTTCTTCCAATCTGTGCTCAGATTGAGGAAGAAATCGTTGAGATGGACAAGGAAGAAAAGGAAATGTTCCTTGCCGATATGGGACTTGAGGAAAGCGGTCTTGACAGACTTATCAAGGAATGCTATGCACTTCTCGGACTTATCTCCTACCTTACAGCCGGCAAACAGGAGGTTCGTGCATGGACAATCAAAAAAGGAACAAAAGCACCTCAGGCAGCAGGCAAAATTCACTCGGATTTTGAGCGTGGATTTATCAGAGCCGAGGTTATCGCATATGACGACCTTATCGCATGCGGAAGTATGACAGCCGCAAAAGAAAAAGGTCTTGTCCGCAGTGAAGGCAAGGACTATGTTATGAAAGACGGCGATGTCGTTCTTTTCAGATTCAATGTTTAATTAAATCATTACAATTGATGACGGTTACGAATATTTTCGCAGCCGTCATTTTTTGATGTCACACATTTCTCCTTTTGCAATAATATGTAGTGTAAACGAAAGGAGGTAAGCGTATGTGTAACTTTGGTAACGGCAACGGTTGCTGCTCATGGATTATTCTTCTTATCATCGTTCTCTGCTGTTGCGGCGGAAACAACGGCGGCTGTGGTTGTGACAACAACAGCTGTGGCTGCGGCTGCTGATAAAGCACGCTGACTAAAGCCCCATTCGGCTTATTGCTGAGGATTTTTTAATAAAAAAGGGGCGGCTGCCGTTTTTTGCGATATCCGCCCTTTGCTTTATATTCAATTGAACGGTACATACAAAAAACGGTCGGCTTGAACAAACCGACCGTTAATATTTTGCAATTATTAAACTAATTCAGAAATCATTTGTCCTCTTTAACAACATCTCTGACAACCTTTGCAATGTGCGGCTGTGTAAGACCGAACTTGTCAAGAAGCTCAAGAGCCGGACGCTGTAACCGAAACGATCGTTCACACCGATCTTTGTAACCTTAACAGGACACTCTGCACTTACAACATCACAAACAGCGTCACCGAGACCGCCGATAACATTGTGTTCCTCAACGGTGATGATTCTGCCTGTTTCCTTTGCAGCCTTAATGATGATATCTCTGTCGATAGGCTTTATTGTGTGAATATTGATAAGACGAGCGTTGATGCCCTCAGCCTCAAGTTCCTTAACAGCCTTTAAAGCCTCGTTTACAACAAGTCCTGTTGCAATAACAGCCACATCGTTGCCCTCATGGAGAGTAATACCCTTGCCGAGCTCAAATGTATAGGTTTCGGGATCATTAAAACTGTCAACAGCAAGTCTGCCGAGACGGATATAAACAGGACCGTTGTATCAATTGCAGCCTTTGTAGCGGCCATCATTTCGTAGTGGTCGGCAGGGTTAAGGACAACCATACCCGGAATTGTACGCATAATACCGATATCTTCAAGGCACTGATGAGTAGCACCGTCTTCACCTGTTGAAATACCTGCGTGGCTGCCGGCAATTTTAACATTAAGATGAGGGTAAGCAACAGAGTTACGAATCTGCTCAAATGCTCTGCCTGTTGCAAACATTGCAAATGATGCGGCAACCGGAATTTTGCCTGCCGCTGCCATACCTGCCGCAACGCCTACCATATTGCCCTCGGCAATACCGCAGTCAAAAAATCTTTCGGGAAACTCTTTTTTAAAAATTCCTGTCTTTGTAGCAGCTGCGAGGTCTGCATCAAAAACAATAATGTCCTTATTTGTCTTTGCAAGCTCACAAAGAGCCATGCCAAAGCTTTCTCTTGTAGCCTTTTTAATTACCTGTGCCATCAGCAGTTGCCCTCCAATCTGTCAATTTCAGCCTGAAGCTCGGCAGTAGCCTGTTCATACTGTTCCTTGTTGGGAGCAGTGCCGTGCCAGCCAACCTGATTTTCCATAAATGAAACGCCCTTGCCCTTGATTGTCTTGGCAAGAATTGCAGTAGGCTTGCCCTTTACTGTCTTAGCTTTTCGAGAGCCGATTCAATCTGATTGAAGTCGTGACCGTCAATTTTGATTACTTCAAAGCCAAAGCTTTCAAACTTTTTATCAAGAGGCTCAATGCCTGCAACCTCTTCAACAGTACCGTCAATCTGAAGTCCGTTCTGGTCAACAATTACAACGAGATTGTCAAGCTTGTTGTGAGCGGCAAACATTGCAGCCTCCCAAACCTGACCTTCTTCAACTTCACCGTCACCGAGAACTGTATATGTGCGATAGCTCTTGTTATCAAGCTTAGCCGCAAGTGCCATACCGCAGGCAGCCGAAATACCCTGACCGAGTGAGCCTGTACTCATATCAATACCCGGAGTACCCTTCATATCGGGATGTCCCTGAAGCATAGCGCCTACATGACGGAGCTTTGTAAGCTCGTCCCATTCAAAAAAGCCCTTGAGTGCAAGTGTTGCATAAAGAGCCGGACAGCAGTGACCTTTTGAAAGAACAAAACGATCTCTGTCCTGCATATCGGGATTTTTAGGATCAACATTCATTTCCTTAAAGTAGAGATATGTGAAAATATCTGCTGCCGAAAGCGATCCGCCGGGATGACCTGATTTGGCGTGGTAAGTGCCGAGAATTGCGCCCATTCTTGACCTTGCGGCAAGAATTCGGAGCTGCTTGATTTCTGAACTGTCCATTTAATAAACCATTCCTTTCAGAATTTTGCGTAATACATGACCGTGTTATACACACCTATTTTAATTATACACAATCCAACGCAAATTTCAACAATTTTTTCGGATTTTCCAAAAATCGGATAAATTCCTTAAATTCGCCCTTGAAGAAATAATTTTTTATGATATAATAAGCAAAGTAAAATACGATTAAATCTAAACTTTTGTAAAAGCATATTTATAAAAACCGTTTGGAGGGAACAGCAATGCTGCTTGCGGCCGATGTCGGAAACACCAATGTCAAGCTCGGCATTTTTGACGGAGATAATTTAAAATTCAAACTCCGTTTTTCAACTGATGAAAACAAAACAAGCGACGAGCTTGCCGTTGAACTTTTCACATTTTTGCAGATTTACAACATCGACGCAAAAAGCATTGACGGCGCTATTATAAGC
>ERZ859937.835-NODE-835-length-11270-cov-1.568970_pt1 | contig 11270 bp, 15 predicted proteins | sample MGYA00509985_ERZ859937 | MGnify/ENA primary metagenome ERZ859937 (study PRJEB30046, sample SAMN00715169) | human gut metagenome | study: EMG produced TPA metagenomics assembly of the A metagenome-wide association study of gut microbiota in type 2... | reverse complement strand
CTTGTGCGCCCCTTGGCCCCCCTGTCCCCCCTGCGGACCTTGGTCGCCCTTTAATCCCTGCGGACCTGCCGGACCGGTCGCGCCGGTTGCACCGTCTGCACCGGTGTCACCCTTCGGACCCTGCGGGCCCTGTACGCCCTGCAAACCCTGAATGCCTGCCGGACCCTGTTCACCGGTATCGCCCTTTGCACCGGTTGCGCCGGTCGCACCGCGATCACCTTTGTCACCCTGCGGGCCCTGTACACCCTGAATGCCCTGTGGACCCTGCACGCCCTGCGGACCCTGCGGACCGCGCACATATACCGGAGACGGGATTGCACCCGCCGCACCTGCGCGAAAGCTCATAAGGCCGGTTGTCTGGTCTACCTCGGGGATAATAGCCGGACCCAAATCGCCCTTATCGCCCTTGTCACCCTTATCGCCTTTCTCGCCCTGAATACCCTGCGGACCGACAATGCCGTGAACAACCGTTACGCCGTCCACGTCTTCTACCGAGCCCTCCGCAAACTGCATCCTGCTCCTCTGCGGCAGCGCACGCCCGCCCGCTCGAGCACAACATGACCGCTCGATCCGGTCGCCTCGAAATTCACGCCGTCGGTTGACGTTTCGAGAACCTTGTCGCTGTTGAGCCGCATATAAACGATCGAGCCGTCCGGTGCCTTGACGGTAAAAACGTCCTGTCCGGTCAGCCGGTTTACTTCGTCGATAACCTCGTTGACTTTCGGAATCGCCGTCTTGCCTGTCAGTCTGTCGAATACCTCCTTATTCTCTGCCGCCGTGCCGGTCAGCGTATCCGGTGCAGAGATAACGCCGTTCGCGCTGATCGTACTGTCTGAAATCTTTTCGATTGCCATTTACTCACCTCACACTCGTTCCGATGGTATACCGCTTGATAATGCCGAAGATACCAAACGCCTCGTTCATTGCATCGTTTTTCATTATCAGCTGCAATGTCTTGTATTTCTTTACCTTGCTGTTGAACGGGAGCACCTGCGGCGCATCATTGCTGTTGAACGTAAAGCGGCTGAAATCAATATCCGTCCAGTTGAAAATATCCGCGATGCCCTCGCGTATCTTACGTCCGAAATCGCGCTCCGTCCGTGCATACACCTGAATCGAGGAACGGGTATACGGCTTCATCATAACGCCGCTGCCGCGCTTTACCATGGTCTTATACGTCTAAAGTCGCCGTCATCGTCCGCCTTGGTGTGCCACTCTGCGGAAATGGCTGTGCTTCCCGTGATTTTGCCATCCTCACCGAGCGTGCCGCCGTCCGAATACGCCTGCATGGTGTCAATATCCGTATTCAGTTTGCAGATACGTCCGTCCGATGTGCCGAAATACAGGTTTCCCCTGCTTTCCATCATGCGTACCGCCGGGAAGTTGTTCCAGTAGTAGCACTCGTAAACGTAATCGCCGTAGGACTGCGGCTTGTACGCTACATTCTGGTTGGTATCGAGCACATAGGCGTGACCGTTTACCGCCAGCACATAATAGCCGTTCCAGACTACCGCGCAGGCGTTTTCCAGATGATCTTCCTTGGTCAGTGCCGCGTCTACATAGTAGGAACGGTTTCTTGCCACCTGCAAGGCCGTGATATTGCTGCTTGTCAGCGCAAACACACCGGTTCGGCTGAGGAATACCGGTTCTTCCGGCAGATACGCAAATGCGTGCTTTGCCACTGCACCGGCTGCGGCGGTCGCTCTGCGTACCGGAAACTGTACTGCGCTTGTGTTGTCGTTAATGCTGTAACCTCGGAAATAGATGGTGGTCTCGCTGCGGTCGTCCGACTTGACGATTGCCTGACTGTCCGAGATTGCCGTATAGCCGACGATTGCCGCGCCGTCCGCGCCCACCTTGGTATAGGAGAGGTCAGAGAAGTACAGAGGGTTGTTGCTCTCGCAGCGCCAGTCTGTGTCCTGTGCGTCCGGGTTGCCGGAAAGAAACACTCTGTCCTGCGACTTGCCGCCGTAGATGCCCGCGATAGTACACTTGATGATTTTGTCCTTGTACCCTTCCACCGTCTTTACAAATGTGATCGTCACATTGTCTTTGCCGGTGATAGAGGGCTTCGGCGGTGCGGTCGTGAATTTGACCTGTCCCTTCTTGCTGTCCAGCGTGTATTTACTGCTCTCCCAGACCTTACCATCCACCTTGACCTCTGCAACGCTTTCCACATCGGTTGTGTCAAGCTGATATACCGTTGCCGAGCCGTCCGCGCAGAACTCGTTCTTGCGCTTAGCGGACAGCAGGTTTACATCTTCAAAGCTCGTGCCGCCGCCTGTCGGCTTGTTGGCAATGGTAGTAGTCGGAACGTAAGCGTCCGCTGTTGCGTCCTTGGCGGTCTCGCCGTCGAACACAAGGTACTCGCCGCCCGTCAGCACATAGATTTTGTCGTTCAGCGTAAACGACGTGCCCTGCTTGTTCGTCAGTCCGCTTTTCAGCTCTGTTAAGGTGTTCTCCGTCCACTTGTACAGCCGTGTGCCACCATGCACAAGAAAGTATTCTTTGCCCTTGATAATGCCGCGATACAGGCCGTTTACCGGCTTTTCGACATTCAGCAGCACGCGCCATCCCTTGCGCTTTTCGGGAAAGCCGCCGCTGTCCGAGATCAGGTTTACCGTACCGGAAGCGCCGCGTGCAGAATCAACCTGCGTCGGGTTGCTTGACAAATCCACGCCCTTGAACTTGGAATACTCGGTCTTGTACTTTTTCGGGGAATCGGGAATCTTGTATGTTGCCATTTACACCCACCCCGTAACCGAGCGCCACGCGCCGCCGCTCGAAGTCTGCTGTCTCCTGCTTGCAAGCATCTGCTTTACGTTCTCGTATTCGTTCAGATACTGCGTCGCCATGGAAATATCATCTTCCTTGAACACCTCCGCCGCGATATACAGCGGAATTGCCCGCTGTGCCTCCTCCGCAAGAGAAAAGGTCGTGTCGCCCGGCGTGTCCTCGGTGATCTCTTCGGGATATGCCTCATACCAGATAACGAGCGTTCCCTGATACTCTGCCGGTAAATACAGCTCGTCCATGCCGTCAAACTGATAGTCGTTCACGCGCTCAAACGTGTTGTTTTCGCCGCGAATGGTCAGCCGGTCGGGGCAGAACCGCATGAAATCCGGTGCAAGCTCCTTAAGGTGATACAGCCGGTTGCCCTTTGCATCATCGTCCGGCAGCTCCACTTCCACGGATTTGTAAATCGGCATGACCTCGGCAAGGTCTACCATTGCAAACCATGCCGCGTGCGGCATTGCCCGTACATAGTCCGCCACATCGGGCGAGGTCAGCGCGGTTTCCGTGCCGTAGTTTAAGCGCGAGAAAATCTTGTCCAGCGCCGCTTTCTGGATTTGCTCCCATGTCATTCGCTCACACTCCTTTCAAAAAGGAAAAGGCGGGTTTCCCCCGCCCCTTGTCTTTACAGTTCGGAAGCGTTCGTGAGGGAGTCGCCAACGATGGAGATTGCACGCCAGTCGTTGAAGCCCGCGCCGAAACGCGCACGACCTGACCAGTAGTTTGCGTCGGTGTTCTCGTCCACCGAGGAGCGAACGGTGAGGCTTACGCGGTCAAGCCACGGCATGCACATCGCGTCCTTGTTGTAGTCGGAATCCATCAGCATGAAATACTCCTTGCCGCCGATGGTCTTCGGCAGGTAGTTCCATACCAGTACGTTCCACAGGCCGACCTGAAAGTTGAACGCATTGTTATTGGTGTTCGGGTCAAGCTCAGAACCGATAGCCGCGAACAGCGCACGCTTGAGCTTGCCGGAGTTCGGGATGATGATGGTATCCGGCTTGATGTTCAGAAGGTTGCCGTCGTCGTCGCGGATGTCCTGCATCTGTTCCTGTGCCGCATCCAGAATTTCAGTGTACTTGTCCGTACCTGCGGTGTACTTGAAGCGGTTGGACTGGTTCTTGTAGCCCTTGGTTGCCGAGCCGTGCGCGGTGGAGAACAGGGAAACACCGTCCGCCGAGGTGGTGTCGTACTTCTTGCCGCCGAAGGTGATAGAGGTGCCGATGCCGCCCGCAATCATGTCTGCCGCGTACTTCTCGCGGGTACGGTTGTAGGATGCGCCGAACTTGCGTGCGCGGCTCTCTGCGAGGTTGAACTTGCTGTCCTCGATGAGCTCGCGGGTGACTTCAAAACGGCTCTTCCAGGTGGTCGGCTCGATGATCTTGGAGTAGCCCTCCTGTACAGAGGTCAGCGGATACGCGCCGTTCTCGCCAACATCCTGAAAATCACCCAGCGCGGTTGCCGAGGTGTACTTCTCCGCGTAGTTATTGGTGGTGTCCATATAGAACACCTTGTCGATCATGCTCTGCTCCTGAAAGCTCTCTACACGATCTGCGATAATCGCCTTGATGGGGGCCTGCGACTTGCCGAAAAAGGAATCGGCAACGCCGGAAGCCTCAGAAAAAGTAATGCCTTCCATAAATTATCTTGTCTCCTCTCTTTTTTAGGCGGCAACCGCTGCCGGCTCAACAAACACGCCGGTAACGGTCGAGTTGGTGGTAGCGCCGTCGGTGGTAAGCACCTTGAAAACGCCCTTGGTAGCTGTTGCGGTAACGGTCAGCGCATCAGCCGCCAGAGTGACAGCCGATCCGACGACGGTCTGCGCAACGGTTGCGGTCGAGGTGGTCTCAAATACGATGTTGTCGTTTACCTCGATAGCCGGGTAATTGCCGTCCTCGCGCTTGGGACCCATGATAATGTGGGTCGGCTTGACGGAAGCGGTGCCCTTTGCCAGAGCACCGGAAGTCAGAGTAGCCGCCATACCGAGGGTCAGGCCGTCCGCGCCGGGAAGGTAAACGAACGGGGACACATCAGCCACACGGCGATATGCGATCTTAAACATGAAAAAATCTCCTTTTACTTGTATTTTTTGAACTTAGCCACAAGCTGTGCGTGGGTAAGGTTCGGAAATGCGTGCTTCATCATCTGCATTTCCTGCGGGTCGATTACAATATCGTCACCGCCCGCATTGCCTGCTGTGGTGGTCAGGTGGCTCTTGCCGTTGACATTGTTCATTGCCTGCTGCTTTGCCGCTGCTGAGCGGTTGCCGGTCTGCTGGTCAAAGTTCGCAAGGCGGAACGCATCAACGAGCGAATAGCCTCTGTTGACGTACTCGTTAAAAACGGGTGCGTTCGGGTGGTTTGCCAGTGCAGCAACGTCGGTGATGGACGGGTCAAGGTGGGAAATTTCCTTGATTGCCTCGTTCATCTGCCGCTCGCCCTCCTCCATCTGTACACGGTCAAGAACCTGCTGTGCCTGCCGTACAGTGGGGTTGTTTGCGATCATCTGATCGAGCATGGACGGGTCAAGTCCTGCCTGCTGCATCTGGTCACGCTGATATGCCTGCTGATACGCCTGCAAATCAGATTCCGAGGTGATCGGCTTGTTGGTGTACGGGTCAAGCTGACCCTCGTACATCTGCCGAATGACCTCATCCTTTGCCGCCTGACGCTCCTGCTGAATGCGCTCATTAAACTGCGCTTCCGCTCTGCGTCTTGCAGCGGCAAATCGTGCGTTATCTTCCGCACTCTGTACTCCCTCGGGTGCAGCTTCGGCGGTCTGCTGCTCGTTTTCGCCTGTTTCCTCGGGTCCGATGGACGCAGGTTCGGCGGTTTCCTGCTCGTTTACGCCTGCCTCGGTGGTTTCCACTTCGGTTTCCATAATTTCTTCCATTTGGGTGTTCCTTTCCGGATTTTTACGCTGTTCCATGCGATTTTGGGCATAAAAAAACCGCCCTTTCGGACGGTTCCGCTATTCCCTTTTACTTGCCGCTCTTAGAGGAGCGCAGATCGCCGCCAGTCTTAACGGACGGCTTCTTGGTCTTGGTCTGCTGATACAGCGCCTTGACCTCCATGCTGCCGGAGTTCTTCACCTTACCGGCCAGAGTTGCACACTTTGCCATACTATTTCACCTCCTTTACTATCTGCTTATAGTTTGGGCACTGCGGATTTTTGCAGATAAGCACGAGCTTACCGTCTACAGTGTCCGTCTTCGTGTCAATCTTACAGATTGGACATACCAATACTGCCGCCTCCCTCCTGATAACTCGGCATTGTCTCCGGGCTGACGTAGCCGGACTGCGTAATATCGGGAATGCCGTCTGCATTTGTTGCCATCGGCTGCATCATTGCCTGCTGCTGTGCCAACATCTGCTGCTGCATCTGCTGCTGCTCTAAGCGCTCTGTAAGCTGCTGCTTTACCTCGCTCGCCAGCGGGTAGTGCAATCCCTCCATGATCGTCCAGAACGTCAAGAGGCTCTGCATATCGGTCGGGTCGCCAAAGCAGCCGTTTTCAAGATTCATGCGTGCCTCCTGCCAGAGGTTTTCGCGGTTGCCCGCAAGCGGCGCGGTCTGGTCAACGCTGAACAGAAACTCATCGTTCCAGTACGGTTCGCCTGCCTCATCCACCTTGAGGAAGTCCATCTTGTTAAACATGCCGTACATCTGCGTGCCGTTGGTGTCCTTGTATACCATCGGGCGCGGCTCGTCCGAGTACGCCAGTAAAAACTTAAACATGACCTCGAACAAATCCGCATAGGCGGCGTTCTTCATGACCTTGCGGCTTTCCAGCCGTCCGGCGGTCTGTGCCGCCGCGAACTGCTTCGCCGTGCCGGAGGTTGCGGTGCTGTCCTTGCGTCCCTGAAAGCTGTCCGTAATGCCGATCAGGTTACGCATTGCGGTGTAAGTGCTGTCCTCAAATGCCATGTCTCGGCTGACATCCGGCTGAAGCGTCAGCACATCGATCATTGCCTTTTCTTCCGCGCCTTCGACTTCCAGCACCTTGAAATTCTCGTCTGTGCGTCTGATCTGCTTGCCCCTTGGCAGCGTCACCACCGAGCCGCCCGCAAGCAGCTTTTCGGAAATACTGCTGTCCAGCTTGTTAATCAGCATCTGCTGGTCTCGAATCATGTCCACATCGGACGAACCGAGCAGCTTGCCGACTACCGACACATTGCGCCGCAGCACCACCGGATACACATCCGGCTTGTAGTACGGGATCATGTCGTTTTCCTCGTGCTGTGTAACGGTTGGGTTGCCCATCTCATCAAGGCTGATATCCTCAACCATCTTTGTCATCGGGATACCGTTCTCGTCCGTCCGCGCAAAGTCCTTGACGGTTTTCTGTTCGCCGTTCTTGCTGCCACAGTACGGGCAAGTATCGCCCTGCATATCCGCGCCGCACTTGCTGCAAGTCTTAATGCGCCGCGCCTGATAGTCTTCCATGTATTCCAGCAGTACGTCATTGCACCACGCCACGCGCCCAATGCCGCCGTCAGCGTTGCGGAAATATCCGATGTTCTCCGTCACCAGATCATCTACCACGATTTGCTCAAAGCCGCGTGCGTCCGGCTGCTCCTCGTCCTCGGCGGATACGTCCTTGCCGTACTTCTTCTTGATGTACTCTTTCGACTGTGCCAGCTGAATAAAGAAGTAATCCATTTCCGGGATACTGTAAACGCCCGGCTGCGGAATAAACTGTTTCGGGTGCAGCAGAGACACCGACAGTGCGCCCCGCGTGGTGTGTGTCCGCTTGGTGTTGTCCCACTCGACGAGGAACAAGTCGCCGCCGTGCGTCGGCGTGGTGCGCTCGTCCTGATCGTTTAAGCGCTCAAACGGCAGGCGGTCAAGCTCGTTTCGGATATAATCCTCAATCGTCTTTGCGAGCTGTTCGTCCTCCTCGTGTCTCGGCGTGACCTTAGGCGTGGGAATATCGCTCGATACTTCCGCCTCAATGATCTCCGCTACCACGTTCCGCGCCACTACTGCATCTTGCGCTTTCTGGTTCTTGCCGTGCACCTTGTCGATCTTGTGCGTTCCCCGGTAGATTTCTTCCCGCTCGACCATCAGATCAAGTTCCGGCTGGTACTTGCTTCGCGCCTTGCTTAGCCTGTCCTGCCACTTCTTCAAAATCTGTTCGTCGCTTTTTCCCGTTTTATCAAACGGATTTTGCATTATATCACCTCATTTTCAAAACGGATTGCCCCATTTAGATAATAAGTACTCCTTGCCGCTCTTGTCGGCGTTGTAGTAATCTTCGTACATGTCATCCGTCCACTTCGCCCGCTTGCCTCTCGGCTTATCCTCGGTGTAGCTCTGCTGTGTGCGTGCATAGTAGGCGATAGCCAGCGCCATAACACAGTCATCGTGTGCGCCCTGCTCCGCCTCTGCTCTACCCTTTTCGTTGCGGACAAACGTCAGCATTTCGCCCAGCGTGTCCGCGTCGTTCAGCAGCTCCACGCTCTCGCGCACCACCTCAACCAGTCCGGCGATAATAACCGGCCTCGTAACGCTTGTGGTTTTGAAGCCGTAGCTGTCGCGGGGTCTGTGGGTGTAATTGTCCTCGGTCTGCCGTACATACTGCTTGGGATACCGGAGCCGCTGCAGCTCCTTGATGGGGTAGCTGCTGTAATTGGCCTCTATCGCAATCAGCGCCTTGTTGTAGTAGATGCCCAGACAATACATCTGTGCCGCGTATACATCCTCATCGAACTGGTGCCGCAGCGTGCAGACCTGCCGCCCTGTGGTGTTGTCCAGCACCTGCCCCACAAACCAGTCTGAGCCCTCGCCGGAGGTATCCCCGCCGATCACATACGGTACGCCCTCGCGCCTGTCCTGATAGATGGAGATATAGCCGTCGTCAGCGTCTACCCACTTAATAGATCGGTCATCAATCCGTACTTGATTGGCTATGCTGTCGTAGGTGGTGGAGTATGCAAAGTACCCTCTGCGTTCCGGATGCGGCAGCTCTGCCAGTCTGCCGTTGACCTTGGCCGCGTCAAAGATTGTCTTGCCGATAACGCCCCATTGCCCCAGGCAGTACACCTGATAATAATAAGGGTCGCTGTCCTTGTACCCCTCAAGCGTCCGCTTGTAGTCCTCATCAAGCCATGCATTATCCTTGTATGTGGTCTTGAGCGTCACCGCCCGCGGGTCTTTGCGGTCAAAAAACCGCTTTTTGAGCCAGTGCAGAACGTTGATCGGGTTAAATGAAAGCGTAATCTGTCCGTGTATCCGCTTGCCTCGCAGACGGATATCAAGCTGATTAAAGTCGGCTTCCGCAATCTCGCTTGCCTCCTCAATCCATATATCGGTCAGCTCGCCGCGCGGGAAAGTAACCGACTTGATTTTTTCCGGGTCGTCCAGACCCTTAAAAATACAGGCGTTGCCGGTCAGCCTGCACACAATTTTTAGATCGGTAACATCAAACAGACTATGCAAGCCCCAGCCGTTAATGACCTGCTGCAGCAGCGCAAACGTACTCGTTCGGTTTGTGTCGCCTACCTTGCGGACCACAAGCACATTGCAAAGCGGCTTGCTCATCATGCGCACAATCAGCCGTTGTGCTGCAAATACAGACTTACCAGAGCCCGCGCCGCCGTACAACACAATATAACGGTGCTCGTCATCGTCCAGCAGCGGCAGATACGCCGCATTAAACGCCCGCTTGGGAATATTAACTTGCACCCGCGCACCTCCTAATTGTACAAAATGCGTATTTTGCATAATAAGCAACGCCGTCCGTCTCGCTCCTCGGTATTTACCCCGAGTCTTCCGGCACTCAGCCCCACAAAAACCCTTGATTTTGCAAGTCGTAAAGTACGATCCTGCAAATCAGGGTAAAAAAACAGACCTGCACCGCTGTTACGCGGCTGCAAGTCCTCAATCTGTATCTGTCATATCGTCATCATCGAGCAGCTTAACCGTGATCGTCTGCGCTCCTACAATCTCCCGGCGCTCGATAAATGCGCCAATGCTCCGTGCGCGCAGCTCAGATGCTTTCAGGCGGTCTTTTATGTCCGCCTTATCATTACGCATGGTATCGCTCCAAAACGCGTTAATCTCCGCCATATCCGCCACACGGCCACGGTCTAACAGTTCGTCGCGGTCTGAAATGTATTTGCTTAGTTTTGCTAAGTTTTGCGCGCCTATCGTGTGGTGATTATCTCCCTTGTAACCGGCAAGCCGTGCCGCCTCTGTAGCTGTCTTGCCTTGCTTGTAGTAATCAATCCATGCCCGCTGTTTCGCGGTCAGCTTGTCCATACTCTCACCCCTTACTTATATATAGACACAAAAAAGCCGCCCCGGTTGCTTGGAGCGGCTTTTGTCTGCCTACAATATGTTACTTGTCCATGTCTGCCGTTATCAGCTTATATACATAGCTGTTCAGGCTCTCGCCCTTGCTGGCTGCATACTCCTTAATGCGTTCGCGTTCCCCCTTGGGTACTACGATATTAAGCCGATCGTATGCTTTCGCGTTATACTTATTACTCGCCCGTGTTCGTGCGTTTGGGTCAACTGCCATGGTATCACCTCCCTATTATAGTGTACCACAGCCGTTATCATTGCTCAATTATACAATTCCACCAAATATCATTACTCAATTATGTTTGCTTTGCCCATTGTTTATCATTGCTCAATGATATATACTGTAATCACAGCAAAGGAAAGCACCAAACACCGAAAACAAAATGGAGGTACACATTATGTTAAACACTAAGACCCTTACCGAGAAGAAAACCGCAGCGCTCACCATCTACAAGGCAGCAAAAGCCGCTTACCTTGCAGACCAGAGCAAGGATAACTGGATCACATTCTGCGACGCTCGCCGCACCTGCATGTTGCTCGGTGTACGCATTTAAGGAGGTAATCACAATGGCCATCATTAACAAGACTTTCGCCATCGGCGACACCTACCGCGGCACTCGCGGCGATCTCTTTACCGTAACCGCCACCGGCACACGCAAGATCAACGGCACGCACCGCACGAGCACCGCAACCGTCACCCTCACGCACGAGGGGGCAAGGCTTACGAACTCGACCTCTCCCACGCACAGTGCCTCTTGCTTGCCAAGTGCTAAAGGTTCTTATTAACCAACCACCCGCCCCGGAGGAACGAGGGCAGAAAGGAAAACCATCATGACTAAGCTAATCGCCATTATCGCCGCCCTGCTGCAGATCGTACCGGCCACCCGCACCATCTCCGGCGAGGTGTACCGCATCGACTACCCGACCGGCACGCAGGACGCGCCCATTGTTCCATCGTCACCGAGGACGGCAACGAGTGGATCACAGATGACTACATCGCACCGCGTCACACGCCGCTTGAGATCACATTCAGCACCAACAGCACCGAGGACGTAACCGATGACGAGATCATCTCCATCACATCCACCTGGACGCGTTAAGCATGGGAGCCTCACCGCTCCCTTTCATTCTCCCGCCCGGCTCATGCACCCGCAGCGGAACATATTGACACT
>ERZ859937.834-NODE-834-length-11276-cov-1.979681_pt1 | contig 11276 bp, 7 predicted proteins | sample MGYA00509985_ERZ859937 | MGnify/ENA primary metagenome ERZ859937 (study PRJEB30046, sample SAMN00715169) | human gut metagenome | study: EMG produced TPA metagenomics assembly of the A metagenome-wide association study of gut microbiota in type 2... | reverse complement strand
TGACGACCAGCTATGGGTCGTCACCGTTGTAATGGTTCTTATCACTTGCAAATGTCCATACTCATAGGCAGTTAACTGCAAAAGTGATGAGTGATGACAAAGATCTATTACTTTTTTATGTTGAAGCTGAAAGCCAATGCTTCATTTTTCAGCCCTTGTGGCAATATAACCTTTACTTTACCGTCTTTGCAGGTATATTTTACACGTTTCCCGTTTTGCAGCAATGTCATTCTGCCATTGGGTTCGTTGCCTTCCCATTCTATATACTCAGGCAGTTTTTCCCCTTCAGGAAGTGCGTAAATGGCATATAGTGTTTTACCATTCTTGTTGGCGGTGAACCATACATTTCCGTAATTATAGTTGGGAGTGATACGGGTTGCATAAATGGCTTCTCCGTTCTTTCTCAGCCATTCTCCTATTTGTTTCAGTCTCACAAGCGCTTCCTTTTCAAAGGTGCCGTCCCCAGCTGGTCCTACATTCAGAGCCAAGCAACCGCCTTTGGCTGTTATTTCTGCTAATGTATTGATAACCTGATTCGCCGATTTGTATTTTGGGGCCGGATTCCACCCCCATGTATTGGTCAGAGTGATACAGCTTTCCCATGGATGGTCTAATTGTGTTTTGGGAATTCTAAGTTCCGGTGTTTGGTAGTTCTCGTTTCTTCCGGGAACAGTTCTGTCCACGGCAAGCAGGCCCGGTTGCTTTTTGCGTGCATTATCCACGATTTCGTCCAGCTTGATATCTTGTCCCTTGTCTTTTCTTACCCAACCGCCGTCTAACCAAAGAATGTCTATCTTGCCGTAATCGGACATGAGCTCATCAATCTGGTTGGCGGTATATTGCTGATACTTGGCCCATATTTCCGGATATTTTTGAATATCGTAGTTCGGATTGCGGGTAGGAGTGGAGAGGGCGGGATCCCAGTAATATTCGCAGTGCCAGTCCGGTTTGGAGAAGTATGCGCCAATCATGAATCCTTGCTGACGGAAGGCGTCGAATACATGATAAGCCACGTTACTGTACTTTCCGTTTTTGTAAGGACCTTTGGCAATACTGTAATCCGTATATTTGGAATCAAACATACAGAAACCGTCGTGATGCTTCGTTGTAAAGATGAGGTATTTAAATCCGGCATCTTTCATTACTTCCGCCCATTCAGCCGGTTCGAACTTGACAGGATTGAAGGAGTCCGCCAGTCCCCAGTACCACTTCTTGAAGTCTCCATAGGTAGCTCCGGGAAGTATTTTCTTTCTGCGGGCGGTAAAGCGGTCTTCTGAGCACAATGCCCATGACTCGGAAATGCCGGGTACGGAATATACTCCCCAATGGAACATGATACCGAGTTTAAGGTCCTGCCATTGGTCCAGTTTCTTCAGTACTTCCGAATCGGTGGGCCATTCATACTCTTTGGATATGCCATGTACGAAGCCATGTTCTTTGCTGACAAAGTTTCCCTGCGCATAGAGGGCAAAGGATAAACTGAGTCCTGCAATAAAAGATAAAAGTCTTTTTTTCATTGTCGATGAGTGTTTTTGATAATAGATTAATAAATAATTTCTTGTTGACAAAGGTAATTGTTTCATGGAGAAGAAGTGATTTGTAATGTCGAAAGACCTTTCACAAAGGTATATTGTACTTTCAGATTTGTTTAATAGGCTTATAGTATTGTCTATTTCATCTTGTCAGCTTTATATTGCTATTTTTAATATGCTGGTATTCTAATTGAAGAGCATCAAACCTGAAGAGGAATACAAAAAAACAGGTGATGACCAATACTTAGTCATCACCTGTCAGAATGATTGTCGTCACTACTTAATAGATTTATATACAACCAGTTAATATATAAAGTGACGAGTGACGACAAAAACTCTATTATTCTATGGTTACCGTAACATAATAGTTTTCGGTCATGGCGCGTACTTCATATTCATCTGTCTTGATGATTGAGGTCGTGGCTACATCGGTAGCGTCCATTTTCTTTGCAGGGTCAAAGGTCAATACCCGGAAAGAGCCTTTTGTGCCGTTCAGAGCTTTTACATAGATGTTCTGTACACCGGCCTTTGCATTCTCCCATACCATTTTGTAGGCTCCCGAAGCATCCGGAGTCAAGGTTTGACCGCTCTCGTCAACGATGACGTAGTCGGTTCCGCAAGTCAGGGCCGTCTGTTTGGGCGCTACGGAAGTATAATAGTATACTTCGGGAGTGTAAGTGCGGGTGTACTTGCTGTAGAATTGTGTTGGAATGGCAAGTGTCTCTCCTTGCTTTACTTTGTAGGTGACATTATTTCCCTTGGGAACATTTCCCCATTTTTCAAAGCAATAGTAATAGACGTGAGCCAATGCCGGGTCGCCGTCTTCCCACTCTTCATGCGATTTGTCACAGCTGCTTACCAGGCAACAAACGAAAAGCAGCACGATAAAATATAGTTTGTTTTTTATAGTTTTCATATCATTCATTTTTATTAGTTCCAATATGGGTTTTGTTTAATCTGTCCGCCGGATGTGGCGATTTCGTAACTTGGAATAGGATACAGATAATCCCGTTTGGGATCGAATTTACGACTGGCGGCTTCTTCTATCACATAGATGCCCTCCTGATTGTAGTCATATACCTTGACACCATTATAGTTACCCTCGGCATCAGTAAACTTGTCACCCAGTTCCTTGAGTGTCTTGGCGCTCTCATCTGCATTGAACACCATGCCCAGCATGGCTTTAGGAAGCAACTTTTCAGCTGTTTTCCAGCGGATGATGTCATCATAGTGCAAGTTCTCGTCAATAAACTCTACCATACGCTCTCTGCGAATCTCATCCAGTATATTCAGTCCGTGCTGCTGCGCAAATTCATTGGTAAGTTCGGCGGTAAAACCTGCACGTCTGCGGAGTTCGTTTACGGTGGCATCCAACTGCTCATTGCTGATTTTGCCATGATATTCGTAAAGCGCCTCTGCGTATGAAATCAATATTTCCGCATAACGGATAATCATCTTGTCCACCGTTTCTTTAGAATTAGTGTCGAATTCCACTTTCATGTATCCTTTCTTGATGGGATAACCGAAGCCGTTATGGTTGACACTTTCGAACGGCAGGTATTCACTGTCCTTATAGGATACCTCTCTGTATCCAAATACGGTCATTTTCAGACGTGGGTCACGGTCTGTGAAGATATCATCGAGCTTGACGTCCATCTGGTATTTGGATGACAGGGGCTTGGGCAGTCCGTCTGTGTACAGGAAGTTGTCTATCATTTGACGGGTAACGGTTGCCTGTCCGGCTTTTGACGCACATTGGTTATGGTAAACAATAGCGTTGCTCATGCCGTTGGGACCATATACTTTTACAAAGACATTTTCTTTGTTCTGGCGTCCTTCGCCGTCGAAATAGAACAATTTCTGGAAATCTCTATAAAGTTCATGCTTGTCATCCTCGAACATCGCTTCGGCGGCATCAATGGATTTTTTCAGATGGCTTTGGCTGTCACCTGTTGTCAGCCCGTGATACTTGATGTAAGTACCTTCATAAAGACCGATACGTACTATCATGCCCAATGCCGCAGAACGTGATACGCGTCCCCAGTCATTTGCAGTCTTGTCTATGTCGGGAAGCCATTGGGCGGCAAAGTCCAAATCTTTGTAGCATTGCTGTATGACGGTTTCTCGAGAATCTCTGGCTTTGGTTATTTCCGGATCGGTAGTAGTAGTGAATATTTTCAGTATCAGGGGAACGTCTCCATACTTTCTTACCAAATCAAAATAATAGAATGCACGGAAGAAACGGGCTTCTGCAAGCCAGCGGTTTTTGGCTGTTTCTGTGGCAGTGACCTTTTCTCCCTTGATGATAATGTTGTTACAAATGCCAATCTTTTTATATGGTCCTGTCCATTCATTGTCCGTTTCCGGAACGTTGCGGCTACCTGAAGATATCTTGTCCGGAGTATTACCAATCAGTTCCTCAGAACGTAAATCGTGACCCCTTCCTGTCAAAAAACCGGGCAGGTCAATATATAGTCGGTTACATGCAGCTCTTAAATCTGTTTCACTTTTCCAGAAATCCACATCGCTTAGAGTCGTTTCAGGTTCTCTGTCCAACGAGCAGCTGCTGATAAGGATTGCACTGACAAGCAGTAAGAATATATTTTTCATTGTCATATTGTTTTTTTTAGAATGTGATGTTTAAACCTAATGTCCAGCTACGGAAGAACGGATACATACCTCTGTTAGCGTTGCTTTCAACTTCCGGATCCATAACTTCCAAAATGTCAGAGATTTCAAACAGGTCTTGTCCGGTGACATAAACTCTCAGTTTTTCCATGTATTTTTTAGAGACGGGAATGGTGTATCCCAATGTTACATTCTTCAAACGCAGATAAGAGGCATCCTGTATCCATCTGTCAGCAGGCTTGGAGTTGAAATCATCGCCTTTGTACTGATACAGACGCGGCCAATAGGCATTGGGGTTGTCCTCTGTCCAGTAGTCACGGTGAATAGTCCAGGGCATTTCGGAAGCATTGGCGAGAGGGAACATTCTGCCGTTCAATACAAGTTCGCGTTTGCCTACTCCTTGGAATATAAGTGACAGGTCAAATCCTTTCCACTGTGCGGACAAGTTTATGCCGTACAGGTAACGGGGAGTCGTATTTCCCAGCATTACCAAGTCGCCGGAGTCTTCCGGATTTCCTTTGCCCACTCCAATCGTATGGTCCGGTTTCCCTTGTGCCACATATTTCACGTCGCCGCCACTGACGATACCGTCTTGGAATGACTGATAGCCCGGATGGTCGGCTTTGTATTGAAGGTATTCTTCGCGGCTCGACCAGAAACCGTCTGTTTGGTATCCCCAAATTGTATTGATAGGATAGCCTCCAATAGTCTTACCACGCCGGCGCTTACTACGCTTGCTCCGTCATATTTCTGCAGTTCATTTTGGCTGTCGGAAATATTGAAACCTATCTGATAGCTGAAATCCTTGATTTGGTCTCTCCAGTTGATATTAAAATCCCAGCCCCAGGTCTTGAGCTTACCAACGTTCATATTAGGCACGTTAATTCCAATTTGATGAGGCAGCTGGAGCGCGGCAAGCATATCGTTATTGAATTTCCAGTAATATTCGAAGCTACCCGTCAGGCGGTTGTTAAGAAAACCGAAGTCGAGACCGATATTGGTGGTTTCTACCGTTTCCCATGTTTTCTTATCGGAAGCCAGACTGCCCTGATAGAGCCATTTTTCTCCCAAGTAGCTTTCCGGCATATTTTTCTGGGAATCGGTGATGAGAGGGATGTAATCGTACAGACCCAGAACGGCTCCGTTGCCTAACTGACCCCAAGAGAGTCTGAATTTCAAATTACTTACCCAATCGGCCTTAAACCATTTTTCTTCGTTAATGCGCCATGCTGCCGAAACAGAGGGGAATGCTTTCCAACGTTGGGACGGTGCAAGACGGGAACTGCCGTCGTAGCGGACATTGGCTTCCAATAAGTATCTCTCATTAAAGTTGTAATTGATACGGCCGAAGTAGGACATCATCGCCCACGTTTCGATATTATCACCCAAGACACTGTTGGTGGCACTGGATGTATCATAATAGTTGAATGAGAAGAGATCGTTTGAAATCATATTCTTGGCGGTAGCTTCGATTCGATTCATGCGGTAGTTCTCGTAAGAAGTACCGGCCAGCACACTGAAATTATGCTTATCCTGCAGATTGAAGCTGTAATTGACAGTGGCTTCCAGCAAATCATGATACTCTTTATATTGAGATTTATACAATGAGTTGGGGTTATTTGCCGTTCTGCGTACAGTACCGTCGTATTTGTAATAAGTCAATGTTTTCTTTTCACTTTCTTGCATATAGTAACCGGCACGACGTGAGGCGCTTAGGTTAATACGTAAGTTTTTGATGAAATCTTTGATTGTCAGTTGGGCCTTGCCGGTATAAGTTTCGTACTGGGTAGATTTTGTACCGCTGTTTTTCATCAGGTCAATGGGGTTACCGCCCTCCATGAGGTCACCGTATATGGGCTGAGATAATTTTCGGCTTCCGGCTGATAGATAGGTTGGCGTCCGCGATTCTCGTACAGTAGTCTGAAGATATCTCCTGCTCCGTAAGAGTTTTCCTCCATATCCTTGGCATTGTATTGTACGTTGATGCCTAAATCTACATACTTGTTCAGGCTCGCGTTCAATTTAGCCAGCAAATTGTAGCGTTCGTAGTCGTCCGGACCGTATTTCAGCAGACCATTTTTGTAATAATAATTGGCGGACAACATATAATTCATCTTTTTTGTACCACCGCTTACCGATACGGAATGATTGTGCTGCAACGTATGGTTCTTAATACCTTCACCCAGCCAGTCTACACTGTCAAATAAATCCCAGCGGCCATTGCCCAACGGGCGATAATTGAAGTTCGGGTTATCTACCCATGAGGATTTTTCCGCATTCCATTCCGGGCCGCTTCCTTGATTAACACGGGATTGGTTAATGAAATCCTGTTCTTCCCATGCAGGAATACGTTCAGGCATATTGCCCGGGAAGTTGAATGATACATAGCCGTTGTATGAGACTTTGGGCTTGCCTTCTGTTCCGTTCTTGGTGGTAACCAGAATTACACCTGCAGCTGCACGTGCTCCATAAATGGCACAAGATGCGGCATCTTTCAATACAGAGATTGACGCGATGTCATCCGCATTAAGCATGGCCATGTCTCCTTCCACTCCGTCAATCAGCACCAATGCTTTGGTATCATTGGCGGATGCGTATCCCCGGATTTGTATGCCCGCTCCTTCGGCGCCCGGCTGGCCGCTGCCGCGTGTGATGGTGACGCCCGGCATTTCACCTTGCAGTGCCGACATAACGTCTGTTGAGGGTTTGCTGGCAATCTGGTCGCCTTCAATGGCGGATACAGAACCGGAGAGGTTTACCTTTTTTTGAGTACCGTAACCTACTACTACGACTTCATCCAATAACTCGGCGTCTTCTTTCAGCATGACGATGAATTCGTTTCTGCCTTTTACGGGTATTTCTTGTGTGGTATATCCGATAAAGGATATAACGAGGATGCCGTCATCGGGAGCATCAAAACTGAACTTTCCGTCCATATCCGTAATAGCTCCAATCGTTGTGCCTTTGATGCTTACATTGGCTCCGATAACAGGGCCGAAATTGTCGCTTACGACTCCTGAGATTTTCCTGCTCTGCAGGATACGTTCGATTGAATAGCTGTCCGTTGTCTGTACAGGCGCATTGCTTGTTCCGGCATATCCGGAGAGACTGCATACACCGGTCAGTAACGAAAGCATCAGCATTCGTTTCATGTGATTGTTTTTGTTCTTCATAATACTTGTAGTTAATTAATAAAAAGTTTTTTCATAATTATATTTATTGGTGAAAAATGTAGTTGCATATTTATTAAGGAGGATTTTCTATTTTACTTTTCCTGTAGCTTGTGCCGGCCTGTCCTCCATTTCCTGAGTTTCCCACTTGCCGTTAAAACTATCGTGTAAGACGGAAGAGCGTTTCTCTTTTCCGTAACTGAAAGTTACCGGCGTTTTACTGTTCCGGATATATATGCTTGCCGGACGTTTGGCATTCAGTTCCGCTTCAATCGTCCATTCGCCGCATTGGAAACTGTTGTTGCCGGTACGCTCTATCTCTGTCACCCGGTTTCCGTCTGCTTCCACTTGAATGATAGTAAGAATGCGGTTCATCTTGCAGGGTTCGTAGTTGGCTGTTAGCGACCAGGGGGCGGTAAAGTCTTCACCGCGTACACCTATCTTTTTGTTAGGCTCGGCTATAAACTTGTTTGTTTGGCTGATAGTGCATCTCTGTTCGCTGAACAGGCGGGCAACAGAAGTATATTTGTCTCTTTTGTTATGGGTTGTCAGTGTTGCTGTTGCCTCGTCTATTTGGAATTTAACCGGACTGTGCAGCAACCAATCCCAACTTACGGCTTTGTCCGCTTCCAGCTCGTCGTAGATAACTACAATGTTGGGATGCAACAGGAAGATATGACGGCGATACTTCTTAAGTGGAGTTTCTCCGAAACCGTTTTCGCGCGACTGTTCAAGATTGTGGTTGGCAAAGTTCTTTTGCCACATGGGGTATTCACTGATGCCACAATAGGCGTTGGAGGCATCTCCCAAGGCATAGGATATATGCTCTCCGTTGAACATACGCACAATGTTTCCATAGGCACGTGTGGTGAACGGTTGCCCGATACCGTCTACTAATATGGTGTTGTGGGCGCGTGTATGGCGGTAAGATAACAGGTTGTGCGGGTCGGCAAAATTCATGTAATGACCTACTGCATGATAAATGGCTTTTCCGCCGTAGTGCAGGTTGAAAGCGTTTTGGTTGGAATGCGTGTGGCTGCCGGAACCGAACGGGCTGGAACGGAAACTGAGACTGATGTTATGTTTATAGTCTTTCAGGTTACTGTTGGCTATCATCTCGCCTGTGTCTTTGAACCATACGGCTTTGGGGGCATCCGACGGCAGTTCGGCTTGTCGGGGACGCTGCTTGCCACACGCCATACGGTAGAGGCGGGTTTCTGTTTCCGCTTTATAACGGTTGTTGATAGACGAATACCATGTGGCATAGGGGTCGCCGGTGGTACGTGCCATGAAGTCGGCAAAGGGCTGCGGATGCGCAGAGGCTTCGGATTGCTCTTCTCGTGTCCGTCACCGAACCGGCACTCAGTGATTTGGGTTGCCAGCTGTACAGCATACCGATGCCGGCGTTCTTATACCAGGGGTGCTGCATAAAGTCCGTATTTGTCAGGTAGCTGAACAAGACGGGTACATAGGACAAGGTAACAGCGTTGGCGCTGAAATAACTTGTACCGTTGTGCCATGAGCCGTCGCGATTGAAACCGGATGCCGGGGCGCGCGCCGTCCACAGTTCATAGCTGTATTCCAGATATTCTTTGGCAAGCGGATATTTATCGTACATGACTAATGCGGCTTGCATGAAGTGGCGGAAAGCAAACTGCCAGAAGTGGTTGTCGAAGATATGGGTTTCTTCGTTCGCTAAAATGTGGCTTTTATAGTAGAGTGACAGTACATCCATGATGATGCTTTCCATCTGTTTGCGCTCTTGTGCGCTGAAGCGGTCGTAACAGTTCTCGTAGGTACAGGCTAACATATAAATCAGCTCACCTGCGTTAAAGTCATTGCCGATGACTTTCCGGTCGGGTTCTACTGCCAGCAGGCAGCGTACGTTCTGTACCATTTTTTCTGCATAAACATCCAATTGCAACATTTGGTAGGCGGTATTCAGGATGTCGCACTCGGCAGCCATACGGGTGATTTGCCTGTAGGGCTTGGTGTCGTTGGTATAGTTTGAACCGAGCGCATTGCGCGAATCGGCAATCATATTCTCGAATTCCGGATGTGAGCGTACTTTCTTGCGAGCCTTTTTCAGATTGTCGTTCAGGAAACAATAGATGCGAGGGTATGTTTGGGGAATGTTATTCAGAAAAACGTTGGCTTCGGGCGTGACGAATTGCGGTATATCTCCGGTTACGGTGAAGCTGTACGTCTTGCTCCAAGGAAATTCTTTGCCTTCCTTGCTCACTGAACGTACGCGCCAGTACCATATGCCGTTTTCCAATATTTTGTGCGGATTGAACATACACCAAGGTTTGGGTTGGGACAGTACGCTACTTGCATCCGAGAAGTTTTCGCTTCGGGATAGTTGGAATTGCAGGAAGTCCGATTGCTTCATGCTTTTGGGAACCAGTAGCGGCGAAGGGTTTATATATAAGGTGTGCTCCTGTTGCGGATACGGTGTTTCCCGTTCATTTTCGTGGATACGCCAGATGTTTTCTGCTTGAACCGTAGTTAGTGCCAGGCAGAATGTCAAGAAGAGTAAAAGTCGTTTTTTCATGTTATATTGTTTTTGAAATGATTCTCAGTCAACGGTAGCAAAGGTATCGTATCGATATATAAACGACTTTCTATGTCGTCAAATGATTTATTATATAAGTATAAAGCGCTTGCACTTTTGTGCAAAGTGCTTTTGATTTTGTGTAACAGTGACAGATATGAAAGAAAAAAGGCAATATTCATTGCCTTTTCTTTATTTAATGAGTCTTATTTCTTTTCAATGCAGGTAGCCGTTCCTTTTCCCTCATTACCTCCCTTGTCGAGTGATACCACTTTGAGTACCAGATAGTCGGTGTCTTTGAGTTCCGGTGCGGTGTATTTATAGGTCGGTTGCTTTACATCGGTTGCTATCAGTTCGTAGTCGGGGTTGTTACCGCGAGTGCGATATATGGCATAGGCGGCAGCATCTTTGGCGGGTGTCCATTGCAGGGAAACGGTGCTCCCATCGAAGCCCGCCTTTAAGTCCTGTGGGGCTGCCGCTACTTTGCGTTGCGGCACATTACTTAGTATGTATGTTTGGTTGGCTTTTGCCGGGAATGATATTTTGTCTTTACCTATCGGTTTGTATTTTATCGCTTTACCTGCGGCGTCTTTCAGTACTGCATAGGTAATGTTGGGATGTTTTAAGATGCAGGCGCCATTCTGTTTGGACAGAATCTCAGCTTGTATAAGCATCCCTCCCTTCCAGTTAGCGGATACTTCGAAGTTGCCGCGTGCGGTGAGTCCTTTGTATGAACCGTTCTTCCATACATCCGGCAGGGCGGGCAGGATATGTATATAGCCTTCATGGCTTTGCAGCAGCATTTCTGCGATACCGGCTGTTCCGCCGAAGTTGGCGTCAATCTGGAAAGGCGAACGGAGGACGGCAAGACAGGTTGCCCAAAGATTTTCGTGAATGCCCGTTGTGAGCAAGGCGGCTACGAGGTCATGTGCGCGGTTCCCCTCTTTGGCACGTGCCCAAAGATTTATTTTGTGTGCCATAGACCAACCGGTGGAAACATCACCGCGACGGTTGAGCGTCACTTTGGCTGCATCCAGCCATGCGGGGGTATTCTCATTGATTAGCGTACCGGGATAGAGGCCGATAAGATGTGAGATGTGGCGGTGGTTCTGTTCCAGTACGATATCACCGTAATGTTTTTCCTCGCGGTATTCTTTGATTTGACCGGAATTGCCTATCTGTACGGGATCCAGCCGTTTGCTTTGTTCCTTAAAGAGACGGATGTTTTTGTTGCGGTCGCCCAGCAAGGCTGCGGCACGGATGGCGTCCTGATGGTTTTCATATATCATCTGCTGGTCGAAAGCGCATCCGATGGTAGGATAAGGACGCTTGGTGGCTTTGGCATATTGTTCGGGTGAGGCGGAGGGAGTGGCAAGCAGGAAGCCGAGGGAA
>ERZ859937.833-NODE-833-length-11286-cov-1.485086_pt1 | contig 11286 bp, 8 predicted proteins | sample MGYA00509985_ERZ859937 | MGnify/ENA primary metagenome ERZ859937 (study PRJEB30046, sample SAMN00715169) | human gut metagenome | study: EMG produced TPA metagenomics assembly of the A metagenome-wide association study of gut microbiota in type 2... | reverse complement strand
GGCTGTTGGGGTGGGGCTTATACATTATTCGCCCCAGAGGTAACCATCAGTGTCGGGCGTCAGGCCCTCTTCTTCCAGTTCTTCTACAGTTTGGGGTTGTCTTCTGTTTATTGTTAACGAGGTTTGGGTAAGGAGGGTGTGCGACTGTATCTGCACCACCTCAATCACAGGTTTTTGATAATATCTTTTGTTCATATAGTTTCAGATTTTAAAATAGAAGTTATCGGGAGTTAAAAGGAGTTATCGCCCTCTAACTCCTTCAAGAAAAGCCTTGTTTGAAGTATTTGCAGACAAAAAAAGAGTATAATTCTTCTTTAAAGTGAGCTGAACTTGCTATATTTGTCATAATTCCTAATATCTGGTATATGAAAAATAGAGTAAGTTTTTTTTGTCTGCATACGTGTCTTCTCCTGTTCAGCTTTTGGACAATGTATCCTGCCTTGGGGCATGCGGCTGATGGGGATGTTATTTCCCGTTTGAAGTTCAAGCAGATTTCTACATTAGACGGATTACCGACGGATGAGGTCCAGAAAATATATCAGGATAAGGAAGGGTTTTTGTGGTTTGCTACCCGGTATGGTTTCTGTAAATACGACGGTTACCAGATTACTGTCTATAAATCGAGCTTGAATACTCCCGGTTTGTTGACCAGTAACAACATTTATTGTTTTGCCGATGACAATGACGGCTTCTTGTGGATTGGTACACAAGAGGGGTTGAACACACTCAATAAGAAAACCGGAGAAATCCGTCAATATACTGCGCCTGCCATTCCAAACAATGCGGTCTCATGCCTGTTGGTCACCCGGGAAAATGAGGTATGGATTGGTACGGATTCCGGCTTATGCCGGTATGTGGCAGAGAAGGACTCCTTCGTGATGTATGACGGCAAGTCCACCGATGGTATATTTCCCGCAGCTTCCATCAAATCGTTGTTCGAGGACTCGGATGGGGATTTGTGGGTCGGTACCTGGTCCAGTGGTCTTTTTCGTTATTCCCGGAAGGAGGATAAATTCTATGCATATCCCAAAATCAATGAACGGAACTCGGCACATGTTATCTATCAGGATTCCAACCGGAAAATGTGGGTCGGTGGTTGGGATTGCGGATTATTTCTCTTGAATCATCCAAGGATATGGCAAACGTGTTTTATACACATTATTCGCATCGGATAGGGGATGATGCCAGCTTGTCGGACAATATTGTTTATGATATTGTGGAGGATGTACACACCCATACCTTGTGGATAGGGACCCGGGTGGGGCTGAGCATTATGAAGCAGGAGAATCCCGGTACATTCATTAATTACAAGTCGTTGCATTCGGCATATCATATACCTTGTGATGAAATAAATTCACTGTTGCGCGACCGCTTCAATAATATCTGGCTGGGTTCCATTGGCGGCGGTGTCCTGATGATAGACACGAAACAATCTCCGTTTGCTTTCTATTCTTTGAATCTGGCAGAGGATGACGTGCCTACTACTGCCGTCCGCGCTTTGTTTGCCGATGCAGATAAAGACCTTTGGCTGGGTACCGGAAGTTATGGGCTGGCACGCAAGGATTATGAAACCGGTGTGTTGTCGTTCTTTTCCCATATCCCGGAATTCTCGGATATTCCCGGTGTACCCACGGTCAATTACATTATTCAGCGTAAGAATGGAGAAGTATGGTTCGCTACCTATGACGGTGGTATCTTGATTTATGAGAAAGGAGAGAAAGTGAAGGTGCTGACTGAATCCGACACGCCTTATCTCTATTCGGATTGCGTTTCGGCCTTGTGTGAGGACAGTAAGGGGAATTGTTGGGTAGGCTGTCGCGGCGGTATGGGAATCAGTTTGGCCGATGGAGGGCATTATAGGTTCGGAACACTTTCTTTTGCCGGAGGCGGGTTGGCGGATTGGTATCATGTGAAGGACATTGTGGAGGATGCGGATGGCAGCTTCTGGATTGCGACAGCCAACTATGGAATTATACATATTATGGGGGATGTGCAGCATCCCGAAACGCTGAAATATAGTAACTATAGTTATAACAACGGCCAGCTGGCAACGAACTCGGTGTTGTGTTTGCATGTGGATAAATCGGGAAGGCTATGGGCCGGAACTGAGGGAGGAGGGTTGTATCTATATGATTATAAGGAAAATGTATTTACGGAAAAGAATCAGGAATATCAGCTGTCTGCCGACATGATAGGGTCTATAGAGGAAGACAGGCAAGGGTGTCTATGGATGGGGACTAATATGGGGCTGGTACAGCTTTTTGTACCGATGGACGAGAATTTGGCTACGGTCCGTGTCTATACGACAGCAGACGGTCTGCAGGATAACTTTTTCATATCACAGTCTTCTTGCAGTAGGGAGGGCGAGTTATTCTTTGGAGGAAATAAGGGTTATAACAGTTTCTTTCCTGCATCTCTGGAGAAAGACAATGAAGCCGTGCCTTATCTGATTACGGATATAAAAATCTTCAACCGTTCTTTTGCGGTATTGGAACCGGAGGTCAGAGAACGGATTTCTTCTGTCATGCCTTCGTTTACGCGGAAGTTAGATCTGCCATACGGATATAATAATTTCAGTATTGAATTCGCATCTCTTACTTATAAGAATCCCGGTTTAAATCGGTATGCTTATCAGCTTGTAGGTTTTGACAAGGATTGGCAATATACGGATGCCAACCGCCGTTTTGCCTATTATAATAATTTGAAGAGCGGTACTTATCGGTTCCGTCTGAAAGCCACCAATGAAAATGGCATTTGGAGTCAGGAAATCCGTGAACTTGAGGTGGTGGTATTGCCACCGTTCTGGGCTACATGGTGGGCTATATCATTTATGCACTGATAGGGGCAGCTATTGTCTGCTTCATTCTCCGGACAGCAAAGAACAGGATGCAGCTGCGTAATGAGCTGCATCTTCGGGAGATGGAGAAGTCCAAACTGGAAGAACTGAATCATGCCAAATTGCAGTTCTTTACAAATATCACGCATGAACTGCTGACTCCGCTGACCATTATCTCGGCTACCGTCGATGAGTTGAAGATGCGGTTTCCCGGGCATGACGACCTTTATACGGTAATGGGTAGCAATATCAGCAGGCTCATCCGTCTGTTGCAGCAGATTCTTGAATTTCGTAAAGCAGAAACCGGCAATCTGAAGTTGCGTGTCTCTCCAGGAGATGTGGCGGCGTTTGTGAAAAATGAAGCCGAATCTTTCCTGCCGCTTGTCAAAAAGCGCAAGATACATTTCTCCGTACTCTGTAATCCGGAGTCGATTATCGGTTATTTTGATACGGACAAGCTGGACAAGATTCTCTACAACCTGCTTTCCAATGCCGCCAAATATAATAAGGAGGGTGGCTATATACAAGTCACGCTGATGTATGCCGAAGACAGGGACTTCGTCCGGTTGCATGTAAAGGATAATGGCAGTGGCATTTCAAAGGACAAGCAGAAGAGCCTCTTCAAGCGGTTCTACGAGGGGGATTACCGGAAGTTCAACACCATTGGTACGGGCATCGGCCTTTCTTTGGTAAAGGACTTGGTGGAGCTGCATGGAGGAAGCATTGAAGTGGAGAGCGAGGAAGGCCGGGGAACGGAATTCATCGTGACCTTGCCCGTAGACCGCTCTTACTTTAAGGAAGAACAGATTGATGAGGAAGCTGTACTTCCGGTACAGAAAACCGTTACCTATCTTGAAGAGGAGAATGCGGAGAATGTGGTTGCTGAAAAGCCCAAAGCGCATACCATACTGGTGGTGGAGGACAATGAGGAGCTTTTGCAGTTAATGGTCCGGCTGCTGAAACGTGAATACAATGTCCATACGGCCGAAAACGGTCAGGAGGCTGTGACTGTGCTTGACAATGAGGATATTGACCTGATTGTTTCGGACGTGATGATGCCCGTAATGGACGGCATCGAGTTTTGCAGGTATGTGAAGAACAAGTTGGAACTCAGTCATATTCCCGTGATTCTTCTGACAGCCAAGAACAAGGAGGAAGACCGTGCCGAAGCTTATGAAGTGGGGGCGGATGCCTTTATCAGTAAACCGTTCAACCTGGCCGTGCTGCATGCACGCATCCGCAATCTGCTGAAATACAAAGAACGCAAGGCGCATGACTTTAAGAACCAACTGGTGTTCGAAATCAAGGAACTGGACTATACCAGCATTGATGAGGACTTCATGCAGCGTGCCATTGACTGCGTAAACCGCCATCTGGAAGATTCAGACTTCGACCAGCCCCAGTTTGTGGAGGAAATGGGCACCAGCAAGTCCACCCTTTACAAGAAACTGAAATCCCTGACGGGACTGAATACTTTGCCTTTATCCGTAACATCCGTCTGAAAGCGGCCTGCCGCATTATGGAGGAGAAGGGGAGTTCTGTGCGTGTTTCCGATCTGGCGTATGCCGTCGGTTTTAATGACCCGAAATATTTCAGTTCTTGTTTCAAAAAGGAATTCGGCATGTTGCCGACGGAATATCAGGAACGCTTCATACAGTCATAGATCAAGTCAAATTATGCTTCAATTAGGTCGAATAACTAAAATTCTACCTCGTAGAAGCATTATTGGAGGTCTTCCTATCAGCATTCGCCTACATTTGCCATTGTTTTCACGGTTAAAATGAAGAGTGAAAGTGAAACAATTAATGTTTAATCTTAAAGTTTATACAATGAAAAGACAGAGATTCTTTGAAGGACTCGGGCTGAAAGTGTATGTCACTTTGGCCATTTGTATGGCCCTTCTGTTGAATGTTCAGTTCTTGAACGCACAGAGTTCGACAATCAATGTAAAAGGTGTGGTTAATGATGCGATGGGACCGGTGATTGGCGCCAGTGTAGTGGAGAAAGGGAATGCGACGAATGGAACAATTACCGACATTGACGGTAATTTCTCTTTGAAAGTCCCTTCGGATGCCACTTTGACAATCAGCTTTATCGGTTATAAGACGGTAGAGCTGCCGGTGGCTGGAAAAACATCCTTTACTGTGACTCTGAAAGAAGACAGCGAAATGCTGGACGAGGTGGTAGTGGTAGGTTTCGGCACGCAGAAGAAGGTGAACCTGACAGGTTCTGTGGGGCTGGCTACGGCGAAGGAAATTGAAGCACGTCCGGTAGCGAATGCCACGCAGGCATTGCAGGGCTTGGTACCGGGCTTGCAGATTACGACCAATACCGGTGAACTGGACAAGAATATGTCCATCAATATCCGTGGCAACGGTACCATCGGTGACGGCTCAAGCGGAAGTCCGCTGATTTTGATTGACGGTATGGAAGGTGACATCAATACGGTGAATCCGCAGGACATCGAGAATATTTCTGTATTGAAGGATGCTGCCGCTTCCTCTATTTATGGGTCGCGTGCACCGTTCGGTGTTATCTTGGTGACTACCAAGAAAGGCAAATCGGGCAAGCCGACTATCAACTACAACAACAGCTTCCGCTTCAACAGTCCGGTGAATCTGCCGGAGATGATGGACTCCTATACCTTTGCCAACTACTTCAATGAGGCTGCACGCAACGGTCAGGACAATGCCCAGTTCTCTGATACAGTGATGCAGCAGATGCTTGACTTCCAGGCTGCGGGAGGTACTAATCGTGGCGGTTTGCCTACTGATGGCAATGTATGGGGTAAACCGGCAGGCGACCCGTTTACTACGGCGTATGCCAATACTGACTGGTTTTCCGAAATCTACAAGGGCTCTTCCTTCTCGCAAGAACATAATTTCAGTGTAAGCGGTGGTGGTGACAAGTTCAATTATTATGCTTCATTGGGCTATCTGGATCAGAATGGTTTGCTCCGTCATGGTTCCGATGACTTGAAGCGCTATAATGCTACTGCCAAATTTGGTGCCGAGCTGACCAAATGGTTGAAGTTCAATTACAGCTTGCGTTATGTCCGTCAAGACCTTGGCCGTCCTACCAATTTTGGTGGCGGTTTGTATGAGAGAATCGGCCGTCAGACTTGGCCTAATCTTCCGGTTTATGATGAAAACGGCTATTATTTTAATGGTAATGCCGATACGCCGGCGATGTCACTTGCATTGGGTGGTGAGCGCGATGTGCAGACAGATAAGGTTTATCATCAAGCAAGCTTGGTATTCGAACCCGTGAAGAATTGGATTACCAATGTTGAGTTCAACTATAGTACCAATTCTATAGATACACGTGAAACCGGACTTCCTTACTATAACCACGATGTGAGTGGAAATATTGTGGATAAGCAAGGAACCTCAAGTCTCTATCAAGACTACAAGAAAGAGAGCTACATGAACTGGAATATTTACTCCACTTATTCTCTTGCTATCAATGATGATCATAATTTTAAGGTAATGGGTGGTTTTCAGTCCGAAGAAATGCGCCAGAAGTTTTTTAGTGCCAAAGGATATGGTTTGCAGGTGGAAGACCTTCCGGAACTGGACTTGATTTCGAATATTGACGGCGCCGGTAAGGATAAGGTGCCCGAGGTGGGTGGCTATCGTAATGAGTGGGCCACAGCGGGTTTCTTTGGCCGCTTGAACTATGATTATAAAGGTCGTTATCTGGCAGAGGCCAATTTGCGCTATGATGGTACCTCCCGCTTCCGCCGTGGCAATCGTTGGCAGTTGTCTCCCTCCTTCTCTTTGGGTTGGAACATTGCCCAGGAAAACTTCTGGGAAGATTTTGCGGATGTTTGCAATCAGTTGAAGTTCCGTTTCTCTTATGGTGAACTGGGGAATATGAATACAAACGGCTGGTATCCTACTTATCGTGCCATGACATTGAAGCAGGCAAACGGAAGCTGGCTGCAGAATGGACTGAAACCAAACACTGCTTATGTAGGCGACCTTATCAGTACAGCCTTGACTTGGGAGAAAGTGCGTACCTGGAATATCGGTCTTGACTGGGGGCTGTTCAACAACCGTCTGACCGGGTCATTCGATGCTTATATCCGTTATACGGACAATATGGTAGGTCCGTCTGTAGAGTTGCCCGCTACATTGGGTATTGCGACTCCCAAGACCAATAACTGTGACTTGAAGACGAAGGGTTGGGAACTTACCATCGGATGGCAGGACCGCACCAACTTCGGTATGGGCTATGGCATTAAGTTCAATGTTTCTGATGCACGTACTTATATAGACAGATACCCGGGTAACCCGACAAACTCAATCAATACTTATATCGCAGGCCGCGAGATTGGTGAAATCTGGGGCTTTGAAACCGTGGGAATTGCTAAGACAGATGATGAGATGCAGGCGCATCTGAATAAAGTGGGCGGACAAAGTGCCATCGGTTCCGGCGTTTGGACTGCCGGTGACATCATGTATGCCGACCAGGATGGAAAACCGGGCATCACCAAAGGTGCACAGACTTTGGAGACCACGGTGATTTGAAGGTGATAGGCAACAATACTCCCCGTTATCATTTCGGTCTTGACTTGAATGCCAATTACAAGGGATTTGATGTTCGCCTCTTCTTCCAGGGAGTGATGAAGCGTGACTACTGGCAGGGTTCCAATATCTTCTGGGGCGTTGGCCAATGGGGTATGTGGTGGTCAACCGGTTTGAAGGAACACGAAGATTACTTCCGTGATGAACCCGTCGGGCTGGCCGGTCATGAGATTGCCGCCAATGTAATTCATACTATGCGCGTCCGAGATTTGACAGTACCCAGAACCAGGAAACCCAAACCCGCTATCTGCAGGATGCGTCTTATATCCGTTTGAAGAACTTCCAGCTTGGCTACACATTGCCTGCTTCCATGATTCGCAAAATCGGTATCACCAACTGCCGCATCTTCGTATCGGGCGAGAATCTGTGGACGGGAACCAAACTGAGCAAGTTGTTCGATCCCGAAACCATCAGCGGTGGTAACACGGACAGCAATGCTTCTGCACCTATCAAGAGTGCCGGTAATGCATACCCGCTTTCAAGAACTTGGTCTTTTGGACTTAGCGTATCACTTTAATCCCATAAATAATGAAGAATATTATGAAATCGAATTATAGATATATTGTAAAAGCGTTCATGGCAATGGCAGTGATTGCCGGAACGACTTCCTGCGATGATTTTCTGGACAGAGAGCCGATGTCAAGCATTTCTCCCGAAACCTATTACTCCACTGCGGCCCAGTTGGAAGCCAATCTGATGATGAATATCCCAATGTCCTTCCGTCATTCGGCCAGTGGACTTATGGCATCTTCGGTGAAGACAAAGGAACCGATAACCAGATAGAGGTGAATGCCAATGACCGCTATACCCAGGATCGCTGGAAAGTACCTCATAGCGAAAGTGACAATTGGAAGTTCGAACGCATCTATCGTATTAATTTCTTTTTGTCTGAAGCACTTCCCAAATTCGGTGAGGACATGAGCGGTTCACAAAATACAATTTCCGGGAGTGTAGCCACCATCAAGCACTATATCGGAGAAATGTACTTCCTGCGTGCTTACGAGTACTTTAAGAAGCTCCAGTTGTTCGGCGACTTCCCGATTATCAACCAACCGCTTGCCGATGAGATGGAAGCTCTCCGTGAAGCCAGCAAACGTTTTCCGCGTAATGAAGTGGCACGTTTCATCATTTCCGATCTTGACAAGGCTTATGCCTATATGAGTGATGTCGATATGGCGACGACGCGTATCAATAAGGATGCTGCGATGCTGGTTAAGTCACGTGTGGCACTGTTCGAGGCTACTTGGTTGCAGAATTTCAAGGGTACGGCATTCGTACCTGGTGGAGAAGGCTGGCCGGGGGCATCTCTTCACAACAATTATCAGTATCCGAGCGGAAACATTGATAATGAAGTGAAGTACTTCTTGGAACAGGCCGTAGAGGCTTCCAAACTTGTAGCAGATAAATACAAAGGGAGTTTGACGGAGAATACCGGTGTGTTGCAACAATCAGCTGATGACCCGTCAAATCCTTACTTTGATATGTTTGCACAAGAAGACCTTTCGGATGTGAAGGAAGTACTGTTGTGGCGCCAGTATGCCCGCGGACTCTCTACTCATAACATCAATGCCGCTGCCGGACGTGGTAATTACCGTATCGGTCTGACCCGTGGATTCGTACAGAATTTCCTGATGAAGGATGGTACTCGGTTTATGCTCACGGTTCTTATGCGGATGGTGACGGCTATTATATGGGCGACAAGACGGTTGCTGATGTACGTGTAAACCGTGACCCGCGTCTCAGTATCTTCCTGAAAGAACCGGGACAGAAGAACATCCTTTTTGAAGTTGATAATAATGAAGGTACGGAAGTTGTGATGGAAGAGCCCTATCCGGCCATTACGAGTGGTGACGGTGAGCGTGGCTATGCTACCGGCTATGCATTGCGCAAGGGTGGTTCATTCAACCGTAAGTATTATGCCAATGGCGGTGGTTATACGGCAGCTGTATGTTTCCGTGCGGCTGAGGCTCTGCTGAATTATATGGAAGCAAGTTATCTGCTCAATGGAACGCTGGATGCTACGGCTCGTGAATATTGGACTGTACTTCGTCAACGTGCCGGCATCAGTACTGATTTTGACAAGACTATCGCTGCAACGGACATGAGCAAGGAGGCTGAAAATGATTGGGGAGCCTATACGGGTGGAAGTGTCATCTCTGACAAGACTCTGTATAATATCCGTCGTGAACGTCGTTGCGAGTTCCTGGCTGAAGGTCTTCGCTACATGGACTTGTGCCGTTGGCGTTCTATGGACCAACTGATGACTGCTCCCAGCCATCTGGAAGGTATGCATTTGTGGAATACTCCGATGGAGGACTGGTATCTGGATGATAATGGAAAATCCATTTTGGTTGCTGACGGGACAGACAAGGCTAATGTCTCATCGAAAGACAAGAGTGAGTATCTCCGTCCATTCGAGAGAAGCAGCAACCAGTCTGCCTATAACGGCTGTACTTGGAAGATGGCACACTATTTGAATCCTATCATGATCAAGCAATTCCAGTTGACAGCCACTTCGGGAGCGGATGTATCGACTTCCATTCTTTACCAGAATCCTTATTGGCCGGTGGTAGCTGACCAGCCGGCTGAGAAATAAAGGCATTTTTCAATAGGTATTTGATTTAGGGGGTAGGATACACTTTCCGGTGAGAAGGCGTCCTGCTCCCTTCTTTATAAATAGAAACAAGACAGAGTATGACTAATTTTAATTTCAAGTTTTTAGGGGCATGGTTGGTTATCGTAGCGTCAATCACCGGCCTACAGGCACAAAATGATTTCACCTTAAAGGGAAAGGACGAAATGGTTCCGGCCGGAGTGTGGAACGATGTAAACGGGGAGTATATTAATGCACACGGTGGTGGTATACTGTTATTTGACAGTAAATATTATTGGTTCGGTGAACACCGTCCGGCAAAGGGATTCTCTACGGAAGTGGGAGTAACTTGCTACTCTTCTACCGATTTATGTAACTGGAGATACGAGGGGGTGGCCTTGTCTGTATCGGAAGAAGCGGGCAATGAAATAGAGAAAGGCTGTATTATGGAACGTCCCAAGGTGATTTACAACAAAAGGACGAAGAAATTTGTCATGTGGTTTCATTTGGAGCTGAAGGGTAAAGGCTATGAGGCTGCCCGTGCGGGAGTGGCTGTCAGTGATTCTCCGACGGGACCTTATCGTTTTGTTTCTTCGAGTCGTGTCTGCCCTGGAATATTTCCGCTGAATATGACGGAGGAAGAACGGGACATGCAGTGGAATATGGAACAGTTTGAAGAATGGTGGACACCCGAGTGGAGAGAGGCTGTAAATAAGGGGTTATTCGTGAAGCGTGACTTGGAGGGCGGACAGATGTCCCGTGACATGACATTGTATGTTGACGATGATGGGATAGCTTATCATATCTACTCTTCGGAAGAGAATCTGACCTTGCAAATAGCCGAACTGACAGATGACTATCAAGGACATTCCGGAAAATATGTCCGTCTCTTTCCGGGGGGACACAATGAGGCACCGGCCATCTTCAAGAAAGATGGCACTTACTGGATGATAACTTCCGGTTGTACCGGCTGGGCGCCCAATGCGGCGCGTCTGTTCTCGGCTCCTTTCATCTGGGGACCGTGGACACAGCATCCCAACCCTTGTCGGGGTGAGGGAAGTGATAAGACTTTCGGCGGTCAAAGCACTTACGTATTGCAGCTTCCCGGTAACCGCTACCTTTTCATGGCCGATATTTGGCGGCCCAAGAGCCTGATGTATTCGGAATATCTTTGGATTCCGGTCCGGTTTGATGAAGAGGGGATGCCTTATCTTACCCTTTCCGGCAAATGCAATCTGTCAGATGGTCGTTGATAAACCCGGAAGCTT
>ERZ859937.832-NODE-832-length-11286-cov-1.684801_pt1 | contig 11286 bp, 13 predicted proteins | sample MGYA00509985_ERZ859937 | MGnify/ENA primary metagenome ERZ859937 (study PRJEB30046, sample SAMN00715169) | human gut metagenome | study: EMG produced TPA metagenomics assembly of the A metagenome-wide association study of gut microbiota in type 2... | reverse complement strand
TTCATCCCCAAAAAAAAAAGGGCCGTTGAGAAAAATTATCCCTCACCGGCCCTTTTTATATTTTATATTGTTGTTGAAAAGCCCCAAGGCTCTTCAAGTTTTGTTCTCTTATTTCACAACCTTAACCGTCTTCACGCTGCCATCGGCAAAGCGGGTGAGGCGCAGGTTGATGCCCTTTGTGGCAGCGGGCAGACGTCGACCTGTGAGGTCGTACCACTCGGTGCTGACAGCTTTCTGAGCACCCTCGGCAGTGCTGATGCCCGATATTACGCTGTCCTTGTCTGTGGCAATGTCGTAGACGAGGCGGTCAGAAACATATTCTTCGCCGTTAACCTTATACACCAGTTCAACGCCAATGGTGCTCTTCGGAGCTGTGGCCTTGCAGAAGTAGATGTAGCGCTTGGTATTGCTCTTATAGAAATAGTTGTAGTCGTGATACTTATACGGCACGTCGGTAAGGTTTTTGCCAGCCTTCAGACCAGGATAGTCGGTGGTGGTGAAGGTGTAGAGGGCACCATCAACATAGATACGGAAGGCGAGGTCGTCTTCGTTCAGCACGTTGCCATCAAGGTCTTTGCGGTCAGCGGTAAAGATAAACTCGTCATATTTGTCTGTCACCGTGTAGCACGACATCTCGCCATCAGCGCCAGTATATATCTTCGGTGTAACGGGCTTCAGCGTGCTTTGTGTGGCAGGCGTAAGCTTTACGTTGTTATAGCTCTGCAGCACTGAAACGCTGCTTTCGCCCTCTGGCACATAGCCCACAGACATGGTCTGCACGGGGTCGTTAAAGGTGTAAGAGCCATCGGCGGCGTTGAAGGCCAGGGGGAAACTTTGCTTCAGCGAGATGCTCTCGTCAAGATTCTTCTCTGCACACACGGTGAAGTAAGGATACTCGCTGAAATCGTAGCCCAAAACCTCGGTGCTCACCCAGTATTGTCCGTCTTTCTCCTTGGTGGCTTTCACCCAAGCCTGCGGATAGGTGGGGTAGAGGCCCTTAATATATAAGGTGTTGCCATCGTCTTCAAGGCTCACCTTTACCGATGCCTCTTTTTTCTTATTGGTGTCGGCATCGCGACAGGTGAGGGTGAAGTATTGAACCTTGTTATCAACATTGGCCGCAGGAATGATGCGCACAAAGCGGCCCTGCTGATACATGGTGCCCACGGCCGTCTTGCTAACAATGGCCACATCGGGGCAGATAAGGGTGGTTTCGGGGGTGAGCACGCCCGTAGCGGGGTCGATGTTGAACACGATGTCTTGCTCGTACAGCGCATCGGTCTTGCCATTCAGTCCGCCCTTGCCCTCTTCGTCGGCTGAAACAAAGATATACTCGTCGTTGGTGTTTACGGCGTGAAACACCTTTTGGCCATTCTTAAAGGTAAGGGTCTTGCCATCGGCCGACAGTTGGCCCTTCAGCCAGGCGGGCATGGTGCGTGTGGCCAGCGGACACTTCATATACACCTCGCCATTGGCAGCATACACCATGGTAAGTTCTGAGTGGTTCTCGCTCAAATACCCCATACCGCCATCATAGGGGTCGAGGTTCAGCAGGTCGAGATAATAATGGCGCTCGTCGCCCGCGGGCGGGGTGGTAATCACACCCTGCTTGGTGGGGTCGGTGGTCTCGGTGCTGGCGTTATCGTCAGCAAAAAGTGCCTGTGCGTTGCTCAAGAAGGCAACCATCAGTGAAATTAAAAGTAGAGTTCGCTTCATAAATTGATTGTTTTTGTTGTTGCGTGCAAAGGTAAGCATTATTTTGTCATTTTTATATCGTTATGCTTATAAACAGGTGCATTTGTCAATGCTTTTTACTATTTTTTATGAATTATTATTCACTCATCATGCCTTTCCTATACCTTCTGTTCGCACGCTGGGCACCCTGCAAACCATGTTTTTTCATTTTTATATGAAAATTGATACCACACATATTTGTTTTCGCTTGCACACAATAGTACCTTTGCATCAGCGAAAGGGAAGAAGGAGAGATAACGCCGGCAATCATACCTCGCTTACATTCTCTGCATCGCACACCTTAATAATTATTTTATATTTAACCATTAAATTTTTAAAGAAAGGAAAACACATTATGGCAGTAAATTACAAACTTTATCAGGCAAAACGTAGCGACAAGTTTAACGGCAAATGGTACGGACGCGTGCAGCACAACGGCACCATCGGCACTAAGCAGTTGGCAGCCATCATGCAACGCAACTGTACCGTGAAGGAGAGCGATATCGTAGCAGTGCTGACTGAGCTGGTGGAGGTGATGAACGACCAGCTGCAGAACTCGATGATTGTGAAGCTCGATGGCTTCGGCACCTTCCGTATGGGCATGAACTCGGCTCCCGCCGACTCGGCTAAAGACTGGACTGTAATGAAGAATGTGCGTGGCTTGCACGTCAACTTCATTCCGCAGGGCTCTCGCAATGTCGCTAACGGCAACTTTGAGCGCACCTTCCTCAAGAACGTGAAGATACAAGAGGCCGCCGACTATACTAAGCCTGAGAAGGTACAGGATCAACAGTAAGAAAAAAGAAAGGCTTTAGAGGTTCTTGTTATAGAGGCTTCTAAAGCCTTTTTTGCTTTTATAAACCTAACAAATATCTTATAACACCAATGAATAACACTATGATAAATAATAACACCACCGAGATAGATAACATCACCACCGACCTGCGCCTCACCAAGCACTTCTGCCTCAGCGAGTTTACCCGCTCGGCCACAGCCATACGTTATGGCATCAGCAATCAGCCATCTGAACAGCAGGTGCAACGTCTGCAAGCGCTGTGCCAGCAGGTGCTGGAACCGCTGCGCCGACGCTTCGGCGTGATACGTATCACCAGCGGGTATCGCTCGCCCGAACTGAATGTTCGTGTGGGTGGGGTGCCTAACTCGCAACACACCTTGGGCGAGGCCGCCGACATACATACTGGCGGAAAAGAAACATCTGAAAAAATGTATCACTACATACGCACGCACCTGCCCTACGACCAGCTCATTCTGGAACGACGACCTGGCGTTTATTGGCTGCACGTAAGTTTTCGCAGCGACCGACCTGGCAACAGACATCAGGCCTTCATGCAGCGAAAATGAAAAAAAACAAAAAAACGCTTTGCCTCCCAAATAAAAATAGTAACTTTGCAGTTAAACATTATTTTATTGAACTATCGCAAGTTCAGAAGTTAAATTATAAACACAATGACAACACAACCGTTGATAATATACAACACGCTGACACGACAGAAGGAACTGTTTAAGCCCATTAATGCTCCGCATGTGGGCATGTATGTGTGCGGACCCACCGTTTATGGCGATCCACACCTGGGACACGCCCGTCCGGCCATCACCTTCGACGTGCTGTTTCGCTACCTCAAGCACCAAGGCTATAAGGTGCGTTATGTGCGCAACATTACCGACGTAGGACACCTGGAGCACGATGCCGATGAGGGCGACGACAAAATAGAGAAGAAGGCACGCCTGGAGCAGCTCGAGCCCATGGAGATAGCACAATATTATACCAACCGCTATCACGCCGCCATGGAGGCGCTGAACGTGCTGCCACCCAGCATTGAACCGCACGCCACAGGACCATCATTGAGCAAGAGCAGCTGGTGCAGCAAATTCTGGACAACGGCTTTGCCTATGAAAGCAACGGTAGCGTTTATTTTGATGTGCATAAATATAACGAAACCTATCGCTATGGCATGCGTCAGGGCGCAACCTCGACGACGTGAAAGACGCATCACGCGCCCTCGACGGCGTAGGCGAGAAACGCAGTCAGGCCGACTTCGCCCTGTGGAAGAAGGCACAGCCCGAACATATCATGCGCTGGCCAAGCCCGTGGAGTAACGGTTTTCCCGGTTGGCATTGTGAATGTACCGCAATGGGCAAAAAATATTTGGGCGAGCATTTCGATATTCATGGAGGGGGAATGGACTTAATTTTCCCACACCACGAATGTGAGATCGCACAAAGCGTGGCTTCACAAGGAGATGACATGGTTCACTATTGGATGCACAACAACATGATTACCATTAATGGGCAGAAGATGGGAAAATCATACGGCAACTTTATTAACTTGGATGAGTTCTTTCACGGTACTCACAAGTTACTGACACAAGCCTACAGCCCCATGACCATCCGTTTCTTCATCCTTCAGGCACATTACCGCAGTACAGTGGACTTCAGTAACGAAGCATTACAAGCAGCCGAAAAAGGATTGGAACGACTGACAGAAGCTGTAAAAGGTCTTGAACGCATCACCCCAAGCGCACAAACCACCGGCATAGAAGGCGTAAAAGACTTACGTGAAAAATGCTATACAGCCATGAACGATGACCTGAACTCACCGATTGTCATCGCCCATCTGTTTGACGGCGCCCGTATGATTAATACGGTTCTGGACAAGAAAGCCACTATTTCCGCCGAAGATCTGGAAGAGCTGAAAAGTGTGTTCCATCTCTTTATGTATGAAATCCTGGGTATAAAAGAAGAAGCCGCCAATAACGAGGCACGTGAAGAGGCATATGGCAAAGTAGTAGATATGCTGCTGGAACAACGTATGAAAGCCAAAGCCAATAAAGACTGGGCTACAAGTGATAAAATCCGTGATGAGCTAGCCGCTCTTGGCTTTGAAGTGAAAGATACCAAAGATGGTTTCACATGGAGACTGAATAAATAGAATACGTAGAGCGGTACTATATTTTTTCACCACAGACTATACAGATTCACACAGATTATCCAACCTAACAATCAATGATTTAAGAAGCATCTGCGTTTATTTGTATAATCTGTGGTGAACCTTTCAGATAACCATCAAAACTGAAAAATCTCCCTTCGGATGGTAATACTTATTTTTAAATAACTATTTTTGCAGAAATTATACAAAACTGCTTATCACACCAATCCAATGCTAGCTGAGAATAAGATAACTTTAGCGTCCCTGTATAAGATTTTGTTTGAAGAAGAGCCACTGACACTCTCCGACCCATGTATGCAAAAATTGGAAGAGAGTTTCAATTTTCTAAAAACATTCTCCAACGACAAGATCATCTATGGCATCAATACCGGCTTTGGACCGATGGCCCAATACCGTATTGAAGATGAATCCTTGTCACAATTACAGTATAATATCATCCGCAGCCATGCTACCGGAGCAGGGCAACCCCTTCCGGAACTCTATGTCAAAGCTGCCATGATAGCGCGTCTCTATACTTTTCTGCAAGGAAAATCCGGCGTACATAAAGAACTGGCGTTGCTCATTACCGAGTTTATCAATCGGGGGATTATTCCATACGTACCCGAACACGGCAGTGTGGGGGCCAGTGGTGATCTGGTACAACTCGCCCATATCGCCCTCACTCTGATTGGAGAAGGAGAAGTCTTTTACCAAGGCACGAAAAGAGATACGGCCTCTGTGCTGGCGGAAAACGGATTGCAACCTTTTCAAATGCACATCCGCGAAGGGCTTTCAGTGACCAACGGCACTTCAGTCATGACAGGTATAGGTATTGTCAATCTGATTTACGCACGCCAACTTATGCAGTGGGCGGTAGTTGCATCTGTTATGATGAATGAAATAGCCGCCTCATACGATGACTTCATGTCTGAACCGCTGAACGGGGCCAAACAGCATGAAGGACAACAAGAGATAGCCCGCATGATGCGCCAATGGGTAAAAGGCAGCCTGTGTGTACGCAAAAGAGAGAATGAACTTTATAATGGGAAGCACGAAGAGAAGATCTTCACCCATAAAGTGCAGCCCTATTATTCGCTACGTTGCATTCCACAAATTCTAGGGCCGGTTTATGATGAATTACTCAATGCTGAAAAAGTATTGATAAACGAAATAAATTCAGCTTGTGACAACCCGATAGTGGACCCTGACACACAGAATGTATATCATGGTGGTAACTTCCACGGAGATTATGTATCTTTTGAAATGGACAAGTTGAAAATAGCAGTCACCAAACTGACGATGCTTGCCGAACGGCAGATTAATTACCTGTTTCACGACCGCATCAACGGCATTCTCCCCCCCTTTGTCAATATGGGAGTGCTGGGGCTGAATTATGGTTTGCAGGCCTCCCAGTTCACAGCCACCTCTACCACGGCAGAATGTCAGACTTTGTCCAATCCGATGTATGTGCATAGCATCCCCAACAACAATGACAACCAGGACATTGTAAGCATGGGTACCAATTCCGCCTTGATGGCAAAAACAGTCATTGAAAATGCTTATCAGGTGATGGCTATCCTGATGATGGGTATTGTACAAGCTGTAGACTGTTTGGAAATAGCCGGTCGGCTAAGCCCCCGGTCACAACAAGTATATAAAGAAATACGAGCATTTTTCCCTGTTTTCCGGGAAGATACACCTAAATATAAAGAGATAGAAAGCATGATGGTATATCTTAAAAAAGGGAGGTTTCAAGAAAAATGAAATACGCATTAGTAACAGGAGGAAGCCGGGGAATCGGACGAGCCATTTGTCTGAAACTGGCCGAAATGGGATATCATATACTGATAAACTACCAAAGCAACGATACGGAAGCTGAAGCCACCCTGCAACAAATACGGGAACAAGGCTCGGATGGCGAACTGATGAAATTTGACGTGACAGATGCAGCAGCCACACACGCCGCACTGAACGGATGGATAAAACAGCATCCCGATACTTACATTGAGGTACTGGTGAACAATGCCGGTATACGCCGTGACAACTTGATGCTGTGGATGGAACAGGAAGAATGGAGCCGGGTACTGGATATCAGTCTGAACGGTTTCTTTAACGTCACCCAACCCTTGCTGAAGAATATGCTGGTAAAGCGATTCGGACGTATTATCAATATCGTTTCCCTGTCGGGCATCAAAGGGATGCCGGGGCAGACCAACTATTCGGCAGCCAAAGGTGGAATCATAGCCGCTACCAAAGCGTTGGCGCAGGAAGTTGCCAAAAAACACGTGACGGTAAATGCCATAGCACCGGGATTTATCCGTACAGATATGACAGACGGAATTGATGAGAACGAGTGGAAAAAACACATCCCGGCAGGACGCTTCGGCGAGCCCGGGGAAGTAGCCGCACTGGTAGGCTTCCTGGCATCCGGGCAAGCTTCCTACATTACCGGAGAAGTGATTTCCATCAATGGAGGATTATATACGTAAGCAAAAGATGAAAAGAGTAGTTATTACAGGAATGGGCATCTATTCGTGCATAGGCAGGAATCAAGAGGAAGTGAAAGAGTCACTGTTTCAAGGAAAGTCAGGCATCGGAATCGCTCCGGCTCGCAAAGAAATGGGCTATTTCTCGGCGTTAACCGGTCTTGTCGAACGTCCCGATTTGAAGAAATTATTGGACCGCAAGAAACGCCATAGCCTTGCCGAGCAGGGAGAATACGCCTATATGGCTACCCTGGAAGCATTCCGGCAAGCCCGGATAGAAGAAAAGTTCCTGTTGGAGAACGAAGTCGGAATACTGTATGGCAATGACAGTAGTGCTGCTCCGGTTATTCAAGCAATAGATATTATCCGCGAGAAAAAGAATACGGCATTGGTTGGTTCCGGTTCTATTTTCCAGTCCATGAATTCCACCATTACCATGAATCTTTCGGTTATTTTCCATCTAAAAGGAATTAACTTCACTATATCGGGAGCCTGTGCCAGTGGTTCACACGCCATCGGTATGGCTTATCTGCTTATCAAATCAGGACTTCAGGACTGCATTCTGTGCGGAGGAGCACAGGAAGTAAACCCTTATTCCGTGGGTAGTTTCGACGGGTTGGGAGCCTTCTCCGCCCGGGAAGACGAACCGGAAAAAGCATCCCGCCCATTCGATAAAAACCGTGACGGACTAGTACCTAGCGGCGGAGGCGCCAGTCTGGTGCTGGAAAGTTATGAATCAGCCGTAAAGCGCGGAGCGACTATCCTGGCAGAAGTCATAGGATACGGCTTTTCATCCAACGGAGATCACATTTCCGTACCCAATGTGGATGGCCCCAGACGCTCTTTGCAGATGGCAGTCAAGGATGCGGGTATTCCTTTGGAAGAGATTGCATACATCAATGCACATGCCACATCCACTCCTGTAGGTGATTTGAACGAGGCAAAAGCCATAGCGGAAGTATTCGGGAGCCATCATCCCTACGTCACATCCACCAAATCACAGACCGGACATGAGATGTGGATGGCAGGAGCCAGTGAAGTCATTTACTCCACTTTGATGATGAACAACGGCTTCATCGCACCCAACCTCAATTTTGAGGAGCCCGATGAAGCCTCTGCCCTGCTGAATATCCCTTCCCGAAGGGTAGAAACGGAATTTGACACATTCTTGTCCAACTCATTCGGATTCGGAGGAACCAATTCCTCACTGATTATCCGCAAATTCAAAGAAAACAATTAATTTAAACCAATATATAAATTTATGACCAACGAAGAAATCATCGAAAAGATCAGAACCACCCTGGCCGAAGAATTTGAGATTGATGTAGAATTGATTCAGCCGGACGCCCCTTTGATGCAAACCTTGGAATTGGATAGCCTTGATTTGGTAGATATGGTAGTACTGATTGACAGGAATTTCGGTTTCACCGTGACAGCCAAAGACTTTGCCGGTATCAAAACCTTCCAGGATTTCTATAATCTGGTAATTTCGCACATACAAAAAGAAGACTGATGCCCGAAACATGGAAAGGTAAAACAAGAGGAGGTACATTCGGATACATGTTCTTCATCTACATGATTCGCTGTCTGGGTATCACTGCGGCTTACGGCTTTCTGTCATTGGTCGTCCTCTATTTTATACCTTTCGCACCGAAAGCTACCGCCAGTACCTGGCAATACGCACGGAACAGACTGAAATACGGACGTGCCAAAGCCGCCGGACTGTTATTGAAAAATTACTACCGGCTGGGGCAGATATTGATTGACAAAGTAGCCATCGGCAATGGGATGGCAGACAAATATCATTTCGAGTTCGAGAACTATCAGGCATTTTTGAACGTACTGAATGGAAACACCGGCGTAATTATGATAGGTGCCCATGTAGGTAATTGGGAAATAGGTGCTCCTTTCTTCGATGAATACGGCAAAAAAATCAATATTGTCATGTTTGATGCCGAACACGAACGGATAAAAGAGATTCTGGAAAAGAATGCCTCCACACGCGATTATAAAATAATTCCCGTGAATGAAGACAATCTGACCCATGTATTCCGTATTACAGAGGCACTGGAGCGCAAAGAATATGTCTGCTTTCAAGGTGACCGCTATCTGAATAAAGAGAAATTACTCAGCAGTCGTTCATGGGAAAAGAAGCCGAATTTCCGATGGGTCCTTTCCTGCTGGCTTCCAAAATGAGAGTACCTGTCGTATTCTATTTTGCCATGCGTGAAGCGAAAAAAAACTATCGTTTCCATTTCTTTATTGCCGAGGCGGTGGTACATACCAAAGAGAAGCGGGCCGAACAAGCATTATTGGAGCAATATACACAAACGCTGGAAAAAATCGTCCGGCAGTATCCGGAACAATGGTTCAATTACTACCCGTTCTGGGCATAAATACAAATCTGGATTATGATGCATAAAAGATATACAAAAGAGCAATTGACAGCTGTAGAGGCACAAAGACTGGCGCAAGAGATCGCTTTCGGTCCCGTGGTATTCCAAGTTTCACGTCTGATGTTGAAATTCGGAATATTCCAATTGCTGGCCGACAAACGGAAAGGATACACGCTGCAAGAAATCAGTGTGCAGACCGGACTGACACGCTATGCAGCACAAGTATTACTGGAAGCATCGCTGGCCATCGGAACCATCCTGTTGGAAGAAGACCGCTATGTACTGGCCAAGGCAGGCTGGTTTCTGCTGAATGATAAAATGGCACGTGTCAATATGGAATTCAATCACGATGTGAACTATCAAGGACTTTTCTATCTGGAAGAGGCTCTTTTAAATGGTCAGCCGGAAGGATTGAAAGTATTCGGCGGATGGCCTACCATTTACGAAGGACTTTCCCAACTGCCGGAACAGGTACAGAAAAGCTGGTTTGGCTTTGACCATTTCTACTCGGACAACTCGTTCAGCCAGGCATTAGAAATTGTATTTCTTCACTCACCGAAACGACTGCTCGATATTGGTGGAAACACCGGCAGATGGGCAACCCGATGCGTCCAATATAATCAAGAAGTAGAAGTAACCATTGTGGATTTGCCTCAACAACTGGAATGATGAGAAAACAAACTGCCGGCGTGCCCGGTGCAGAGCGCATCCATGGCCACGGCGCCAATCTGCTGGATCGGACCGTGCCCTTTCCTTCAGGCTTTGACGCCGTATGGATGAGCCAGTTTCTGGACTGCTTTTCGGAAGAGGAAGCAACCAGTATTCTAAGTCGTGTGGCACAGTCCGCCAGCAAAGACAGTAAAGTCTACATCATGGAAACGCTGTGGGACCGGCAGCCATACGAAACGGGCTCTTACTGCCTGACTCAAATCAGCCTTTACTTCACAGCCATGGCCAACGGCAACAGCAAGATGTTCCATTCGGATGACCTGATCCGCTGTATTAAAAATGCCGGACTGGAAGTGGAAGAGATTCATGATAACATAGGACTGGGACACAGTATCCTGCAATGCAGACTGAAATGAACAGAAAAGAAATCATTTGTCGGGGAGACGAACTGTTCCGGCTGATTCCACAACGTCCGCCCATGGTCATGATAGACCGTTTCTATGGGATAGAAGAAAATACATCCTGGTCAGGGCTGACCGTCACCCCCGATAATCTGTTCTGCCGGGACGGCGTATTACAGGAAACAGGAATCATAGAACACATCGCCCAATCAGCAGCGGCACGGGTAGGATATATCTATATGCTGCGAGAAGAGCCTGTACCACTAGGCTTTATCGGCTCTGTAGAAAAAATGAAAATATTCCGTCTTCCTTCTGCCGGAGCAGAATTATATACCGGAATAACCATTGTGCAGGAAATATTCGATATCACACTGATTACCGCCGAGGTGAAAGAAAACGATGAACTTCTGGCCGAATGCCGGATGAAAATATATCTGAAAAAAGAATGAAACGAAAAACAAGTCCACAGCAGGCAGCACTGACAGACCGGACCACCATCAAGGTCCGCTTCAGTGAAATAGATTCCATGCAGATAGTATGGCATGGTGAATATGTGCGTTATTTCGAAGATGGACGTGAAGCTTTCGGAAAGCGATATGGCTTGGACTATATGAGCATCTACCGGGAAGGCTATGTAGTTCCTATCGTAGACC
>ERZ859937.830-NODE-830-length-11302-cov-1.298480_pt1 | contig 11302 bp, 13 predicted proteins | sample MGYA00509985_ERZ859937 | MGnify/ENA primary metagenome ERZ859937 (study PRJEB30046, sample SAMN00715169) | human gut metagenome | study: EMG produced TPA metagenomics assembly of the A metagenome-wide association study of gut microbiota in type 2... | reverse complement strand
CGGCAAGAGGACATATCACGAATCTACCGCATGGATTTGTCCGGCTTGCCGCAGGCAGCTTTCGCCCGCGACATCTTCATGTTCAGTTTCTTCACCCGTGAGATGCCGTTCGTGGACATGGCCTACCTGAAAAAGTCGGACGTAGCGGATTTGAAGAAAATCGGGTAACAGCTCGGCCTGTCCATACCGCTGACCACGCATTGCGCAAGACATTAAATTCTCATTTCTTATTGAAAAAACAAATAGTTAAATCGTTTATTATTCCTGTTTTACATATTGTATAGATATATCCGGCACTTGTTTGTTACATAAATACAAGCATGATCCAATTGGAAGTGATAATCAGCTTTTATTCTATACTTGAAATAGTAACATCATCAAATTCATCCATATAATCGAAAGTCGTTCATTGTGATTACCGCGTTTAACTTTCATCTCAATGTTGGCCTCGAAGATTTCACCTTGTGAGGTACGACAGTCACGCAGTTCATAAGAATAGAGTTCAATGCAGTCATCCTTTATCTGGTTGACCACACGTTTCACGCTCTCTTTCTTAGTAGCTGTAAAGGTAAGTTGCACCGTATTAGTTCCGACAGTCGGAATAAAGGAATTCATAACTTCCAGTCCGAAAAGCACCATGGCTGTAGCTATGCCGGCTGCTATATACATGCCAGTTCCACAGGCCAACCCGATAGCCGCCGTTACCCATAATCCGGCGGCTGTAGTCAGACCGCGCACTGCATTCTTTTGAAAAATAATTGTTCCCGCTCCAAGGAAACCAATACCGGAAACCACTTGTGCCGCTACTCTCGATGAGTCTTTTAAATCAAAGCCAAAACCATATTGTGATACAATCATAATGAGAGCACTTCCCAGTGATACTAGAAAATGGGTACGGTAACCGGCTTCTTTAGCACGATATTCCCTATCCAGACCAATAACAGTACCCAAAGCGCCTGCCACAAACAATCTCAAAATAAAATCCCACGTCATGCTCATATTGAAATCCTCCTTTTATTCATCGTCTTCATCATCAGTCAGTTCGGGCAAACTCAACATTCGTTGGCTGTCTTCTGCCGGAAGGGCTTCTACCTGGCGTAATTTACGTTCTATGGCACGAGTACGTTTCCCCATAACTTCCTCTAACTGGTCTCCTGCATTCTGTAGATTTTTCTGTACCTTTTCCAGCAATCCTCCAAACTTTCCGAATTCGGTCTTTACTGCCCCTAACACATTCCATACTTCGCTTGTTCGTTTTTGAATGGCCAGCGTACGGAATCCCATTTGCAAACTATTCAGGATAGCTCCCAGGGTGGTAGGACCTGTAACCACTATCTTCCAGTCTTTCTGCAACATTTCCACCAACGCGGTCCGGCGGATCACTTCTGCATAGATGTTTTCGAATGGCAGAAACATAATGGCAAAATCTGTTGTAAAAGGTGGGTCTACATATTTATCGTGAATATCCTTTGCCATTTTTTTAATTGTGATTTCCAGTTGACGGGATGAAGTTTCAATCAATGCGGCATCTCCGGCTTCGTATGCATCCTGATATTGTTCATATACATCTTTGGGAAATTTGGCATCCACAGGTAAATATACAGTATCATTATTATTTTCCTTTCCCGGAAGTTTAATGGCGAACTCCACAAATTCCGTTGCATTTTTCTTGGTTTTGACATTCGCCTCATATTGTTCCGGACTCAGCATCTGATCCAATAAGGCACCTAATTGTACTTCTCCGAATGTACCCCGTGTCTTCACATTACTTAAAACTTTTTTCAATCCTCCTACATCCTGTGCCAGACCCTTCATCTCTCCCAATCCTTTTTGTACATTCTCCAGCTGCGAACGTACTATCTCAAAGGATTGTCCTATACGTTCATTCAATGTTTTCTGTAATTTTTCTTCTACCATTTGCCGCATGTCATCCAATCGTTTTTCCGTACTTTTCACCAAAGCTTCCTGTTGCTTGCCCATTGCTTCAAATTTTTCCCGTTGCATTTCATTACCGGTCAGCAGGTTTTTATGCAAAGTATCCTGCATATTACGGATAGAATAATTCAAGGTTTGATTCAGTTCGTTACGAAGTTCGCGAATATTTTTTCCCAGTTCGTCCCGGTTTTCTTTCATTTCTTCGCGTAGCAATCCTTCCAGACGTTCGGTTTGCAGACGATTGTTTTTAGTAAGTGCGATTACAATATTAATTATCAGCAGGATAATAATTACGGTTAATAAAATTTCTGTCATGATTCTTGTTTATTTTGAGCAAATGTAGCAAAAAGCCATGAATTTAATCGTTATATTTGCAGCGAATTTGGCAAAAGCACTCCATTAAATAGTATATGAAGTATAAATTATTAGTTTTAGACCTAGACGGAACGTTGACCAATAAAAAGAAAGAGGTAACGGAACACACACGTCGTACACTTATCGAAGCGCAAAAGCGCGGAGTAAAAATTGTTTTGGCATCGGGACGTCCCACATACGGTGTGGCTCCACTGGCTGAGATCTAGAGTTGCAGAAATACGAAGGTTATATACTTTCGTATAACGGAGGTGAGATCATAGACTGGAAAACCGGTGAGATGATGTACGAGAATGTGCTCGATCCGGATATATTACCTTACCTGTATAAATGTGCCACCGACAACCATTTTGCTATCGTCACTTACGATGGAAAATATGTATTGACTGAATATCCGGAAGATGAATATGTATTGAAAGAAGCTATTCTGAATGTGATGACTCCCAAGAAAGTGGATCATTTTCTGGAGGCAATAAAATTTCCTATTGCCAAATGTCTGATTGTAGGTGAACCTACGCGGCTTGCAGTGCTTGAAAAAGAAATGTACGAACATTTGAAAGATCGTATGGGGGTATTCCGTTCCGAACCTTATTTTTTGGAATTGGTTCCTAAAGGTATTGATAAAGCACAATCACTGGCCGTATTGCTAAAAGAAATCGGTATGACAAAAGAAGAAATGATTGCCGTTGGTGATGGTTTTAACGATCTTTCTATGATACAATATGCCGGATTGGGGGTAGCAATGGCCAATGCTCAAGAAATAGTCCGTCAAAACGCCGACTACATCACCCTTTCTAATGAAGAAGATGGTGTAGCCGCGGTAGTAGAGAAATTTATTCTTTAGGTTTCCGGTCAAAGAAAGGATTTTTAGAGGATGCACTGACAGGGATGCATAAACCTGGGTGCATCCTTCCAGCCAGTTCAGACGCTGTGCTGCTAATCCGGCCGAGAACATGACCCGTGTGTCCACCCTGTTGTCTGCTGCCGTGGCACAAGCTGATCCGATAGCAATGCCCACATCAACACTATTGATAGCACATGGCACTCCTTCTTTGCGAGACACACAAGTGGCATATCCACAATGACCACAATTCAATCCTTGCGCCTGTTCGTGTGTACCTATTAACAGGACACATTCTGCATTCAGAATATTTTCCGCATCGCGCAGGAAGAATTTCATTCCATACTCCGCAACCATTTTCACCATCATTTCCGATAAAATATTGATATTACCATCCGTCACCATGGCTATTTCAATAATATCAACACCTTTTCCTTTGGGAGCAGTACGCGCTGCTGTCATCATTTGTCGGGCCACATGCAGAACATGTTCATGGCGGCTTTCTCTTTCATTCAATATCATATAAATCTTAGTTATAAGTTAGCTATTAATACAAAATTAGTGAATATGAATGATATAAGGCTCTTGCTTTAAGCCTAAAAAGTATAAAAAGAGTCACCGGTTAAAAAAATATCAAAATAAAAAGAGAAATATAGTGGATAATCCAATTATTTATCGTTCCTTTGACAACGGAATATAAAAAGATAGTTTTTTCGATTGACTCAATTCATCTCACACTTGAACCGTTTCTATTCTTCTAACTAAATTTTTAAATTCAAAGTTTACTTAATTATTTATTTATCAATTTTTATTTTATGAATTTGTATATTGGAAACCTTAACTATAATGTTAGGGAAGGTGATTTGAGAGGTGTAATGGAAGAGTATGGAACAGTAGCTTCAGTAAAACTTATTACTGATCGTGAAACACGTCGTTCTAAAGGCTTTGCTTTTGTAGAAATGCCTAATGATGACGAAGCCAAAGAAGCTATCAAGCAATTGAACGGTGCAGAATATGTAAACCGTACTATGGTTGTAAAAGAAGCACTTCCTAAAGCATAAGGAATTAGACATTCCATGTCACATGATGGCGATAGAGTGAATCTCTATCGCCATTTTTTTCTTGAACAGCTTTCTAGTTTGAAAATACATGAAAGGGTTATTGATAAGGAAACGGACATCTGTTTTGTCAGAATGTCCGTTTCTTGTTTAGTATTTGTTCTTTAGAAAGCTATTGCTCCGAAGGCGAATTTACTCCACTCCTATTTCGTCAACAAACAGAAAAGCTTTTTCGCCAGGCATGGAATGCCATGCGGGAAGTTTCGGAGTAACTTCTGCTATGATTTTAATATAGCGGGCTTTTACTTTATCAAAGGAAACAGAGTCTTTGCGGCTTTGCATTTTAGTTCCTTTTTCCACAACGGGAAAATTTTCGGAGGCTACCCTGCGGAAATTTTTCCCGTCCTCAGAAACTTCCACCTTCAGACCTGTTGCACCAAAGATAGCATCGCCTGTGTTCAACATTGTGTTTACAAAAACTGAAGATACTTCCTTAGGCTCAAGTAAATCAAGGGTCACATTCATATCTGTCCCGTAGAAACCAATCCAACGTCCTGAGCGATAATTCATATCCCCATATAATCCGTCTATCAAGGTACTTCCTCCTTTAAAAGTATATGATTTATGAGGAATGGTATTCAAGGTAACCGGTCTCATTGTGGCTGCATTAAAATGTATTTCCTCCTTACTTATCTGACTAGTACCCTGCGGACGAACTGCAATGGCTTGTATGATAACATCTTTATCCACTTGTATAGTGTCGGTATACAATGGGGATTGCACATCGGGAACGCTGCCATCCAATGTATAATGTATTTCCGCATCATCAAAAGTCTGAAAAGCAATCTTGGCTTTTCCTTCATCGGGAGCCGGAACGATATCAATGTTCACATCATAAATATCCTGACGAAAATCATAACCTCTATCCCGGTAAATAGCCAGCAGAGCTGGTAAACGTTTCAAAAAACTGTCGAAATTTTTATGTAACGGTTCCGTCCATTGAATCTCGGACAAGGCAGCCATACGAGGAAGAATTTGCCATTCCATCTTCAAACTGTCACGCGTCCATTCTGTCCAGATACATCCTTGAGTACCGATGATATATTTTCGTTCATCCTCTGCCAATTCATTAGAAACAGGTTCAAATGTATAGACACGTTCAAGGCTTTTAGTCCCTTTTATCCGATTGTAAGTAGGATTGCTGAAATAAAGAAACTGAATAGGAGTCATAATTGCATCATGGTGCAGACGGGCGGCTTCGATACCACCTTTGACACCAGTCCATGACATTACTGTGGCACCTGGAGCCAATCCTCCCTCCAACATCTCATCCCAGCCCAGCATTTTACGCCCTCTGTCATTAATAACTTTGCCTACCTCGGACATGAAATAGGTCTGTAATTGATTCTCCTTGCTGTGTTTTGGTGTATCTTTCAAACCCAGTTCCCGAATTTTAGCTTGACATGCAGGGCATTTTTCCCAACGTACTTTCGGACATTCATCCCCACCAATATGGATATAAGGAGATGGAAAGATGTCCATAATTTCATTCAATACATCTTTAGCAAACTGTAAAGCCCGGTCGTTTCCTCCACAAAGCACATCAGGGAATACCCCCCATTTACAAGGAATCTCGTATGGACCTCCCGTACAACCTAATTCCGGATAGGAAACCAAAGCTCCCATCATATGTCCCGGAAGGTCAACTTCGGGAATTACAGTAATAAAACGGTCAGCGGCATACTTGACAATCTCTTTTGCTTCTTCCTGTGTATAAAAACCGCTATGAGGAGTTTCATCATAGGTCTGGGTTTCACGGTCAATCAACGTACGTGGACGTATCGAACCTATTTCCGTAAGTTTGGGATATTTCTTGATTTCAATTCTCCAACCTTGGTCTTCAGTCAGATGCCAATGAAAATAATTGATATTGTGCAATGCCAGCATATCAATGATTTGTTTCAGATAAGAAACCGGGAAATAATGGCGGCCCACGTCTACCATAAAACCGCGATAACCGAAACGAGGATAGTCATTAACAGTCCCACCGGGATGGCAGCGGATACCTGTTTGTTTTTGGTCAATGGCAAAGCCTTATAGAGCGTTTGCATTCCATAAAAGACCCCAGACTCACTTCCTCCATTCAAATGAATGTTTTCAGAAGTTACCTCCAGTTGATACCCCTCTTTGTTGGTAATGGAACTGTCAACCGCCAAGATTATGGAATTCTTCTTTGCGGCTTCAGTTGTTGTCCGGACGGTAATTCCCGTAGCCTCTTTAATATAGGAAGCTAAAAATTCTGCCGTCCGTTGCAACTTTTCATTGCCTTCCGGATAGACAATACCGGTTTGCGGATTAATAACAAAAGGGTGGGCTTGAATGTCTTGACTTACTTCTTGGGGCTGCGGAATGACATTCAGGTTTCCGATTTCTGTTTTTGTAGGAGAACATGCGGACAGACCAAATACCATCCACATTCCCACTCCTGCCCATTGCATCAGTTGTTTTTTCATAGTGGAAAATTTATAATTACAAGGGCAAAGATACAAAATCCGATCTTATTTGCCAGTATGCCTTAACCGAATCTTGCTTTTTTTCAGCAATGTTTTTCCTCCTATAATTAGAGTTACGGCAGTAATCACCATCAAAATGCCCAGAATAATGCGCGGTGTCAGCTGCTCTCCAAAAATCAGTACTCCGAAGAATAAAGCTGTAACAGGCTCCAAAGCACCTAGAATAGCAGTGGGTGTGGAGCCAATGTAGTGTATGGCCTTTGTCATAGTCACCAACGAAATAACAGTAGGAAAAACAGCCAGTGAAATTGCGTTTACCCATAACAAGGGTGTAGGGATAAGCTGCAATCCCGTACAGAACTTCAATCGCACCACATAAACAGACAGACCGAAAAGCAGGACATAGAAAGTAAGCTTGGCTATAGGCATATCCTTCAGGGAAGAACGGTTTACGCCAACTATATAGATAGCATAAGCTAAGGATGATAAAAAGACAAAAGTAATCCCGACCAAGCTGAGTGTCTGTCCTCCCGGACTTTTACAAAGCAAGGAAATTCCCACAAAGGCCAGCGCTATGGAAAACATAGTGACCGGCGATACTTTTTCCTTAAATACTACAGCCATAATAATAGCTACCAGTACCGGGTAGACAAACAGTATGGTGGATGCGATACCGGCATCCATGTAGTTATAACTCATAAAGAGAAACAGGGAAGAGAATGAGAACAGCAACCCCATGATGCAAAGTGGCAGCACATCCGCTTTCTTAATGGCAAAAGATTGTTTCTGCATCTTCATCATGATACCTAGTACAACTATAGCCAGTGCATAGCGATAAAATAATACCGAGTCTACGCTCATTCCTGCACTATAAAGAGGAAGGGTGAACAGTGGGTTCATGCCGTAGCTGGCTGCTGCGATTGCCCCAAGGAGAAATCCTTTAGTCTTGTTGTTAATCATCGTTTTTATTACACGCTTTAAAATCGGCGCGAAATTAGATATTTGTTAGCAATAAACAAAGGAAAAGTGCTTTATTCTTTCAATCTAACATCTATTTATTTAGATTATACCTAATCAACAAATATAAAAGAATTTATATCACCTGTAGCTGCTGAAAAAATTATATGAAATGAACGGACACGGACAGAGAGGGAAAATGCAGGTTTGTTTTTCTGTCCGTGTTCTATATTGATCAGCTCAGTTTATGAATAACCAATCCCGAACGAAGTTTCGGTTCAAACCAAGTTGTTTTGGGCGGCATAATATTACCGGTATCGGCAATATCCATTAATTGTTTCATAGAAACAGGATAAAGGGCCAAAGCCACTTTCATTTCACCGCTGTCCACACGCTTCTTTAATTCCTCCAAGCCACGGATACCACCTACAAAGTCAATCCGTTTGTCGGAACGAAGATCCTTGATTCCCAATATTTCATCCAATATCAAGTTGGAAGAAATAGTCACGTCTAATACTCCGATAGGATCTTGTCATCGTATGTGCCCGGTTTTGCTGTCAAGCTGTACCATTTACCGTCCAGATAGAGAGAGAAATTGTGAAGAGCCTGCGGTTTATAAACCTTAATGCCTTTCTCTTCTACTACAAAATTCTTGCTGACAGCGGTCAGGAATTGTTCCGGAGACAGCCCGTTCAAGTCTTTTACAACACGATTGTAATCAATAATAGTCAGCTGGTTGGCCGGGAAACATACAGCCATAAAGTAATTGTATTCCTCATTTCCCTGATGGTTTGCATTTTGCTGCGCTTTTTCGGCACCTACCAAGGCGGCAGCAGCCGAGCGATGATGGCCATCGGCAATATAAAGAGCCGACATAGCTTTGAAAGCTTTTGTGATAGCTGTTATATCTTCTTCTTTGTCGATCACCCAGAATGAATGTCCGAAACCGTCACCCGGAGCGATAAAATCATATTCCGGCTGTTGTGAAGTATATTTCTTAACGATAGCATCTAATTCCGCATTATCCGGGTAAGCAAAGAATACCGGTTCTATATTGGCATTATTTACGCGGACATGTTTCATGCGGTCTTCCTCCTTATCACGACGGGTCAGTTCATGTTTTTTGATGACCCCGTTCATATAATCGGGAACATACGCTCCTACCACCAACCCATATTGGGTTTTGCCATTCATGGTTTGTGCATATACATAATAATTTTCTTTTCCGTCTTGCACCAACCAGCCCTTGTCCTGAAACATCTGGAAATTTTCGGCAGCCTTCTCATATACTTTAGGATCGTGTTCGTCTGTTCCGGCAGGGAAATCAATTTCCGGTTTTATAATATGATAAAGTGACTTTTCATTACCTTTCGCTTCCTCACGTGCTTCTTCAGAATTCAGTACGTCGTATGGGCGTGAAGCTACTTGTTCTACCAATTCTTTCGGAGGGCGGATGCCTTTGAAGGGTTTTATTATTGCCATAAAAATAAAGGTATTAGATTTTACTTGCAGGGGCGAATTGCATTCGCCCGAAAACATAAGCTATATGCATTCGGTCGGATTCAATCCGCCCCTGCGGTTATTGGATTACTTATTTACTCTGAACTTTTCACAACCATCTTTCAGGAAGCCTACAATTTGTCTGGCGGCAGCAATACCTGCGTTGATATTTGCTTCAGCCGTCTGGGCTCCCATCTTTTTCGGTGTAGAGAAATAGCGGCCGGCAAATTTTTCTGAGAACTCAGCATGGGCAACCGGCATGATATCAGTAACATACTTTAAGTCGGTTCGTTCTTCCATCAGTTTGATTAATTCCGCTTCATTGATCACTTCCTTACGGGCAGTATTTACCAATACTCCTCCTTTAGGCATCTTGTTAACCAATTCATAGTTGATGGAATTTTTAGTTTCAGCCGTAGCAGGAATATGCAGGGACACTACATTACAAGCAGCATACAGTTCCTCAGCAGAAGAAACAGCTTTCACACCATCTTTTTCAATTACTTCTTTCGGGCAGAAAGCGTCAAAAGCATAAATATCCATGCCAAAACCTTTAGCAATACGAGCCACATTGCGACCTACATTACCGTATGCATGGATACCTAACTTCTTGCCCATCAGTTCAGTACCCGAAGTCCCGTTATAGAAATTGCGGACAGCCATCACCATCATGCCAAAAGCCAGTTCGGCTACTGCATTGGAATTCTGTCCCGGAGTATTCATAACACATACATTGTGTGCCGTAGCAGCCGCCAAATCCACGTTATCATAACCTGCTCCTGCACGTACTACGATTTTCAGTTCTTTTGCCGCATCCAATACTTCGGCATCAATAATATCACTTCGGATAATGATGGCGTTAACGTCCTTTACAGCTTCCAGTAATTTGGCTTTTTCACCATATTTTTCCAGCAATACAAGTTCATAACCTGCTGCTTCTATTTCTTTACGGATACCGTCTACTGCAACTTTTGCAAACGGCTTGTCTGTTGCTACTAATACTTTCATGGTCTTATTGTATTAAAAAGATTCACCACAGATTAGCACGGATTATCACAGATCCCATTTATTGTTCCTATCTGTGTAATTCGTATAATCTGTGGTGAACATAATTATTAATGAAGTTTCTCAAATTCCTGCATGCAGTCAATCAAAGCCTGAACGCTTTCCTTCGGCATGGCGTTGTAGCAAGTGCACGGAAACCACCTACAGAACGGTGTCCCTTAATACCCACCATACCTCTTTCTGTGGCAAATTTCTGAAATCGGCTTCCAGCTCTTTGTATTCGTCATTCATCACAAAGCAAATGTTCATATAAGAACGGTCGGCTTTATCCGTTACTGTGCCACGGAACATTTTGTTACGGTCTATTTCAGCATACAACATGTCTGCTTTCTCTTTAGCACGTTTCTGCATTTCTGCTACACCACCGTTAGCTTTTATCCAGCGTAAAGTCTGCAAAGCGGCATAAATAGGAAGTACAGGAGGTGTGTTGAACATAGAGCCGCCGTCAATGTGAGTCTGATAATTCAGCATAGTAGGGATATAGCGTGATACCTTGCCCACAGCATCGTTCTTTACAATAACGAAAGTAACACCGGCTGGAGCCAAATTCTTCTGCGCACCGCCATAGATACAAATATATTTAGAAACGTCAATAGGACGAGAGAAAATATCAGATGACATATCAGCAATCATAGGAACCGAGAATCCAGGTCTTCATGAAGTTCTGTTCCATAGATTGTGTTATTAGTTGTGACGTGGAAATAATCTGCATCAGCGGGAACCGTATAATCTTTGGGAATATAGGTATAGGTCGCTTCAGCGGAAGATGCTACTTCTACTACCTCACCGAAAGCCTTGGCTTCTTTCATCGCTTTCTTAGCCCATACGCCTGTATTCAGGTAAGCAGCTTTTTTTTCGAGGAAGTTGAAAGGTATCATACAGAATTCCAAGCTGGCTCCACCTCCCAAGAATAGTACCGAGTACCCTTCCGGGATGTTCAACAGTTCCTTAAACAAAGCAACAGCTTCGTCTACTACAGGCTGAAAATCTTTAGCACGGTGACTGATTTCCATGATGGAAAGGCCTGACCCATTAAAATCAAGAACGGCTTTTGCTGGCAG
>ERZ859937.824-NODE-824-length-11347-cov-1.899486_pt1 | contig 11347 bp, 6 predicted proteins | sample MGYA00509985_ERZ859937 | MGnify/ENA primary metagenome ERZ859937 (study PRJEB30046, sample SAMN00715169) | human gut metagenome | study: EMG produced TPA metagenomics assembly of the A metagenome-wide association study of gut microbiota in type 2... | reverse complement strand
ACATATTAGGCAGCAAAACTGGCCGACAAAAACATTGCCGCGTCTTGCTGCCACGGGGCGAAAAGAAAACTCATTTATTGCTTTTTGCGGCCTCGTCATAATAGGCCTTGATAATGGTGGCCTCTGCCGACTTATTAGTCGTAACAAACTGGATGCCGAGGTTGGTGATGTAAGCCATATCTTTAGGAGCATCTACCGTCCATACGTTTGTAGACATGCCCAGGTCGTGTGCCTGTTTTACCCACTCAGGATGAGCGCGGAATTCGGCAATGTGGTAATCGAGACCTGTGATGCCATCCTTATGCAGGTCGGCAGGTGCCATGCCACCCTTCAGGTAAGCCACGCGCACACCAGGAGCATACTTAGCAAAGGTTTTACAGGCTGCAAGGCTGAATGATATGTATTCGACCTTATCTTGCACACCAGCAGCGTTTACGGCAGCCACAATAGCTTGGGCCACAGCTTCGTTGCGTGTATCACTACTGTGCTCTTTTTGTTCAACCACCAGCTTTGTAGGCGACGTTGAGGTTTTAAGGATGTTAAGAAAATCTTGAAGCTGAGAAATGGTTTCGCCATTCTTCAGTTCTGATCCTTCACTTGGTCGTAGGTGCTGTTCTCAATGTTTATGCCGTTAATGGTGGCATCGTGGTTAATCATGAGATGCCCATCGGTGGTTGACCACACGTCGGTTTCAGAGCCATACACCTTCATAGCCAAGGCTGCATTGAGCGAGGCTACCGAGTTTTGCGAAGCATCGCTATTGTTCCATACGCCACGATGAGCAATGACCTGTGCACCAGCGGGTATCTTATCCATCACCACAAGGCTGGTGAGGCCAAGGAGCTGCGTGTCGGTGCCGCGCACAACGGTAAGGTGGTAGCTGCCTGTTTCAATGCCTTCGGGCATCTGCACGGCAACACCCATCGGGGTAAGCACACAAGGCAAGGTGAAGGTGTTTGTAGCATTATATTTTTGCTGCAAGCGCAGTTGGTCGCCTTCTTTAAAACCTGTTCCCATTATTTGATAATAGCAACCAGGCTTCACGGCCAAGCCATCGCAATACTGCACATTATCAACAAGTGTTGCACTGGCGTTGTCTTCATAGCGCTTTACATCTTCCCACAGCTTGCTCACCTCGTCTTCGGTAAGGGCTGCATCATATACACGAGCCAACACTACATCGCCGTTCCAGCCCAGCTGGGCTGTGGGGCCAGCATCGCAACCTACGCCAAACCACTGCGAGTTGGCCTTAGGCAGCACCAATTCGCCTTCGGCATTGACAGCGTTTTTCAACACGCCATCAACATATATCTTAGCCTTTTTCTCGTCTTTATCCCATACGCCCACGACATGATAATATTGCTTGGGCTGTGGAACGATGCCACTGGTGACCCACTTCCAACTGCTCTTACCTGTTGTCGACACGTTGGGCAAGAAGGTTAGTTCGTTGCCACGCGATCCACTGGTTTTGCACACCATAAGGCCAGTGCCACCAGCCTCGTGCGAACTAAAAAATTTGGCCTCGCCATTGGCAATAGGTGGCGTATAGTTGGCCATAACCACGGCTTCAAGGGTGTGTCCGTCTTTCAGCAAATCGATAAAGCTTTTATTGCTGCCGTAGTTGATACGAAAATAGGTAGAAGTGGCGTCTGCCCATGTATTGTCGAAGCGAGCTACATAACGTTTGAAGGTGGGGTTATAATAGGTAGCTACGCCACCAGCATTATTTGTAACGGGCAAACCCAACACAGAGATATCGGTGGCAGTTCCGTCTTCGTTAAACACAAGGTCGAGCATATCGGCTATGGGTGCTCCTTGTTCTACATCCATGCGTGTGCCAGCAGCAGTGGTTGAGAAGAGCAGACCGCCGTCTCTATCATAGAGAGCGATCTGCGTTTTGTTGTTTTCCATGGCAATACTATCAATATTAGTAGCCTTGTTCTGGTAAACGATGTTACCATTTTGGCGGAGCACGATGTTATCGTAATATTTGGTTTGTGCAGCAGCTGGCAAGCTCATAAGGGTGATGGCAGCAGCCACAAAAGTTTTCATATTGATTGTGGGTATCATAAAAAATGTGTTTGAGAATTGTATTATATAAATCTTTAATAAAAATAGAAACAAATGGCTTATCGTGTGAACTTAAACGATTTTGTACCATTGGCTGTAAGCACCTTGATAATGTAAATGCCATGGCGGCTATCGGCAGGAAGGGTGAGCGCTTGTTGGCCCTTTTGCCTGTGGCAAGCAGCTTACCATCAGAGGTATAGAGAGCAGCTATCTCGCCACCCGTAACCGTTACCTTATGCTGAGAGATGGTAACGGTGGGGTTCTGACCCTCAACATGACCAATGGCGGTAACGATGGTGGCTGGAGAAAACTTCAGAAAATCGAAATCGGTGAGCGCCACTTTGGTTGTAGTGCCCGTTAGCTGTTTTACGGTGATATCGGTTGTACCAAACTCGACATACTGTATGCTATTAAGTTGCGCAACGGGGGCGGTGCACGACAGGCTATAAACATAAAGGTCGGTGGCGTGAGCCACGCTGGCAGTCATTGCAACGACTGCAATAGATACTAAGTTTTTAAAAATCATAAACTCTAAATATTATTATAGGTTAATGTTGTTATTTGTTTCCTGCTTGCAAAAGTATCGAAATGCCGAATTGGTGTAGGGTAAAATTGTTCTTGATTAGGGTAAAAATGTGCAGATGGTTCATTACAGTTATGTTACACGTTTTTTTGGATAGTTTTTTTCAAAAGATATTGTTTGCTGTGTCAACATATTATTGTAGATTTGCAACGACATTATAAGACCTTAATAAAGAAATAGGCATACAGACATGTCAGAATATATAAAAAGAAAAAGAAAAGGAATATGAAAGATAGGTGTTATACCCTTTTAGTGTTGTTCCTCGTTACAGCGTTAAATGCCTTGGCACTAAAGCCGCATTTTGCGCATATAACCATAAACAATGGGTTGCCACATCAGCAGGTAACCTCGTTGGTGCAAGACCCAAAAGGTTATATATGGATAGGCACGCGCAACGGACTTTCGCGTTATGATGGCTATGGGCTGACTAACTATTTTCATAACGCATTAGATAAGCAATCGCTGTTTTGCGACTTTATCACATGCCTATACAACGACTCGCGCGGACGACTGTGGATAGGCACTTATAAGGGCATGGGAAGATACCGCCAAGCCACTGACGATTTTGAATTTCTGCCTGCCGACATTGGTACCGTGCAACACATTAGCGAGATGAGCGACGGACGTATTGTGGCAGGCGGAGGAAAACTGTTTGTCTTCGACGAGAAACAGCAACGCTTCGTGCAACTGCCAATGATAGAAAACGACTATGTGGTGTCGCTGGCTACCGATAAGAGGAACCGTCTTTACGTGGCCACCAATCATAACATTTATTGCTATTCGGCCAACTTCACACGTATAAGCAAGGTGAGAGGCCTTGACACACACACTTTTCTTACAGACAACGATGGTAGCATTGTGCCTATGCTGTTTGACAGTAAAGGCCGACTGTGGGTGGGCAGAAACGGCAAAGGCGTAATGTGCCACGACATGAAGACGAGGCGTAACATAATGGTAAACGGTCTTGAAGGCAACCAAAACGTGGTGCGTACCATTGCCGAAGACAAGCTACATAATATATGGCTGGGAACCGAAAAAGGTATCGTTATTGTGCATCCTGACATGTCGCATGAAGATGTTTATCAAGATTTTCGTGACCGAAACCTTATTAACGACAATGCTATATACAGTATTCTTTGCGACAAATTGAACAATATGTGGGTGGGCACATACTTTGGGGGCGTAAACCTTTTTCAACGTAGCTCGACACAATTTGAATGGTATGAACCTGGATATGAGGCCGACTATATTAAAGGTAAGGCTGTGCGCATGATGTGCGAACCAACGCCAGGACAACTATGGATTGCTACTGAAGATGGCGGACTGAACGTGCTTAACACTGGGTCAGAAGTGTTTTCTTTACCCTTGCCCATTGCTAAAACAGGCCGCAACATTCATAGCCTATGTTATGACCCTGCAACGGGAAACATGTGGATAGGTACCTTTCTTAATGGCTTATTATGTTACAACATGCGCAACCATGCTTTACAACATTACAAGCTATCGCATGGTTTGCAATCAGATGCCATATTTTATCTTGCACGACAACGCAACGGCACATTGTGGGTGGCCACCACACATGGGCTATACTATTATGATAAAACAAACGACCGGTTTAATGCTGTGCAGAAGCCATGGCTGGCCGACTCGTTTATGTACACGCTGTGTGTAGATGAGAAGGACAATGTATGGGTGGGATCGACACGGGCTGGACTGTTTTATATTGACACCCACACGCATAAAGTAAAGCACTGGGAGATGAACGGCAAAAATGGGTTGGCCGACAATTATATAACAAGCCTAATAACCACGCCGAAGCTGGTGCTTATTGGCACAAGCAATAATGGCCTACAAACACTTGACCGACGCACAGGGCGCATAGAATGGCTGTCGGACGACAACATTTTACGCACATGCACGGTATGTGGCTTTTTAGCAGACAAGAATGATAATATATGGATAACAACCAGTCAGGGACTCTTCAGCTATAACATACGCACCAAAGCCATTACACGTTTTACAGAAGATAACGGATTGCCCAGCAACCAATTCAACTTTTCATCAACCCTTCTTGCTTCAAACGGCAAGGTGTATATGGGCACGGTGAACGGACTTGTAGCCTTCAACCCGAACAAGGTGCAGACGAAAAGCGGCCCCTTAGTGGTGCATTTCTCACGATTGATGATAAACAACCGCACGATAACAGTGGCTACGCCTGACTCGCTACTAAAGATGCCACTTGACGACACATCTACGCTAATACTGAGTTATGACGAGTCGCGCTCATTCACTATCGATTATGGCGTTATTATGCCTGGCAACACTGAAGGGATAGAATATGAAGTGATGCTTGAAGGAGCCGATAAACAATGGCGCAACGTGGGACGAGAAAGGGTGTTTCATGGCTTTAATCTTGCAACTGGAACATATACGTTAAAAGTAAGGGCTAATAACGGAAACACACCATGGGAGACGACGCCCATCAAAAGCATACGCATCGTGGTAAAGCCACACGTGCTATTATCGGCATGGGCAATAATGGTATACATCCTTATCATATTAATAGGTGCATGGGTGGCCTATCGGCATACACGAAACCGCTTGCGTGAACGAGAAAACTTGAAAAAAGCGCAACGCGAGAAGGAACGCATAGAGGCCATTAACAAAGCAAAAATGGAATTCTTCACCACGGTGTCGCACGAACTGAAAACGCCACTCACCCTTATTGCAGCACCACTACGCACAATACACACTGAACATTTGGATAAAGATACGGCTGCAAACGTAGAACTTGCCGGAAAGAACGCGGTGAAACTGGAGAAGATGATTGGCGACCTCGTGACGTTTAATAAGGTAGAGTCGGGCAGTTTGCCCTTCTATCTGCAATATGGCAACCCCATCGTGTTCATTGCTCGCATCATGGCCATGATGCGACACATTGCCGATGAGAAGAAGATAACATTTATTGCCGACTGCCAAAATAATGACGAAGATGTATGGTTCTCGCCTACCTATGTTGAGCATATCACCACAAACCTTGTGCTGAACGCCGTAAAATATACATCGGCAGGAGGGCATATTTTGGCAAAGGCCGACATTATGACAGGCAACGACAATCTACTATATCTGCGCATTGAAGTGGCCGACAATGGTATTGGTATAGAGAAAAACGAAATAAACAATATCTTTGATCGCTTTTACCAAACAAAACGGGGATACAACGCAGGACAAGGCGGATGGGGCATAGGCTTATCGCTGGTGAAAAAGATGGCCGAGGCACACCATGGCTCGGTTTCAGTGGATAGCGTGATGGGAGAAGGAAGCACCTTTACGGCTTATCTGTGCGTGAGCGATAAGGCGTTTGCTGATAAATATAAAATAGCTAAAGGAACAGAACTGGTGCCGCTGAGCCACTATCATTTGCAATCGGTGCCTGAAGGTCTGGCACAGGCGTATATGCCTGAACATGATGTCAAGGAGGAGGTAAGCGGGGCGAACATCTCACTGCTTATCATTGAAGATAATGCCGATATGTTGCATTTTCTGACCTCGTATTTCAGCCCTAAATACAACGTTTACACGGCCACTAATGGTGAGGAGGGGCTACGACTGCTTGCAAAATACTCAATACAGCTGGTGGTATCAGATGTAATGATGCCTGTAATGGATGGATATGAATTGTGCCGTAGGATAAAGTCAGATATCAACACATCACATATCCCTATTATTTTGCTGACCGCCCGAAGCGACTCGAGCGACATGCTACAGGGGTATAAGTGTGGGGCTGAAGCATACGTTATGAAACCATTTGACCCACAAATGCTCGACATGCAGGTGGCCAATATCATCAATACTCAAAGACAACAGCAAGAACGCTTTTCTAATGGAACAGAGAGTGTAAACGATGAAGATGTGATAAACGACATTGACCGCGATTTTCTTGCTCGCGTGTCGAAACTGGTGGACGAAAATATAGACAACAGCCATTTCTGTATTCAAGATGTTACTACTTCGCTCGGCATAAGTCGTTCGCTATTGCATGTGAAGATGAAAAGTTTGCTCAATACATCAATGGGCGACTTTATTAAAAAACGACGACTGGAGAAAGCCTGTCAGCTGCTGCGCAGCGGTAAGAATGTATCTGAAACGGCATACATGACGGGCTTTTCTGATCCTAACTATTTTTCAAAGGCGTTTAAAAAGCATTTTGGCAAGAGCCCTACCGAGTATTTAAACTGTAATTGAACAAAGATACACAAACGCAAGGAGTACAACAGTTTGTTTTATTATAAAAAGAAAATTGAAACAAGAAAAGCTGCGAATATGTTTTTCTGCTCATACGAAAAACAGTAACTTTGCAGGTGATATTGAACAAAGGTATTAAGTAAACAAAACTGGTTTTAAAGATATGATTTCATTTCAAAGCGACTACAACAACGGCATGTTGCCAGAGATATTAGAGGCTCTGAGCAAAACGAACAATGATAAAACACCTGGATATGGGTTTGACCCTTATACCGAAACAGCTAAAGAGAAGATACGCAAAGCGGTGGACAATGAGAACGCTGATGTGTTTTTCTTGGTAGGCGGAACGCAAACGAACACTACGGTTATCGACTCGGTGCTCTTGGGATGCGAAGGTGTGATTTGTGTTGAAACAGGACATATCGAGGTGCACGAGTCGGGAGCTGTTGAAGCCTTCGGACATAAAGTGATTACGCTGCCCTCTAACGACAGCAAGCTTAGCCCCGAGGCCTTGTCGGCCTACATGGACACATTTTTGGCCGACGAAACGCATCCGCACATGGTGCAGCCTGGCATGGTGTACATCTCAATGCCTACCGAGTTTGGTATGGTATACACAAAGGCTGAATTAGAACAGCTGTACGCCACTTGTCAGAAATATCAACTGAAGCTTTTCATTGATGGGGCAAGATTGGGCTACGGACTGATGTCGGAGGCTTGCGACTATGATCTACCATTCTTGGCTAAACATTGCGACGTGTTCTACATTGGCGGCACAAAGGTGGGAGCAATGATGGGCGAGGCTGTAGTGTTCTCGGGAATGAAGGCTCCTAAATATTTCTTCACCAATGTAAAACGTCATGGAGCGCTGCTGGCAAAGGGACGTATGTTGGGCATTCAGTTCGACACGCTCTTCACTGATAATCTTTACTTCAAAGTTTCGGAACATGCGATTAAAATGGCTGTATGTATACGCAACATCTTCACAAAACACGGCATCAAAATAGCATACAACTCGCCCACCAACCAGCAGTTTGTCAGCCTCTCGCCCACCCTATACGATGCGCTATCAAAGAATGTGGCTTTTGAAATTTGGGAAAGAAAAAGCAACGACGAAATCATCTGCCGCTTCGTAACAAGCTGGGCTACAAAAGATACCGAAATAGAAGCACTGGACAAAGAACTAAGTAAGCTATTGAAAGCGTAAGGCTTGCAAAAAAAGACACGAACGATGAATAAGATAACAATGCTTGGAACAGGCAATGCACTGGTGTCGCACATTTACAACACTTGCTTTGTGCTTGAAACTGATAAAACCCAACTGCTTGTAGACGCGGGCGGAGGTAACGGCATACTCGCTCAACTAAGAAAAGCTAATATCCCTATCACGAATATTCACCACCTATTCGTTACACACGCTCATACCGACCATATACTGGGCGTGGTTTGGGTTATTCGTATGGTAGCGCAATGTAAAGAATATGTGGGCCAACTGCATGTTTACGGCAACGATAAGGTGATGAGGGTTATTCACACTATTAACAATCTGGTGCTTGCCCAGAAACAACTGGAAAAGGTTGACGAGCGCTTAATATATCATGAACTGAAGGATGGCGACCGCTATGAGGTGGGCAACATGCAGCTTACTTTCTTCGACATTCATTCAACCAAAGAGAAACAATTTGGTTTCCGTGCCGAATTGCCTAACGGAACAACACTCGCCTGCCTGGGAGATGAGCCCTATAATGAGGAAAATAGACAATATATAGTAAATGCCGATTGGATGATGTGCGAAGCGTTCTGCCTATATGCTGACCGCGATGTATTCAAACCATACGAAAAGAACCACAGTACAGCGCTTGATGCTGGAAAACTGGCAGAGAAACTGGGCGTTAAAAATCTGGTTTTATATCATACTGAAGAAAAAACAATCGCTACGCGCAAAGAAAACTATACGCGTGAAGCGGCTGAACACTTCAAGGGAAAAATCATCGTGCCTGAAGATTTAGAAGTAATCGAAATGGAAGAATAATTTCGCCCTCACATAAGATAGCCATTGAGATTAATAGAGAGCTTGATGAGGAGGGTTAGAACAAATTGGTATCACAAAATTACCCTTTCCTGGTTGTTTAACCTTACGAAGTTTTGAAGGTATAAAGTTACATATTACACAAATATTAATTTTCATCTAAACGGATGCCCCCTCCAAGTAGGACGGTGGCCTCCGTGCCACGTCCTCCAGCACCCAACGCTCAGCGCCCAGCACCCAACGCCGACACAAACGAAAGAAAAGAAAAAAGGACCATAAAAACAACATATTATATTGTATAATAACAATGTTGTCTTTATGGTCCTTATTGTTAACCAGTATTATGGTGTGCTTTCTGTTTTTATGAGCCTAACAACACGAGACGTTGTTCAACATAAGTTTTACTACAGCAGCATACCTTTAAGGAAGAGTAGACAAACGTTTTTGATAATATTCTTTCACATCATTCCAATGATAGAAGGGCCATTGGTCTGTTTTTACAGGAACATGAACCTCTTTTTCATTGTGCATAAACTTAACCAAGATGTCTCCAGCCTTGTTCTCAAAGAATACAATCTGAACATTTGAAGCCATGGGAGTGGCCTTGAAATCGCACCAGTGCTTATACACCTCGGCGGGGCCAGCTACAGCAACATCAAAATTCTCAATCTGAAGTAGTGCCAACAAAGGAATTACATTTCCATCATGGCCAAAGCGTAAGGTAGCAGCGATAGAGCGATCTTTAATAGCAGCGTCGGCAGATTCAAGAATATTCTCTACTAACGACTTTGCATTAGCCATCACAATACCATTGCTTGCCAAAGGATTGGCATTACCCATATAAAAACGATAGTTTACGCATTGCCACAAATCGAACATCTCTTTAGCGGTAAAAAGATCAAAGAATGAAACAGGAGTTTCCATATCTTGCATATCAACAGCAATCCAATACAATCCCCACATCAATTCGCTCGGATTAACCTCACAACGAATAAAGTCGGCGTTAGAAAATAAGGTGCTTACAAGACGGTCAGGGTGAACCTGAGCTTCTTCAAACTTACGATATTCTTCTACCCAAGGACCTTTCTTGCCATGAGTGAAAGCATTAGAACGAGCAGAATGATAATTGAGATAAGACATATACTTCTCACTCATTTCATAGCTCATATCAAGCTGCGGATTTAATTGCTTAAGACGGTCACCAAAAGCTACCATACTCATAGCACAACGGTATACTACAGTGGAACGAGCTGATACATGACGCTTTCCACGGAATACCTCGGGGAAGTTTTTCGACATGCGCTCAGCAATACCTTGATGCTGACGAACACCCAGTGGAGTTAAATCGCCAGCTCGGCCCTGAGCCTCTTCCCAAACCATATTCAATCGCTTCAATACATCATGACCCAATGGTGTCAATCCGTTTACGGTTTCAGCCTTTTCCATCAGCTGGATAATCCATTGATAATCTCTATCACCTAAAAGGTAACGAGAACCATGACGGCCATAATGACTTACGTAAAAAGGCTTGTAACCCTTAGGCGCAGGTGTTTGTTTGGTTTCAACCGTTGGATAAGCCAAATAAACTCCGCCAGCCTTATTAAGGTCAGCACTAATTTCTTCAAATGTAGTTTGAGCCTTAACGCCCAAACAAAAAATAGCCAATACAACGGCTAAGGTTTTTAATCTGTTATTATTCATATTACATTATGTGTGATTAGTAATGTCGGTAAAATGGGTTTAAATGTAAGCTATTAGACATATCTTAAATTCTAAATTCCTTTGGAAGGTAAATATAAAATACATCAATGAGGTATGCTTTATAATTAAATAGCAAGCACAAAATTAAACAAATTAATCGAGATTACAATACGTTTACATCAATATTTCATTTATGCTACAAGAAGAGCATTTACTTCACATCACAGAAAAGATAACATAGCTTTTCACAAAACATAGCATGACAAAAAGACTAACAATCACAAAGACACTGCGTCACAAAAAGCATCACAAAACCCTGCGTTATAAAAAGACGAACAATCATAAAGACACTGCGTCACAAACAGAAAACACAACCAATTATTTTTAAAGGAAACTTATAGATATGATAAAAACAGCTAGTAAAAGAAGAAAAAAGAGGAATACCCAATAAGGATATTCCTCTTTACAATATGATGAATAAAAATTATTCAGCCTTTGCCTCTTCAGCTACAGGAGCCTCTGCTACAGGAGCTTCAGCCTTAGGAGCAGCTTTGCGGCTACGACGTGTCTTCTTAGCACCAGCCTTGGGAGTCTTAGCCATGTTCTCATCGAAGTCAACGAGCTCGATGAAAGCAATAGGAGCAGCATCACCACGACGGGTACCCAACTTGATTACGCGAGTATAGCCACCAGGACGGTCGCCTACCTTCTCTGCTAAC
>ERZ859937.823-NODE-823-length-11359-cov-1.769639_pt1 | contig 11359 bp, 13 predicted proteins | sample MGYA00509985_ERZ859937 | MGnify/ENA primary metagenome ERZ859937 (study PRJEB30046, sample SAMN00715169) | human gut metagenome | study: EMG produced TPA metagenomics assembly of the A metagenome-wide association study of gut microbiota in type 2... | reverse complement strand
AGAACCTGCCAAAGAACCGGATATGAATCTGATCAAATGCCCTAAGTGTGGCAAGATGGTAGAGCGTGACAGAGTTGTAAAGAAGAAGTATATATGCTACGAATGTGGCGGATATTTCAGGTAAAAACCAACAACAGAATCCGCATGGTAGCTGATCCTAAGACTTTTGAACCCTGGTTTGAAGATATGGAAGTAAGTAATCCACTGGATTACGAAGGATATGAGGATAAGCTTGCCGCAGCCAGAGAGAAGACCGGATTAAAAGAAGCAGTTACGGTAGGCAGATGTAAAGTATTCGGAGAGGATATCGTGCTGGGTATATGTGATTCCCGTTTTATGATGGCGAGTATGGGACATGTAGTTGGAGAGAAGATTACATGTGCCATTGAGAGAGCGACAGCATTGAACCTGCCGGTATTTATCTTCTGCTGTTCAGGTGGAGCCAGAATGCAGGAAGGAATCGTATCCCTGTGCAGATGGAGAAGACTTCTGCGGCTATCAGAAAGCATGGTGATGCCGGACTGCTGTATTGTTCTATTCTGACTGATCGACAACCGGTGGCGTAACAGCCAGCTTTGCAATGCTTGGAGACATCATTCTTGCAGAGCCAAAGGCACTTATCGGCTTTGCGGGTCCTCGTGTTATCGAGCAGACCATCGGACAGAAGCTGCCTGAGGGCTTCCAGAGGGCAGAGTTCCAGCTTGAGCACGGCTTTGTGGATATGATAGTTGAGCGTGAGGATTTAAAGAAGACTCTTTACAAGATTTTACGTGCTCACAGACCTACCACTGGCTATGCCAATTTTGACCCGCTTCACTCAGACGATAATTACGAGCCGACAGAGCTTATGAAGGAGCGCGAGGCAAAAGCAAAGCCATTTAAGGTATGGGATAAGGTCAGCGCTGCAAGACAGATTAAGAGACTTGCATCGGTTGACTATATGGACTATATCTTTGATGAGTTTATGGAGCTGCATGGAGACAGATATTTCCGCGATGACCCGGCTATCGTAGGTGGAATCGCATATTTAGACGGTCAGCCGGTCACAGTTATCGGTGTCCACAAGGGAAAAGACCTTGAAGACTGCGCAAAGAGAAACTATGGTATGCCATCACCTGAGGGCTACCGCAAGGCACTGCGCCTCATGAAGCAGGCAGAGAAATTCAACCGTCCGATCATAACCTTTGTCAATACATCAGGAGCTTATCCGGGAATGGAGGCAGAGGAAAACGGACAGGGTGAGGCAATCGCAAGAAACCTTTATGAGATGAGCGGCATCAAGGTGCCAATCCTTTGTCTCATGATAGGAGAAGGCGGAAGCGGCGGAGCTTTAGCTCTTTCTGTAGGAAATGAAGTGTGGATGATGGAAAATGCCACATACTCAATCCTCTCGCCTGAGGGCTTTGCATCTATCCTCTGGAAGGACGGAAAGCGTGCAAAGGAAGCCGCAGAGGTAATGAAGATTACAGCACACGACTTAAAGGAGCTTGATGTCGTGGATGATATAATACCTGAGTTTGGCGGAGCCGATGAGGATGCTCTTTCATCAATCGGAAACTACATGAAGGGCAACATGAAGAAATTCTTGGAAAAAGAAAGCAAATTGACAAAGGACCAGCTCTTGGAGGAAAGATACAAGCGTTTCCGCAAGTTCTAGTCCCGGAAAGGAAATTCTATGAAGATAGTTGGAACAGGAAGCTGCCTGCCACAGAGAGTGGTCTCAAACGATGACCTGGCAGCCATAATGGACACATCTGACGAGTGGATCAGCTCGCGTACAGGAATAAGAAACAGACACATTGCAACGACTGAGACAACCACCTCACTGGCATGTGATGCAGTAAAAAGTGCGCTGCAGGATGCGGAAATTGACGGAAGTGAGATAGACTTGATAATAGCGGCAAGTGTATCCACAGACAAAATCGTTCCATCGCTCGCATGTCAGATTCAGGCTGAGATAGGTGCTGGCAGTGCAGTGGCATTTGACATAAATGCCGCATGCTCAGGCTTTTTATTCGGGCTTGCCACAGCAGATGCATATTTTAAGACCGGCAGGTTTCACAAGGCAGTTGTAGTGGGGGCAGAGGTTCTTTCAAAAATAATGGACTGGAATGACAGAAGCACCTGTGTACTTTTCGGAGACGGAGCAGGAGCAGCGGTTGTGACAGACGAGGGCGATGCTTTTAAGGGCTTTGTACAGGGTTCGGACGGAAAAGGCGGTGAGGCGCTTGACGGAGACAACCGTCCTGTAGTCAATCCGTTTACCGACAATGGAAAGCAGTCTGCACTCGGTGGATATGTCACCATGGACGGTCCTGCTGTATACAAGTTTGCGGTAAAGACAGTGCCAAAGGCTATAAATGAGCTGCTTGATGAAATCGGCTGGAGCGCAGATGATGTGGATGTCTATGTGCTGCATCAGGCCAATATCCGTATTATTGAGTCGGTTGCCAAGAGGCTTAAGCAGCCTATGGACAAATTTCCGACCAATTTACAGCAGTGTGGAAATATTTCTGCGGCAAGTGTGCCGATTTTGCTTGATAAAGTCCGCAAAGATGGTATGATAAAGCATGAGGAAAAAATAATTTTATCAGGCTTTGGAGCAGGACTTACATGGGGAGCCTGCGCCATAGAGTGGCAATAGAAAGAGGTATTTATGACGGCAGATGAAACTTTAAATGAATTATTGGTGTGTCTGTTCAAGGATTTGACAGAGATAGAGGGCAGATGTCTGATAACAGACGAATTTTCTGATATTTCTATCAACGATATGCATATAATAGAGGCAATAGGAGTCGATGAGCCAAAGCGCTCCGGCACCGTAGCCAAGCTTATGTCTATCACTCTGGGCACACTGACAAAGGCAATAGATGGTCTCACCCGCAAGGGATACGTGAACCGTATCCGTAGTGAGGAGGATAAGCGTGTGGTAAAGCTCTCACCACCGAAAAGGGAGAGAGTGCATACTATCATCATGAGCAGTTTCATCGTCATATGATAGAGCATATAAAGGACGGTCTTTCGGACGACGAAATGAAAGTTCTTATAACTTCACTTGCAAAACTCTCGGATTATTTCAAGGTGGTATATTCCGATGATGAGGAGAATCAGTACCAAAACTGGGATAATATAAATGAAGATAATAAATAAAATGAATTTTTTTTATATAAAACTTTCAAAAATTACTTGATTATAGCAATAGATTTATATAAAATAAACTTGTTGATGTGAAAAATAATTTTGTAAAGGAGATATAAAAATGAGCTATGTTGATGAAGTACTCGAAGTAGTAAAGAAGAAAAACGCAGATCAGCCTGAGTTCTTACAGGCAGTAACAGAGGTACTTGATTCTTTAAGACCTGTAATCGAGGCAAATGAGGAGCTTTACAGAAAGAATGCTATCCTCGAGAGAATCACAGAGCCGGATCGTCAGATCATGTTCAGAGTACCATGGGTAGATGACAATGGTCAGGTACAGGTAAACAGAGGTTTCCGTGTACAGTTCAATAATTCCATTGGACCATACAAGGGAGGTTTAAGACTTCATCCTTCTGTAAACCTGGGTATTATCAAGTTCTTAGGTTTCGAGCAGGTATTTAAGAATTCTCTTACAACACTTCCAATCGGTGGTGGTAAAGGTGGTTCTGATTTCGATCCTAAGGGTAAATCTGACAGAGAGATCATGGCATTCTGCCAGAGCTTCATGACAGAACTTTGCAAATATATCGGAGCAGATGTTGACGTACCGGCCGGAGATATCGGAACAGGTGCAAGAGAGATCGGCTTCTTATTTGGACAGTATAAGAGAATTCGTGGATCATACGAAGGTGTGCTGACTGGTAAGGGTCTTACCTATGGTGGATCTCTTGCACGTACACAGGCTACCGGATATGGTCTGTTATATCTTACTAACGCATTATGGAAAGATCATGGTATGAGCCTTGAGGGAAAGACAGCAGCAGTTTCCGGATCTGGTAACGTTGCTATCTACGCAATCGAGAAGGCACAGGAGTTAGGTGTTAAGGTTGTAACATGTTCTGATTCTACCGGATGGATTTATGATCCAAACGGAATTGATGTTGCTCTTCTTAAGGAAGTTAAGGAAGTTAAGCGTGCCCGTCTTACTGAGTATGCAGCTGCTAAGTCAACTGCTGAGTATCATGCAAAGCAGAACGGTGAGCACGGTGTATGGCAGTACAAGGTAGATCTTGCTCTTCCATGTGCGACTCAGAATGAGTTAGACATTGAGGATGCCAAGATGCTCGTTGCTAACGGTGTTACATCTGTAACAGAGGGTGCTAACATGCCTACAACTCTTGAGGCTACAAAATACCTTCAGGAGAACGGAGTACTCTTCGTAGGTGGTAAAGCTGCCAATGCAGGTGGTGTTGCTACATCAGCACTTGAGATGAGCCAGAACTCTGAGAGACTTTCATGGACATTCGAAGAAGTTGATGGAAAGCTTAAGGGAATCATGGAGACAATCTACGCTAACATTTCTGATGCTGCTAAGAGATACAATGCAACAGTTGGTGGAAAGACTGACTATGTTGCAGGTGCAAATATCGCAGGCTTTGAGAAAGTAGTTGACGCTATGCTTGCACAGGGTGTTTGCTAATCTGTAGGCACTTATTGAATAATGACTATAAAACCCCTCCCACGGATAGAAGTCTGTGGGAGGGGTTTGTAATAATATTTCAAAGAGAAAACTAATTTATTTTTTATTAGCAAATGCTTTAATACCGCCTGCTACAAAAAGTATAGAGGCAATAATAACCCCGGATACAAGCACAATAGCGTAAACATTGGCATTCACGCAGATATTGGAAGTCCAGTCAGAAAAATTCACGGACTTTATAGTGATTTGTCTGGTGCCAAAAATTAAAAACTCGCATATGTCATCGGCAAAAGCTGTCCAAACCGAAGCTATCAAAACTATAATTGCGGATTTTATAAATCCGTTTGCGTTTAAACATCGTGCATCAAAAAATATGAGCCAGGCTGCAAGTACAAAGACAAATGCTATAATACAGCTGGCCTTCATTCCGGCAACATCGTTTGTATGACCACACACCTCAATGATTGTGAGGAAAAGCCATAAGGTATCCCACAGCATAGTGATAAGAGCTTTTTTGTCTGACAAAGCAGGTGGAAGCTCAATTCCTCTGATGACAAACGGAAAAAGAACAATTGATAATCCAAATATAGTTGGAACAGACCAAAGCATAAATTCATTTGAACTATACATTCTGTCAACAAAAAAGAATATCAAAAGCAGAGCAAAAACACCGCAGATTATGCATTTGGTCAGTTTTTTCTGCTGTGCCATAAGTGGAACAACTGTCATTGCAGCCACAAGAAGCATAGATGCTGTTACCACCGCAAAGGTATTTAAACCACCGCCATTTGACAGACACACTATGAATGTGATGAGTATTGGGATAAGCAGTAATCCGGCTATTATGACTCCGGTCTTGTAGGCGGCAGATTTTTCCTTTTTCTCGTGCTGCTTTAATACACTGTCGGCCTCTTTTTTTATCATTGAATCAATAGAATCGTTTTTTAGCTCATTGTATGTATTTTGACATTTTTCACAAGTCTTAAGGTGTTTTTCAACAAGCCTTTTGCTTGAGGGACTGCATACATCGTCATAGTATAGTGGGAGTAAATCCTGAACTATATTGCAGGTTTCATCGGTTGATTGTGTAATTGGATTATTCATTTCTATCCATCCTTTCTTTGATTTTCAGTCTGGCTCTATGGTAAGTTACCCGTGCCCAGTTCTCTGTTTTTCCAAATATCATGCCTATTTGTGAGAATGGCAATTCACCAAATATTCTAAGCTGAAAGCCCTCCTTGTAGGGCTCATCAAGCTCGTGCAGTATAAGATGAATCTGAAGAGCTGTATCTTTATTTTCCAGGCTTTTTACCATATTATCGGGTTGTTCTAGCTGCTCTTCGTCAAGCTCTGTAAATTTTGTGCTTTTTCGGCATTCGTCCATTGCCAGATTTCTTGCTATGCTGCAAAGCCAGGTCTGTTCGCTTGATTTGCCGGCATATGCCTTCTTTGCGGTCATGGCCTTATAAAAAGTATTCTGGGTAATTTCCTCAGCCTGATGTTGATTTTTTACAATTGTCATTACATATGAGTATACTTGCAAGTAATAGGAATTGTACAATTTCTCATAATCCAGAACTGTCACCTCCTTGTTCATAGGTTAGACGTAGAAAGGATTGTTTTGTTACAAAAAATTTTAAGATTTTTAGATTATATCATAAAAGGTAGTTATAAGGCAGGTGGAAATAAGCATATATTTACAGACCAAGAGCTTTACGAAGAATACAACCTTACTGATGAAGAAATAAATATCATAGAATCAGTCATCAAAGGACGAAAATAACAATACCAATACCCTTTGTCATGTGGTAAAATAAAGAAAACCTATTATGAAATATAAGGGAGGATTGGACATGAAAATTTTGAAAAGTATTCTTAATTATATTCCATTAGCCACGTTTATCATATTTGTGGTTACTGATGGAATTATTTCTTTAACATCGGCATTAATTTTTGTTATTTCCACGATTGGTCTACTGATTAATTGGAAAAGAAAAAAACCAGCGATGAAGAATTAAGAAAATTCCAATTTATCAATTACAGGTGACATTGAAAGAGTCAGCCCATTCAAGGTGCTGGCTCTTTAAAAATTACATTCTAATAAATTGCACGACAACTTATAAAAAATATGCTCCACATTATAAAAATAATCTTGACATACAAGCCTCAAAGGATTACTATAGTTAGCGTAAGCTAATTAAATAATTATTCTTCAGGGCAGGGTGCAATTCCCTACCGGTGGTATAGCCCACGAGCCGCAAGGCATGATTCGGTGAGATTCCGAGGCCGACAGTAAAGTCTGGATGAAAGAAGATGCGAATATGATATATGCAGAGTATAGATAGCTGGGTTTTAGATTCAGTTTCAGATATAGATACAGCACATATCATAGTTATAACAGATATCTACTCTGGGGTGTTTTGATACATTCCAGATTTTTTTATCTCAAAATACCTTTTGACACTCTTATCATGAAATGCAGTTAGTGCATATTTTTTTGAGATTATGATATTTGAAATTACTAGGTCCTGAACATTAATAGTTTGGGGCTTTTTTAGTGGGCATATAAAGAATATGCAGAAAGGAACTCAAATGACTGATGAACAATATATGAGAAGGGCGATTGAGCTTGCAAAACGCGGCATGGGATATACCTCGCCAAACCCGATGGTCGGAGCTGTGATTGTAAAGGACGGCAGGATAATCGGAGAGGGCTGGCATGAGAGATACGGAGAGCTGCACGCGGAAAGAAATGCGTTAAAGCATTGCAAGGAATCGCCACAGGGAGCGGATATGTATGTGACTCTCGAGCCCTGCTGTCATCATGGCAAGCAGCCGCCATGTGTGGAGGCAGTGATAGAAGCCGGTATAAAAAGAGTATATGTGGGCTCGGATGACCCGAATCCACTTGTCGCCGGGGGCGGTATCAAAATCCTTAAAGAGCATGGGATAGAGGTTGTCACGCAGGTGCTTAAAGACGAGTGCGACAGGCTGAACGATGTATTCTTTTACTTTATACAGACCAGACGTCCATACGTCGCTATGAAATATGCCATGACGATGGATGGAAAGATAGCCACATATTCAGGACTATCAAAGTGGATAACAGGAGAAAAAGCGAGAGAACATGTGCAAAACCTGCGCCACAGATATAAAGCCATAATGGCAGGAATAGGAACAGTGCTTGCAGACGATCCACTGCTTACATGCAGAATCGAGGGCGGAGTAAATCCAATCCGCATAATATGCGATACGCACCTTAAGCTTCCACTGGAATCGCAGATAGTAAATACTGCAAAGGAAGTGCCGACGATAGTTGCAGTCAGTGAGCGATATCGTGAAACCGCACATTCAGAAGCCTTACCTGATACTGAAAAAGATAGTATAGAAGAAAACAATAATTATCAAAAAAACAGAAAAATAACACGGCTTGAAGAAAACGGAATAGAAATTCTGTATGTAGCTGAAAAACACGGTCATATTGATTTAAATGACCTTATGCAAAAGCTCGGCGAAAGAAGCATAGACAGCATTCTGCTTGAGGGAGGCGGAATACTCAACTGGTCAGCCCTTAAGAGCGGGATTGTGAATAAGGTATACGCTTACATTGCACCAAAGCTTTTCGGAGGGGCGGATGCAAAAACTCCGATAGAGGGAATGGGAACCGACTCACCGGCACATGCCGTGATGCTTGGAAACAGTAAGGTAACAAAGCTTGGTGATGATTTCCTCATCGAGAGTGATGTTGTTTAATTGATGTAATTGTTACTGTTTCGCCTTGGTGAGACCGGAAATAATTGCAAACAATTTACCATGTAAATTATGCAAATGAGTGTGAGGAAAATGTAGAAAAAGAAAGGCGATACACAATGTTCACAGGAATAGTTGAAGAAGTTGGAACAATAGATACAATTTCACGTGGAGCAAACTCAGCAGTACTTACAATCAGAGCTGAAAAAGTGCTAGCTGGAACAAAGGCCGGAGACAGCATAGCGGTAAACGGTATCTGCCTCACGGTCACAAGGCTCATGCCACATGCGTTTACAGCGGATGTCATGCACGAGACGCTAAACCGTTCATCGCTTGCAAATGCGATGAGAGGAGCACATGTCATTTGGAGCGTGCGATGGCAGCAGATGGCAGATTCGGCGGGCACATAGTGTCGGGACATGTTGACGGAACAGGCAGGATTGTGGAGATCAAAAAGGATGACAAGGCCATCTGGTATACGATACATGCCGCACCACAGCTCATGCGCTATATAGTCGAGAAGGGCTCCATCACAATCGATGGAATAAGCCTCACAGTCGCAAAGGTGGCAGAGGATAATTTCTCGATATCAGCGATACCGCACACGGTAAGCCAGACTGTGCTAAAGGACAGAAAGGTGGGAGCTGTCTAAATCTGGAAACAGATATCATAGGAAAATATGTTGAGAAGCTGTTGTGTAAAGGGCAGCCGGAAGGAATAACAGAAGAAATGACAGGAGCACAGACAATTAAGGAAAATGCACTGCATAAATCCGGCGAAAATAAACCGGATGGAATAACAAGAGATTTCCTGGCAAAATACGGATTTTAACATAAAAGAACGGGTATCGTGCGGGTTTGCGAATGTGCGTGGGGCTGAATGGTTAAAAATTATGTAATTGAACAGCTTCAAAATCATAAGAGAAAGGACATAAAATATGAAATTCAACACAGTAGAAGAAGCACTTGATGAGCTTCGTGCAGGAAAAATAATACTTGTCACAGATGATGAGGACAGAGAGAATGAGGGCGATTTCATCTGTGCGGCAGAATTTGCCACAACAGAAAACATCAACTTTATGGCGATGCACGGCAAGGGTCTGATATGCATGCCGATGTCGCAGGAATATGTAAAGAAGCTTCGTTTTCCGCAGATGGTGCAGGAAAATACAGACAATCATGAGACAGCATTTACAGTATCAATAGACCATGTCTCAACAACCACAGGCATTTCCGCAGCAGAGCGCTCAATCACCGCAATGAAATGTGTCTCTGATGATGCAAAGCCTGAGGATTTTAGACGTCCGGGCCACATGTTTCCGCTTCTTGCAAAGAAAAACGGCGTACTGGAGAGAAACGGACACACAGAGGCAACAGTTGATCTGTGCAGGCTCGCAGGACTAAAGGAATGTGGACTGTGCTGTGAGATAATGCGTGAGGACGGTACCATGATGCGCACAACAGAGCTCATGGAGCTTGCAAAAAAATGGGACATCAAGTTCATCACAATAGCGGCACTTCAGGAATACAGAAAGATACATGAAAAGCTCGTTGACCGTGTCACAGAGGTAAAGCTGCCGACCAAATACGGAGAATTCAAGGCATATGGCTTTGTCAACAGATTAAACGGAGAGCATCATGTGGCACTTGTAAAGGGCGAAATCGCAGATGGAAGGGATGTGCTCTGCCGAGTACATTCAGAGTGTCTCACAGGAGATGTATTCGGCTCACAGCGCTGCGACTGTGGCCAGCAGCTTGAGGCGGCCATGAGACAGATAGACGAAGAGGGCAGAGGAATACTGCTCTACATGCGTCAGGAGGGCAGAGGCATCGGCCTGATAAATAAGCTGAAGGCATATGAGCTTCAGGAGCAGGGAATGGACACACTCGAAGCAAATCTGGCACTCGGCTTTGCCGGAGATGAGCGCGAGTACTATATCGGAGCCCAGATATTAAGAGAGCTTGGCGTACACAGTCTGCGCCTTCTCACAAATAACCCTGACAAGGTATACCAGCTCTCAGAGTTTGGCATGGAAATCAGCGAGCGTGTGCCAATCCAGATGAGCGCCACAGCGCATGACCTGTTTTATCTGAAAACCAAGCAGAACCGCATGGGACATATACTCTCATATTAGTACACCGCATCGAGCGTTTTTGCAATGTGTGCGGGGATTCTGAATAGTAACAAATTCTAAATAGTTAATAATTGCAGATAAACTCATCTGAGTAAAAATAAAAACATAAGGAGAACAAAAAATGAACGTAATCGAAGGAAAAATGACACAGGATGGAATTAAGGTAGGAATCGTAGTAGCAAGATTCAATGAATTTATCACATCAAAGCTCTTAGGAGGCGCAAAGGATGGACTCGTAAGACACGACGTGCCGGAGGAAAACATAGACGTAGCATGGGTGCCGGGAGCATTCGAGATACCACTCATCGCAAAGAAGATGGCAAAAAGTGGAAAATATGATGCAATCATCTGCCTCGGAGCAGTAATCAGAGGCGCAACAAGCCACTATGATTATGTGTGCAACGAGGTATCAAAGGGAATCGCATCCGTATCACTCGAGTCAGAAATCCCGGTAATGTTCGGAGTAGTGACAACCGAAAACATCGAGCAGGCAATAGAAAGAGCCGGAACAAAAGCCGGAAACAAAGGATATGACTGTGCACTCGGTGCAATCGAAATGATAAATCTTGTCAGACAAATCGGATAATATAATTATATAGAATAATCCCCGAGGTTCAAATATCATCGATATTTGGACCTCGAATACTTATTATATCTCAAATTGTAAATTACTGTCACAACGTAAGTGGCGTAAGCGCCGGGCATCCGGCAGCGCACACGCACTCCCGAGCAGGCGAATAGCGAAGCTGCTTAGAGACTGTGAATTATGCCCAAGAAAAACAGAAATGCCCGGCCATGGACGGCCGGGCAAGGCGTTATGCGCCACGGACGGCGCATAAAAGCCGGTTTCGTCGAAA
>ERZ859937.819-NODE-819-length-11398-cov-1.447413_pt1 | contig 11398 bp, 8 predicted proteins | sample MGYA00509985_ERZ859937 | MGnify/ENA primary metagenome ERZ859937 (study PRJEB30046, sample SAMN00715169) | human gut metagenome | study: EMG produced TPA metagenomics assembly of the A metagenome-wide association study of gut microbiota in type 2... | reverse complement strand
ATATCCTAAGACGTGTACAAATCTACTACAACAGCCTCCAAATGGAGGACTTCGCCGTCTACTCCGACGAGATATCCACACGGTATGCCCGCTCCCTTTTCCGTCGCCGGGGATTGCACCCTTATGAAGATGCCAACGGCAAGTTCCTTGCCCGGTTGCTGCGTGTAGAGCAAGACGGACGGTTCGTGCTGGAGGATGAAGGAGGAAGTGAACGGGAATATCTGTTCAAGGAAGTGCAATACATTCTGTAAGAAATGCACAACCGTGCCATCGCATTGGCAAAGTTGTGCCACCATACTGGCACAGCCTTGCCATCGTACTGGCACGACTGTGCCAATACGATGGCACAAACATAAGTCCATAGTAGTGTACTACTGCCCTACTTCAAACTTTACTTCAGTTCCTTTCAGAAGGGGGGAAGCAAACTTTACTTTAACCGGTCCCTCTCCTCCGGTAGTCTGTATATAGGCCAGCAAACGCCCGTGGTATACGCGGTGACGGTTATCGGTATAATCACTCATGTCACTGTTGTCAGAGCCTTCGAGCCCAAGCAGACGCGCCGCTCCTTCAACTGTACACGTAATTTCATTGTCGCCAAGTTTCACAACAGTACCTTCTTCGTCAACCACCTCTACGGTGATGTGCGCAGTGGCGCGGTCGCCGGACAAAATAGTGCGATCCGCCGTGGCACGGATGGCATAAGGACGTCCGGATGTCCGGATGGAATAGCTCGACAAGGCATTTCCTTCCTTATCGCAGCCCTCAGCACGAAGCTCACCAGCCCGGAAAGGAATATCCCAGTAGATGATGCCGGTCTTTTCATCATAAGGTTTCATCTCGCCTACCACCCTGCCGTTGAGCAGCAAACGCGCCTGCGGAGCATTGGTATAACACACCACACGTATGTTCTGCCCCTCGTCATAGTTCCAGATGTCCCATGCATCAGGCGAAAGGAATACATGCTCGGGATGCTTGGGATGGGCATATACCGGATATGTTCCTGCATACGTGACCGGATTCTCGCACCACAACGAAGCCCGGAAATGTCGCGTGGCTTGGGGAAACTTCCGAAATCGAGCAAACCCGTGTACAAACCGCGGGACGGCCATCTGCCCGATTCACCCAGATAATCCGTACCGGTCCAGATGAACTGCCCGAAGATGAATCCTTGTCGCGGACGGCATACCAGGCATCAAGCCCCGAACCCGTCTCGCTTCCATAGATAATGCGGTCCGGATAAGTGGCATGGTCTTGGTCGTAGCGGTTTTCCGTATAGTTATACCCCACCACATCCACAGCATCGGGATACTCCGTCTCGTTCGACATCACGACACCCGCCAAAGCTCCGGTCACGGGACGGGAAGTGTCCACGGCACGTACACAGGCAGCCAGACGCTTTGCTATGGTTCCGATGCGCATGGCATCGGGAGCATCCGGCTTATAGCCCCCGAACATAGGCTGGTTGATTTTAGCTCCATCAAGAACGGGATGCGAATAAGGGTCGTTCGGATAATCCACTTCATTGCCGATACTCCACAAGAAAATACAGGTATGATTGCGGTCACGACGTACCATATCGGTTACGTCCCGTTCTATCCACTCCTCGAAGAAGTCGAAAGTACCGTCATAACTCGGAGTACCCACATTCCAGCCTTGTACCCATTTGCGTTTCGGAAACTCCCATTCGTCAGAGACTTCATCCATTACAAGAAATCCCAGGCGGTCACACAGTTCATAAAGAACGGGGGCTTGTGGGTTATGGCTCATGCGGATGGCATTTACGCCAATCCCTTTCAAGTTATTCAGGCGGCGTTCCCATACCTCCGGCGGCACTACTGCACCCAGCACTCCTGCATCATGATGCAGGCATACACCTTTTACCTTCATCCAGTTGCCGTTGAGGGCAAAACCTTTGTTGGCATCAAATTCCAGCGTACGCAGTCCCACTTTGGTCTCACTGCCGTCAATGCGTTTGCCATTGGCAAGCAATTCGGTTTTCAATGTATACAGATACGGATTATCCAGATTCCAACGATGGGGTTTGGACACTTTCAAGTCAAGACTTTGCTTGGCAATGCCCTCTTTTCCATCGGCAACACGCACACGGCGTTGTGCCACCTTCTTTCCGGCAGTATCGTACAGTGAAGCCTTCAGTTCCAGTTTGTCGGAAGTTGCCTTGTGCTTCTCCACCTCTACATCGACCGCAACGACGGCTTGCTTGTCTGTCAGCGAAGCGGCATGCCAGCCCACACCCCATTGCGCAATATGTGTATCGGGAGCAGCCACCAGCCATACATCGCGATAGATGCCCGACCCCGTATACCAACGTGAATCGGCATAACGGCTATGGTCTACACGGACAGCCAGACATTGTCGCCTTCCTTCAGGTAAGGGGTCATGTCGTAAAGAAACGATACATAGCGTTGGGGCGCCTGCCAAGCAGATGCCCGTTCAGGTAAACCTCGCTCCGGTTATATACCCCTTCGAAATAGATATAATGACGTGTTGCGTTGTCTTCAACCCTGAAGTGTTTGCGATACCAGCCTATCCCACCCGGCAGGTACCCGGTGCAACTGGCCAGTGTGGGCGACAATTGCCCCTCTATGGACCAATCGTGTGGCAAAGAAAGCTTCCGCCATTCGCTGTCGTCATAGTCAGTCCGGACAATAGCCGAGTCGTCCGTCAGCCGGAACAGCCATCCGTCATTGAATTTTGCGGCATCGCCAAATGCCACCTGCGCCTTTATCGGAGCAACGACCAGCATTGCCAGCAAAAAGATAAGAGCAGTCCTGTTATTCTTAAAATACATTTTCATATAGATTTTCTTTGAAGTTAAACTAATTCCTTACTTCAGGCTATACACCACGGTTGTCACACTCTTGGCTTCCAGATCACCTGCTTGCCTGCCGCCACCGTTCCTTCCACCAGATTCTTGCTACCGGTAGTTGTATAAGTAGCTATTGACTTCGCTTCATTGCTCCATCCCACATGCGTTTCACCTAAGCGAACCGCCTTATCAGACATGTTTGTATAGACGGCCACTACCTTATCCCCCTCGGGAGAAAGCCAGGCGGAACCGAAAAAAGTACGCGATTCGTTCAAGTCGAGGGCAATACGGCGGTATCCCGGACGGATAAAGCGGCTGTAATTGCCCAGTACCCAAAGAGTGGCAGTAGCCTGATAGCTTCCCTCCTGCTCTATATCACCATACTCGCCACCGGCAGGTACCAGCGAAATCAAGAGAAAACGGTTCTTATGCCCCCAACGGGAAACATCCATCGATGTCCAGTAACTCCAGGAAGACACCCCAGCCACAGTGAGGTCATTGTGGATGACCTTCGACATGTAGAAAGCGATATCCATCTCAGAAGCCTGCTCGTAGCCCACGAATTCGGAACTGCTGTAATTATCGCCCAGCATATCCATTCACTCTGCCAAACATCCAGATTATACTGACCGGCAGCCTGGGCCACTTGCTTGCGCACGTTGCGCATACCGTCCCATGTGCCGTCAGTCCAATAGCTGTGTCCGCAAATGAGATTCTTCACGTGTGCCAAGTCACCCACGTAGGCGGAAGAGCCGGGTGTAAAGAAAGCTGAGAATATATTACTGCGGTTGGCATCGCCTTTCACTTTATACAGATACTCCCAATCACCGGATTCGCCCAAGAGAATGTCTGTGGAAAGCCCCCTTCACCCACCGACATACCCACCCCGCGTCCCGGTCCAGCCACTTCGTCATTGGTCCAGCCACTGCCCTCCTGACCGCTGTCCCAGTTGTACTGCGGCTCGTTGACGGGCGAGATATGGCTTATGTGATAGCCTTCACCGGTATAACGGGCCGCTACATCGGCCATATATCCTGCAAAGTCACCATAATGTTCCGGTTTCAGATTAGAAAGTCCCCCTCTGGCGGAAAATCCTTTTCCATTATAGGTGTACTGCACGGGAGGTGTATTGCTGAAAAGAACGAAATTGTTACATCCCAGCTCCTTGGCACGGTCCATGAAGTAACGTTGTCCCTCGCAACGGGTCCAGTCGTACGTCAAGTCATCCGTAAGATAGGATTCCGCACGACGGGATTTATCCTCGATGCCGCTGGCTTCACCTTGCGCGGCACTGCCGCCACCAAGATTCACCCGCCATTGGGAAAGGCCGATTCCTTTCGGCTTGCCGCCCACAATCTCTGAAGAAAAAAGCAGTTCCGTAATCCCCGCACGGTGCGAAGTCCATGACTTGCCCACAAAGGCAGGCGACCAACAGTCCGAAGCGCCAAAGCCGGCTATTGTCTGGAAAGTCTGTCCGGCATCGATGCTCACCAGTTTCTCTACGCTGTTTGTAATGTCCGGACCCTCAGGAGTGTCTGGAGTATCCGGCGTAACGGGAGAATCGTCGCTGCAAGCCATTGCAGCAAGCAGTGCCGGAAGAATAAAAATGTGTCTCAAATTCATGATATTGTTTCGGATTAAAAAAACTGCCGCGGATAATCCATTGCAAACTATCCGCGACAGAATATAAAGACCTATTGAATAATCAGTTCCTGCAACAATCTGTTTTCATCAGAATGTGTTTAATTCCAACCCGGGTTCTGGGTAATGGAACCGTTGGACATCGTGATTTCGTACAAAGGAATGGGGAACACCATGTCGCGGTTTTCATTGAAAGTGATGCCTTTGTCACTTGCTTCACCTTGATTTTCCCACTCAAGAGCGTCACGGGTAGCCTCTTCAGTGTTCCACTTCACAAAGGAACCGTTCGGTCCCAGGATATTGCTAATCACCTTTTTACCATTTGTATCAGTCCAGCGGCGGATATCATACAGACGGTTCTGCTCGAAAGCCAATTCCAAACGGCGCTCCAGGCGAATGGCACTTTGCAATGCCTTTCCACTTGCCGTAACGTCATCCAACTTGGCACGTCTGCGCACCTGATTGAGAGCATCGCGGGCAGAAGCGTCATCACCCAGTTCATTGCAAGCCTCAGCATACATTAAAAGGACATCGGCATAACGCAGAATGCGGTGATTCAAAGGACTCTTGTCCGTGGCGTAAGCCGTTGCATCGCCTTGAGCACGATATTTCATCGGCAGGAAATACTTGCGGATGATACGCGCAGACTTATGGTCAGCGGGATTGATAATATAGCAATTGGGGTCCCAACCATATTTATCAAGATATTCCTGATACTTATTCAACGCTTTGCTTGCGTCAATGAAATCTTCGAATTGGTCTTCGCCGGCAATTTCTGTACAGCCCGACTTGATTATTGTCCATTTCAAACGTTCCGTATCACCGGCCTCAATATAAGCTTGCTCCAAATTTGCCGTAGGCTGACACCAGCTCCAACCATCACCAGGACCATTACGGGCACCGGTTACCGTAGCAAGCGCCCCTCCTAAGCCCAAAGTGGGATGATATTCATACTGGATTTCCAGAAGGCTCTCCGCACTGTTGTCATAGTCGACATTCCATACCTGCCCGAAATCGGGAAGCAATTGGTATTCGCCTTCATCTATCACAGTCTTCAACACATCATGGGCAGCCTGCCATTTCTCCTGATAGAGGTACACTTTACCCAATAATCCTAAAGCGGCGCCACGGGTAGCATGCCCTACTTGCGCAGTACTGCGTTGCGGCAGTATTTCGGCAGCTGCCATCAGGTCATCCTCTATGAATTTGTACACGGCTTCTGCCGTAGCACGTTCTGTTCCCTCCACTTCTTCCGGCATTTGGAAACTGGTCATCAAGGGCACCCCGCCAAAATTTCTCACCAGTTCGAAGTAATAGTAGCCACGCAGGAAACGGGCTTCTGCCACCAGACGGTCTCTGGTTTCTGTCTCTTGGGTTTCGAGAGCCGCAATGCGATCTATGGCTATGTTACAACGTAAAATACCTTTGTAACGGTACTGCCAAAAATTGGAGATAGGACCATTGCTGGCACCGTTTCCCTGATAATGTGCCAATGAGATATAATCACTCTGAGACTGAGAGGTATTCCCCATCCAGGCATCATCTCCACACATTTCGGAAAGTAACCACACGGTGTTGATTTGCCACCATCCTCCATATGTCATGGCCTGATAACAGCTCGTGACTGCGGATTCACACTCTTCTATGGACTTATAATAAGTGTCCACGTTCAATTGCCCGCGTACGTCTTCGGTCAGGAAGTCCTCGCAAGAGGTAAACACCAGCGAAGCAATCAGAACTACTATTGTAAATATTCGTTTCATGGATAATCAAGAATTAAAATTTGAAGTCAATGCCAAACAAGAATGTTCTCGGATTAGGATAAGCCACGTTGTCAATACCGGTATTGATGGCACTGCCAGAGCTGTCGGTAGTACCGTCAACCATCGGGCGTTCGGGGTCCATTCCCGAATAACCGGTAATGGTAAACGGATTCTGTGCAGAGAAGGAAAGACGCAAGTCAGCACCTCCAACCCATTTCTTAGGAAGCGTATAGCCTATCTGTAACAGCTTGCAACGCAAGTAGGAACCATCTTCCACATAGAAACTGGAAACACGGTTATAGTTCAGGTTCAAGTCATTGCTCGACAAACGGGGAATATCATTGCCGGTACCCTCTCCATGCCATGCTTTCTCCAGTGTACCTGCCCAAACATTCTGTCCGCCTGAACCGGAGTACCGTCCTTTGGTGACATTGTAAATATCATTACCGAACGTACCATAGAAATTGGCTGCAAAATCAATGTTCTTATAACGCATACCAATATTCAGACCCATCATTAAATCAGGATAAGGATTACCGATATAATCTTTGTCATTGGCATCGAGCACTCCGTTATGGTCCCGGTCCTTGAAGCGGATGTCTCCCGGTTTTGCATTGGGCTGAATCAGTGTTCCGTGTTCGTCAGTGTGCGCATACACCTCTTCCCAATTCTGGAACAAGCCATCGGCCACGTAACCGTAGAAACGGGAGATAAAACCACCATCTTCGTTACGGATAATCTGGTCGCTATTGAATCCACCGACATTGATAGGACCGTCGCCCGAGAACTTGATGGCCTTGTTGCGCACGGCAGAAAGGTTCAGACCAAGATCGTAAGAGAAATCCTTGCCGATTTCATCGCGCCAGGTAAGTCCCACTTCCCAACCGCGGGCCTGCATACTACCGATGTTCATCCAAATCTGGCTGTTCCAGTTATCATATCCCAAAGAGAGGATGTTCTGTTTCTGGTAGAGCATGTCAATGGACTTTTTCTGGAAATATTCGAATGTTACACCCAAACGTGAATCAAGGAATGACATATCCACGCCTACGTTCCAATCTTCCACAGTCTCCCACTTCAACTGGTTGTTACCTACTGTAGACACGAAGTAACCATTTGCCAACGTATTGCCATAATAGTATTGGGTTTCGCTCAACAAAGTAAGGGTAGCATTATTGTTGATATTCTGATTACCTACACGGCCCCAGCCTCCACGAAGCTTCAGGTCACTGAAGATGTCCTGGTCCTGCATAAATGCCTCACTGATGACACGCCAGGAAGCGGAAACAGACGGGAAGAGGGCATACTTGCTGCCCTTCGGGAAACGGGAGGAACCGTCGGCACGGAGAGATGCCGAAATGTAGTAACGGTTATCGTAGTTGTACATGACACGGCCCAGGAAAGAAACCAGTGTATTGTAAGTGGTTTCACCGTTGGCCTCGTCCGTACCCTGCTGTCCGGCATTCACTTCCTGCATCTGGTCCAGATTATTGGGAACATTATCACGCCGTGCCTGAGTATTGTACCATGCAAAACGTTCGGCAGTAAAGCCAGCCATTACATTCAAGTTGTGCTTTTCAGCGAAAGTGTCCATGTAAGTGGCTGTATTCGTCCAGTTCCAGTCAAACCACTCCTGATTGCGGCGGGTGATTTCGTTCAAGTCTTGTTTCTCCAACGGATCCATATTGAACTTCGGAACGAATGAATCAGAACGGCGATAGTGTGCATTGGCACCGAACTGGGTGCGCAACGTCAGCTTTTCTATCGGGTTTACCTGCAGATAGGTATTCAGAATGGCACCCAACTCGCGAGAATGAGCATTGCTACGGGCAATTGAGCCGGCGGGATTCCACTCCTGGTTGTTGTAAGAGCGTTGATAGTTTTGTACTCATTATCCTCCCATTGGTCCTGCGGACGGAATACCGGAGTTGTCGGGTCCATAGCCATGGCTGCCGAGAACTGGTTTGGGGTATCATCCCATGATTCGACACGTGGAGCAATATCAACTCCCAATTTTACATACTTATTAAATGTATATTCAGTATTCAGACGGATATTTATCTTATCCCAATAACCTACATCAAACTGTGAGTTGTTACGATAATAGCCCACGCTAAAGTTATAAACAAACTGTTCTGAGCCACCGGCAACACTAAGTGAATGGTTCTGCACCAAAGCTGTTTTATTGACTACAGTATCCCACCAGTCTGTACCACCGGGATTGGTCGTAGCACCCGTATCGTTCCAGATAGAAGAAAGGCCATCATTCGTATAACGGGTATTAACACTTCTTTATATTCAGCCGCACCGGCAATATCAGGTTTGGCCACGGTCTGGAAACCAACAGAAGAATTCCAATTGATGCGGGCTTTACCAGTCTTACCTTTCTTTGTAGTAATCAGGATGACACCGTTTGATGCACGTGTACCATAGATAGCGGCAGCCGAAGCATCTTTCAATACTTCCATGGAAGCAATATCGTTACTATTCAGAAAGTTGATATTGTCACCTACCGGCATACCATCCACTACATACAACGGATTCGTACCGTTTACGGTAGTTACACCACGAATCAGCACCTTCGGAGTAGCTCCAGGGCCACCACCACTGGTGACTTGTACACCATTTACCTTACCCTGCAAAGCATCCATAGCATTACCGGTCACGGTTTCAGTGATTTCATCGCCTTTTACTGTAGCAATAGAACTGGTCAAATCGCTCTTTTTCACAGCACCATAACCGATAACCACCACTTCATCCAGTAATTCCGCAGCCTCCTTCAGTACCACGTTAATCGTAGTACGTCCACCTACAGCTATTTCCTGAGACTCAAAACCAATAGAAGAGAATACCAACACTGCATTCTTGTCTACATTGGGTAATGTATAATCACCGTCGATACCGGTAATTGTACCCGTACCGGCACCTTTCACTTGAACTGTAGTTCCAATCAACGGCTGCTGGTCGGTGGCCGAAGTCACCACACCCTTAACCGTTATCTGCTGCGCATAACCGCAAAGGCTTATCAGCGCAAGACATAATAATAGAATTTGCTTTTTCATATCTTAAATCTAATGTTACTTTTTAATTAGCAGGCACAATCTTGCCGCGACCCAAATGCGCGTCAAACTCAAAGCGGTAATTGCCGGTCACTGTAACCGTAGGCTTCATCCAGTTGTCACCTACCATCGAGCCGTCTTCCCAACGCTGATTGGTGCCTTCCAATTAGGATTCACATCCCCTTTCTTACTGAAGTAACCAAACTTCTCTACATTCTGAGAGTCGTCACACCGCCATTCCACATGATCCCACCATCCGTCGGGATGATAATTGGATATGATGAAGTTCATTTCTTCACCGGCTTCCAGCGTCCAAGTTCCATTTTCCGGATAATAGAAAAGATGAGGATTATTTTTATCCTGGGCAAACAACTGATTTCCCGCATCCTGAGGAGAACCTCCCCAACCGATATAGAAATCAATGAACGATTCCCCATTCTCCCAACGGTCAAAACAAGGCTTTCCATATTCATATTTCATCGGATTTGTAGCCTCTGTCACCGAGTACGTGCGCATACTATAAGTAGACTCTTTCACATTGATGTCTATTTCATAATAAACACCAGCCTCATCCAAGACAATAGGTTTAGTCGTTTCCGGGTCATCCGTCAGTTTTGTATTATCCTCCGGATCAAGGCCAAAACAGATAGGAGTAAAGTCTGTCTTTTGCGGTAAGAAGAAAATTTCCGTACCGGCAGCTTTATTATAATAACGTGCACGATATTGGTACTCGCCCGTATGGTTAATCACCATCGGTACACCGAAAATATCACTGTTCAATTCCTCTACGGTTGCCACATCGGCCAGATACATTTTGGGGAAGTCAGGCATTTCAGATACACTGATGGTACTATTGGTCACTGTCTGATTGCCCCTGGCATCACGGCCGTCAAAGTCACATCGTAACTTTTCACCTCATTAGGCAGAATAATCTTCTCCGTAAAGCTCAAAGTAGATTGCCCGCCAGCCTCTATACGGCGGCTTTCAAAACCTTCTACCCCAGGAATCTCAATGAGTACATAATCCAGTATGCGGTCATCTTTCACCGTGAAATTCAGGTTGAACTTTGTTTCATCCTTTATCAGCACGGTAACCTCTTTGCCAGGGGCAATTGTAAATGTAGGATTCTCAAAGTCCCCATCCATCGTTATCAACACATCCTGCGACACTTCACGCCCGCCCGCATCTGTTACGGTCACTTTCACGGTGAAGCGTTCACCGATTTCATCACGCTTGAGGTCATAAGAATAGCTCAACTCATACTCCGTTTGGGGAGCTCCATAGATTTCGACCAAATCAATGGTCTTGTTCAGATAAAGGTCGGCACATTGCAGATTGACGGATACAATTCCATCCTTGTCAGCCAATGAACCTTCAATGGTAAAACGATGGCCGGCACCGGATTCAATATGATCCGTCACCAATGTCATTGTCGGAATCTGCCCGTCTACATCAGAGTATCCGTCATCGTCACTACATCCAGTAGTCCATAAAGCCAGCGATAATAACGCCCAGAAAGTGGCGTTAAAGAAATGCTTCTTCATAAATATTATTATTAAAGTTAAACAAAAAAGTACATTTTGTTCCGATTTATAATAATCGGCAATGCAAACATATGCCAATTTTCGATTCAACAGCTGTATAAATCTTGCAGAGAAGGCATATAAATCTGTCAATGCACGATTTGTGCACATCATCTAAAGATTTTATTTGTACTTTTGACTCATGCAATGAAAAACGACCCGTTATGAAGAAGATTCTACTTTCCATTTTCCTATGCTGCCATTCCTGCTATCCGCGCAGCCATATACCATAAAACATCTGAGATCCGTGAAGGGCTGTCCAACAACCATGTGGTAAGCATAGCCCAAGACAAACGGGGCTCTCTATGGTTTGCCACAGAAGAGGGTTTAAATAAATTCGACGGAATACGCTTCCTTACCTATTATAAAGAAGAAACAACCGGCAAGCAAAGCATCACCGGCAACGAACTGAACTGTCTGCTGGACGATCCCGTCGACTCCATCTTATGGATAGGAACCCAACGTGCCGGAATCAATGCATACAATTATGCCAACGATTCATTCATCACTTACAGACACGACGAA
>ERZ859937.818-NODE-818-length-11414-cov-1.693459_pt1 | contig 11414 bp, 7 predicted proteins | sample MGYA00509985_ERZ859937 | MGnify/ENA primary metagenome ERZ859937 (study PRJEB30046, sample SAMN00715169) | human gut metagenome | study: EMG produced TPA metagenomics assembly of the A metagenome-wide association study of gut microbiota in type 2... | reverse complement strand
TTGCGGTTGCTTGTACTTACGCTATATTTTCCTGCAGGTATCTTATCGTCATTCATGGCAAGACAGGCAGAACAACCAGGTTGACGAATTTCAAACCCAGCTTCTTCAAGCACCTTGTCAAGATGCTCATCGCGAATTTGTTTGTCAACAGCCCAACTACCAGGTACCAACCAAGCTACTACATTATTTGCCTTATGATGGCCTTTTACTATTGAAGCAAAAGCACGAAAATCTTCAATGCGACCATTGGTACAAGCACCTAAGAAAACATAGTCGATAGCATGACCAAGTAATTTTTCACCAGGCTTAAAGCCCATATAATTCAAACTCTTCTCGAATGATGCGCGACTTGCTTCATCAATTTCGTCGAGTGTTGGTATGCTTTCCATAATACCAATACCCATACCTGGATTGGTTCCGTAAGTGATGCGAGGTTCTATGTCTTCGGCATTAAACGTTAACTCTTTATCAAAGACAGCGTCATCGCCACTCTTTAAAGTTTTCCAATAGGCCACAGCTTTTTCCCAATTTTCACCCTTTGGGGCAAATTCACGGCCTTTAATATATTCAAAAGTTGTTTCATCAGGAGCTACAAAACCACCACGAGCCCCCATCTCAATTGAAAGGTTGCATAATGTAAGTCGGCCTTCCATAGTCATATCTCGAACCACATCACCTGCATATTCAACAAAATAGCCTGTTGCGCCACTGGTGGTAAGCTGTGACATGAGATATAGGGCAACATCTTTTGCTACAACCCCCTTCTTCAGTTTGCCATTGATATTGATACGCATCGATTTTGGTTTCTGTTGCAAAATACACTCTGAAGCCATTACCATTTCTACTTCTGAAGTACCAATACCAAATGCGATAGCACCAACGGCACCATGAGTAGAGGTATGCGAATCACCACAAACAATTGTCATTCCAGGCAATGATAAACCTTTTTCAGGGCCTACTACATGAATAATGCCATTATCTTTTGACATCATACCATAATGCGTCAGTCCAAATTCTTTACAATTAGCAGCTAATGTATCAACCTGTTTTTTTGAGACAGGGTCGGCAATGGGCTTATCTTGATCATGTGTAGGGGTATTATGGTCAGGCATGCAATAAATATGATTAGGGCGGAAAATCTTAATCCACGCTGACGAAGTCCGTCAAAAGCCTGAGGCGAAGTCACCTCATGACAGTAAAGTCTGTCAATATATAGTTGTGTGGGGCCATCTTCTACGGTTTGTACAATATGTTTGTCCCAAATCTTATCAAATAATGTATTCATCCTATCTATGATTTTATTGTGTTCTATAATTCTATTTCACCTTAAACTTATTTATACAATCGATATAAGCATCTACTGAAGCTGTCACTATATCAGTATTTGCACCAAAGCCGTAGTAGACATTTCCATCATACTCAACCTGCATATGCACCTTACCTACATCGTCACTTCCTTTTGAGATAGCTTGTATTGTAAACTCTTTCAGCACCATTTGCTTTTGAATAATTTTCTTCAATGCCTTAATGGCAGCATCTACAGGACCGTTACCTGTAGATGCCTCTTCAAATTTTTGGCCAGAAATATCCAGACCGATGCTTGCAACGCTACGCACACCCATACCTGTTGTAACCTGAAGGAAATCAAGCTTAACAGCATGGGCTTCAGCAGTATCAGCACCAGCCAGCATTAAGATATCGTCATCATTTACTTCTTTCTTTTGATCGGCTATACGTAAGAATTTTTGATACAGTTTGTCAAGTTTTGTTTCATCATCAACATTAACGCCCAATACATGAAGACGATATTTTAGGGCTGCACGACCTGAACGAGCTGTAAGAACGATTGAGTTGTCATCCAATCCAACGTCCTTAGGATTCATAATTTCATAAGTCTGTACATTTTTCAGCACGCCATCTTGATGTATTCCGCTTGAATGAGCAAAAGCGTTTCTGCCTACAATGGCCTTATTAGGCTGTACAGGCATATTCATCAGCGAACTAACCATTCGGCTGGTAGGATATATTTTAGAAGTATTAATGTTTGTATCGATATCAAGATGCTTATGACACTTCAATATCATTGCAATCTCTTCAAGCGAGGTGTTACCAGCACGTTCACCAATACCATTAATTGTTACTTCAACCTGGCGGGCACCATTCAACACGCCACTTAGTGTGTTGGCTGTTGCCATACCCAAATCGTTATGACAATGAGTAGATATTATGGCTTTATCTATATTATCAACATGTTCAACAAGATATTTAATCTTATCACCGTATTCGGCTGGTAAACAATAACCTGTAGTGTCTGGTATATTTACAACAGTGGCACCAGCCTTTATTACTGCTTGCACCACTTGAGCTAAATATTCATTATCAGTACGTCCTGCATCTTCAGCATAAAACTCAACATCTTCAACATAACGCTTTGCATATTTAACAGCAGCGACAGCACGCTCAAGAATTTCATCGCGCGTAGAGTTAAACTTAAATTTAATATGGCTATCGCTAGTGCCAATACCCGTATGAATTCGTTTATGCTTGGCATATTGTAACGACTCAGCAGCCACATCAATGTCTTTCTCTACTGCGCGAGTGAGCGCACAGATAGTGGGCCATGTAACGGCCTTACTTATCTCAATGACCGAATTAAAATCGCCAGGACTAGAAATGGGAAATCCAGCCTCAATTACGTCTACTCCCAAATGCTCCAACTGTTTGGCCACTTGTATCTTCTCAACAGTATTTAATTGGCAACCAGGAACCTGTTCGCCATCTCGGAGGGTTGTGTCAAAAATAAATAATCTCTCGCTCATCGTATGATAATATTTTAAGTATTTGCTAAAGAATTGTCTTGCTAAACATATGTTCTTTTATAGAATATGTTGATTAAAAAAACTGATTAATGAAAGAGCCTTTCACACATTTTCAGTGAGAAAGGCTCGTATCAATATCGTGTGTTATAATCATGACCCTATCTCACCCAAGCATAGTGCTAGAGCAGATAGGAATAGCGCATTATTCATATTATAGTTATATGCTATCATCACTTTTACCTTTTGTTTCATATTTACGTTCACATTGCAAAGGTAATAAAAAATATGACAGAAACAAATGATTTATCATAAATTTAGCAATAATACTTACATATTTCTCTTTTTAACGGCTTTTACGTGTCTATTTTTAAATAATGCAACATTTTTTACCGCTTAAATATTTTAATGTTTACTAAAAGGGGGCATCTGAGTTCATATACGATGATATATCAGCACCAAATGGTGCATCCATTGGAGGCACATCGTGGGCATCACTATTCAGTTTGCTACTTATCAATCCATCTACAAATGGATCAGAGTCTTTTTCATCTGTCTCCTTTTCAGGATCTTGGAAACGTGTATATTCACCCTTAAAGGTAAGCAATACCTCACCCACAGCACCTTTACGGTGTTTGGCAATAATAATTTGTGCTTTACCATGTAGGTCGTTACCTTTATCATCGGTAAGGATATGGTAATACTCAGGACGGTGCACAAACAAAACCATGTCGGCATCTTGCTCGATAGCTCCCGACTCACGAAGGTCACTTAACTGCGGACGCTTTCCTTCCAATCCTTCTCGAGTTTCAACAGCACGGCTTAACTGTGACAATGCCAAGATAGGAATATCAAGTTCTTTTGCCAAACCCTTTAACGATTGAGAAATTTTTGACACCTCTTCCTGACGGCTGCCGAATTTCATACCATTTGCGTTCATCAACTGAAGGTAGTCAATCATAATAATCTTTACACCTTTTTCTTTAACCAATCGACGTGCTTTGGTACGTAGCTCGAAAATAGAAAGACCTGGAGTGTCGTCAATATAAAGAGGTGCACCTTGCAGTTTACCGATGCGTTTGTCCAAGCGGTCCCATTCATCAGGTGAAAGCTGGCCATTCAACATTTTATTACCCGGAATTTCGCACACGTTTGAAATCAAGCGGTTTACAAGCTGCACATTATTCATCTCAAGAGAGAAAAACGCTATAGGCTCATGATAATCAACTGCAATATTTTTGGCAAGAGAAAGAGCGAATGAAGTTTTACCCATTGCAGGACGTCCTGCAATGATCACAAGGTCAGAACTTTGCCATCCGCTGGTTTTTTCGTCCAGTTTCATATAACCTGTTGGCACACCCGTGAGTCCACCATCATTCTTCGACGCATTTTTAAGAATTTCCATTGCTCGGGTAATAACAGGGTCAACCTGAACATAGTCTTTCTTCATATTGCGTTGCGACAGTTCAAACAAACTTCCCTCTGCCTCTTGCATTAGCTCTTCAACATCAATCGTTTCATCAAAGGCTTTCGTTTCAATAACACTTGCAAAAGAAATAAGCTGACGAGCCAGAAACTTCTGAGCCAATATACGAGCATGATATTCAATGTTAGCCGATGAAGCTACGTTTGAACTCAACTCTACGATATACGCAGCCCCGCCTACAGCATCAAGAGTTCCTTCTTTCTTTAATTGGTCAGTTACCGTCATAATGTCTACAGGATGCTCGTTCATATTGAGCGTCTGCACGGCATTGTATATTTTCTGATGCTTTGGATCATAAAAAGTTTCGGGGCGTATAATTTCGGATATTACAGAGAAAGCGTCCTTATCAATCATCAAGGCGCCCAACACTACCTTCTCAATATCTAAAGCCTGCGGCTGTAGATGTCCGTAAGTGCTGTCAATTGGTGTAGACAGTGGTTTCCGAGTTTTTTTAGTTTCTGCCATATTATGGTTATGTGTATATCTTAATGTTGAATTCTATTTCTAATTTACAAATGCATTTAGAACGGAATGATGGCTATGATTTTACGATCGTAAATCGAGCAAACTTCACCAACAGCTGTTTAGTGCCTACTCCACTTTCAAACCTTACTGTAACCTTCAGATTTTCTCCAGAGCCTTCAATGCTTTGAACTTCACCACGACCAAAACGTTGATGTTCGATGATGGTACCCTGTGACAATGTGCCTACCGAAGTCATTGTAGAAGATGTTCTTACTGAAGTCGCATTATTTGTTTTGGGGCTTATTTGAGTTGACATCTTCTTAAAAGAACCACCAATAATGTCCTTTGTATAAAGAGGTTGATCATTAACACTATTTATAACAGAGTGAGTATTCTCTCGTTTCAAAGTAAATTTATTATCACTTTTATTGTCAGAACGATTTGCCTCTCTACTAAAGGATGTACGACCGCTAAAACTCTTTGAACGAAACATATTCCAATTATCGCCAAATTGCGCTTCATCTATATTTTGCATTACATGCTGAATATAGTGTGGATCAATATCTTTTAAGAAACGGCTTGGTGGGTCGTATTCGGTCTTTCCAAACCGATAGCGCGTTTTTGCACACGATAAGTAACAATTCTGTTCTGCTCGAGTAATAGCAACATACAACAAACGTCGTTCCTCCTCTAAAAGGCGTTGGCTATCACATGATCGCAAGCTTGGGAATATATTTTCCTCTAATCCTACAATAAAAACGACAGGAAACTCAAGACCTTTTGCTGCATGAATGGTCATGAGCGAAACTGCTCCTTTTTCGTTTTGGTCTTCATTATCTGCATTATGTTCTACATCTGATAACACGACACTTCCTGCAAGAAATCGATTAAGCCCACGGCCGAATGGTTGTCCTCCTCCATTCTATCATCAACAAAGGCTTGAAGTTCGTTAATTAGCTCTTCAATATTTTCTTGACGCGCCAATCCTTCGGGTGAATTATCTGCAAATATTTCACGATATATGCCCGAATTACGAATAACCATCTCACCCAGTTCTGCAGCATTAAGCTTTTCCAAATTATTGCGTAATTCGTTAACCAATGCTACAAACCCCAACAATTTTGTTGCTGTTCCTTTATTTACAGGAAGATTATATGTTGCTGGTTGTGAGATGATTTCCCATAAACTTACTTCATTTTCAGTGGCAGTAACTGCGATTTTCTGCACTGTAGTAGTTCCAATACCACGTGTAGGGTAATTAATAATACGTTTTAGTGCCTCTTCATCATCAGGATTGATAATTGCCCGAAAGTATGAAATAATATCTTTTATCTCTTTTCGTTGATAAAAGCTTAAACCACCATAAATAGTATATGGAATTCCTCTTTTGCGCAATTCATCTTCAAAAAGTCTACTCTGTGCATTAGTACGATAAAGTATGGCATAGTCAGAATAAAGCCCTTCTTGGCTTATTCTTTTTAGCTTACTAATTGTATAACACACATGAACAGCTTCCAAGCGGTCAGAGTATGCCTCAAACAACTGTAGTTTTTCGCCTTTGCTATTCTCGCTATAAACATCTTTTCTAATTTGTCGCTGATTGTGCGCTATCAAACTGTTTGCAGCCTCTACTATTGTTTGTGTACTACGGTAGTTGCGCTCGAGCTTAAACATTCTTGCCCCAGCATATTGTCTTTCAAAACTCAATATATTATCAATATTGGCACCTCTAAAGCCATAAATGCTTTGTGCGTCATCACCCACAACACAAATGCGCTTATGTTCTCTAGCAAGTTGGTAAATGATACATTGCTGAACATAGTTGGTATCTTGATACTCGTCCACCAAAATATATTTAAAACGTTCGGCATACATTGAGCAAACCTCAGGAAACTGGTTAAACAACGTCCAAGTATTCACCAGCAAATCGTCAAAATCCATGACATTAGCCATTTTAAACGCTGCTCATAGATGCGGTACAACTTATACAATTCAGGCATTTGTTGTTGAGCATCCAAAGTTCTGATAGAACCTTCATTTGCATATTTGTCAGCGGTAATTAGGCGGTTTTTTGCCATACCTATGCGGTGTAACACGTTCGAAGCCTTATATTCCTTGTCAGAAAGGCCCATTTCTTTAACAATGGTTGAAATAAGTGAACGTGAGTCGGCATCGTCATATATAGTAAAGCGAGATGTGTATCCTAACCGCGTAGCCTCATGACGCAAGATACGAGCAAAAATTGAATGAAATGTACCCATAAACAATGCGTGAGCAAGGTCTTGCCCCACAATTTGTCCTACGCGTTGTTTCATTTCTTTAGCAGCCTTATTGGTAAACGTAAGTGCAAGAATATTCCATGGCATAAGCTGCAAATCAGACTGTTGCAACAAATACGCAATCTTATAAGTCAGCACACGAGTTTTACCCGATCCTGCACCAGCAATCACCAGTTGGGCACCATCGCAATAGGTAACAGCATCACGCTGACTGTCATTTAGTTTATCAAGAAGATTTATCATAGCTTATCAAGGGGCATCAATGTTTAACAAGAAGTTTTATTTATGATTACTTGGTAGAAAAATGTTATTTCTTCATATTACGGTAAACACCTCCTGAAGCTGAATGTGGGTTAATATCTTCACCCTCTTTAGGAAATGTAGGAATAAACTTCATCTCATGTTCTATTTTATGCTGACGGTTTCGCATTTTACCATTCGGATTAGAGCTATCAAATTTCAATGGATTTGGCAACGTTGCAGCAATTAAAGCACAGTCAGAGCGCGACAAGTCGGCAGCAGTTTTCGAGAAATGATATTCTGCCACAGCATCAGCACCATAAATGCCATTACCCATTTCTATCGAGTTGAGATAGACTTCCATAATGCGTTGTTTGCTCCACATTAATTCAATAAGTGAGGTAAAATACACCTCAAAGCCTTTACGAGTCCAACTCCTTCCTGGCCATAGAAACACATTCTTAGCCGTCTGTTGAGAGATGGTGCTGGCTCCCATTTTTCTGCTCGTATGGTTACGATTATGCCGCGCCGCCTTTTCAATGGCATCTAAATCGAAACCATGATGAATTAAAAAGCGTTGGTCTTCACTAGCCATCACCGCTACAGGCAGATGTGGCGATATATTATCTAACGGCACCCAATGATGATGCCACGTAATATGCTCACCCTTGCCAACCTGTTGAAAACACCGTATCACCATCAATGGCGTTATATATACAGGTATAAAGCGATACATAACCACAACAAGTATGGTTGAGCAAAAGAAGAAAGCTACGCCCCATTTCAATATTTTTAATAGCAATTTTATCATCATGCTTTATCTTTAACAATGAGTTTCACCAATCACCATATCTTAATGATAGTGAGCGAAATAATGTCATTACAAAAACAAAACAGAGGTCTTGGTATGGATGTATACTCACATATACCATACTCCGACCCCTGTCAGTTCAAATAATCATGCCAAACAAATAGTTGTCCAGCAATCTATTTATTTAGTTTAGTGTACCAGCATTAGCAGCGTCTACCATTGCTTTGCTAGCATAGAGGTAAATCTCTACACGGCGGTTCATCTGTCTGCCCTGTGCTGTGCTATTGTCGGCAACAGGATTTAACTGACCCTGACCAGCTACCTTCTGCAACTGAGCATTTGTAATGCCGAGGTTGCGCAAATAGTTGGCTACCGATTGCGCACGCTGCTCAGAAAGAGTTTGGTTCTTAGCAATGCTCTGCTCAGCAGTGCTATTTTTCCAACCTTGGTTATCGGTATGTCCGTAGATATCTACGTGGCAATCTTGGTTATTCTTCAATATGTTATACAACTTTGCTAAAGAGTTTATTGAAGTCTCATTCAGCGTTGAACTACTTGTTGCAAAAAGAATACCCGAATCAAATGTCACACGCACAGCTTCAAAGCCATTAGTATCTGTAACCTTGTCTACCTTGGCATTTTCAACCTTAGCAGCTTCCTCGGCCACCTTATCCATATGACGACCAATAATAGCACCTGTTCCTGCACCTACAGCACTACCTATAGCAGCACCTACAGCCGTATTTCCAGCCAGTTTTCCAATAATAGCGCCTAACACAGCGCCACCACCAGTTCCAATAAGGGCTCCTGTGCCCTGTTTTGTACACAACTAAAAATAGCCAACAAACACATTGCCAATGTGGCCAATTTCATTTTTTTCATAATTTCAAACCAATTTAAATTAAACGAAAAATGCTAATCCAATTCTTTTTCATTAATCTAGCAAATGTTATTTCTGCAATATACAATTACCAAATCAGCAAATTCTCTTCTCAACGAAGGTAATTTGTATTGCAAAGTTAATTGTTTTTTTATAATCTTGTAAGCAATCCAACATTTTTTTGTAAATTTGCAAATAATTTATCAATATGTTGTAGTTATAGTTGAAAGACGTCAAGATATCAGAATAATAAGGACAAAGAAAGAAATAAATATATCAAATGGCAAAAGAACTTAAAGATTTGACCAAACGTGCTGACAATTATAGTCAGTGGTATAACGATTTGGTAGTAAAAGCCGATTTAGCTGAGCAGTCGGCAGTAAGAGGTTGTATGATTATCAAACCCTACGGCTACGCAATTTGGGAGAAGATGCAACATGAGCTCGACCGCATGTTTAAGGAAACGGGGGTACAGAACGCTTATTTCCCAATGCTTATCCCTAAGTCGTTCTTGAGTCGTGAAGCCGAACACGTTGAAGGCTTTGCAAAAGAATGTGCCGTAGTAACTCATTACCGTCTGCGCGCTAAAGAAGACAAGAGTGGCGTTGAGGTTGACCCCACCGCAAAACTGGATGAAGAGCTTATTATTCGCCCAACATCTGAAACAATTATTTGGAACACCTATAAAAACTGGATACATTCATGGCGTGACCTGCCATTGCTTTGCAACCAGTGGTGTAATGTGATGCGTTGGGAGATGCGCACCCGTCCTTTCTTGCGCACATCCGAATTTCTTTGGCAGGAAGGTCACACAGCCCATGCAACCAAAGAAGAAGCAGAAAAGGAAGCACAGAAGATGTTGCATGTTTACGCCGACTTTGCAGAAAAGTTTATGGCCGTGCCCGTAGTTCAGGGCGTAAAAAGTGAAACCGAGCGTTTCGCAGGAGCTCTCGATACCTACACAATTGAGGCAATGATGCAAGACGGGAAAGCGCTACAAAGTGGTACCAGCCATTTCTTGGGTCAGAATTTTGCAAAGGCCTTTGGCGTAACCTATCTTAACAAAGAAAACAAGCCCGAGTATGTTTGGGCTACATCATGGGGCGTTTCTACCCGACTGATTGGTGCCCTCATTATGACACACTCTGACGATAACGGTCTTGTGTTGCCTCCAAAGTTAGCTCCAATCCAGGTAGTTATCATTCCTATTTCAAAAAATGACGAACAGTTGAGCGCTATCACCGAAGCAATGCAGCCTGTTATTGAAAAATTACGTAAGGCTGGTATCAGCGTAAAATATGACGATGCAGACAATAAGCGTCCTGGATTTAAGTTTGCTGATTACGAACTAAAGGGCGTTCCTGTACGCCTTGTTATGGGAGGACGCGATCTCGAGAACGGTACCGTAGAGTTGATGCGTCGCGATACGCTTGAAAAAGAAACCTTGCCATTAGAAGGCATTGCAGAGCATGTAGAAAAGTTACTCGACGATATCCAAGCTAATATTTTCGAGAAAGCTCGTAAATATCGTGACGAGCACATCTACGAATGTGATAACTATGACGAGTTTAAAGAACGCATTAAAGATGGCGGTTTCTTCCTCTGCCACTGGGACGGCACTGCCGAAACCGAGGCAAGAATTAAAGAAGAGACACAGGCCACCATTCGTTGCGTGCCGTTCATGTTTGAGCAGACCCCTGGCACCGATATGGTATCAGGAAAACCTGCTAAACATCGTGTGATTATTGCTCGTAGTTATTAATATAATAAGGTATAGAGGCATGCTACATGCTTCTATACCTATATATCAAAATATAACTATCAACTTACCATTTATTCACAATTAATCTTTACCAATGGATTGGATTATTAATTTATTTACAACGACCGACTCTGTCGCTCACATTGCCTTGCTTTATGCCGTGGTAATTGCCATAGGTATCTTGTTAGGTAAGATTAAGTTTGGCGGCATTTCGTTGGGCGTTACCTTTGTTCTGTTTACAGGCATTGTAGCTGGCCATATTGGCTTTACAGCTCCTGTAGACATTTTAAGTTTCATACAAGACTTCGGACTTATCTTGTTCGTGTTTTGTATCGGTTTACAAGTAGGCCCTGGTTTCTTCGAAAGTTTCAAAAAGGGTGGCGTAACGCTTAACTTGCTTTCAACCACCACTGTTTTGTTAAACGTGGCTGTGATGTTTGCATGCTACTATCTATTCTTCGATACTAACGACAAGACCAACCTTCCTATGATGGTAGGTACATTGTACGGAGCCGTCACCAATACCCCTGGCTTAGGTGCTGCCAATGAGGCCCTTGAGTCGGTATGGAAGGCAGCCGATGGCACTATGCCACAGATTGCTTCTGGCTATGCTTGTGCATATCCATTAGGCGTACTCGGCATTATCGGTGCAACCATTGCAGTGCGTTTTATCAC